>JACCDW012008776.1_pt1 | contig 12053 bp, 8 predicted proteins | sample 7449781 | NCBI WGS metagenome assembly JACCDW01 (sample SAMN15323449, study PRJNA562643) | freshwater metagenome | isolation source: river surface water | place: USA:Blue River Watershed | collected 2017-08-18
AAGGTGAAGAGATACGCCATGTTTGCGCATCTCTTTAGCCACAAGTGTTGCCATCTCAGGGTCTAGAGGAGCAAGTACCTGGGGCGCAGCTTCAACAACGGTAGTTGAGATGCCCTTATGAACTAGGTTCTCCGCAATTTCGACGCCGATAAATCCGCCACCGATGACAACAGCTGTCTTTGGCTTGGCATTAACTCGGTCTGCAATTTTTTCGACATCTTCTACGGTGCGAAGTGTGAGAGCGCGCTCAATTCCTGGAATTGGTGGAACAACGGGAGAAGCACCTGGACTAAGAATCAGTTTGTCGTAGGAGAGTGAGTACTCCTCATTCTTAAGCCAATCCTTAACCATTACCGTCTTTGCCACAGGATCGATAACTGTGACCTCTGTTGCTACCCGGACGTCTAATTTAAATCGTGCGTGAAGTGAGGCAGGCGTCTGCAGTAGCAGGGCATCCTCTTCTTCAATTACGCCACCAACAAAGTACGGCAGACCACAATTTGCATAACTGACGTGGCCACTCTTCTCCAAGACAATAATCTCGGCTTCGGCATCAAGCCTGCGCATGCGGGTTGCAGCGGACATACCGCCTGCTACTCCCCCAACGATTACTACGCGCATCTATGCGACCACTGGCAATCCTGCTGAAATCCAGCTTCCGATACCCTGATCGAGGTTGTACAGCTTGGTGAATCCTGCTTCAGTCATGGTCTCTGCCGCGATACGAGAGCGACGGCCACTTTGGCAATAGATTGCGTAGGTCTTTGAGGGATCGAGGCTCTTGATTTCGCCCTCAAATGTCATTCCCTCTACATCGATATTTAAAGCTCCGTCAATATGACCAGCGGCAAACTCGCCTGATGTTCGAACATCAAGTAAGACAACTCCTGATTCTTGGGCTTTTGCTTGGAACTCTGCTGGGCTGAGATCTATTGCCGCAGATGAACCACCACAAGAGGTCAAGACAAATGCAGATGCGATTAACGCAGCGATAACTTTCTTCATTTTTAGCAAACCTTTTTCCATTTGAATTATGCGAGGCTTAGAAAGAGTTTTTGAAGCTTCTCTTGAACTTCCTTGCTGTTGTTCTTATCATCGACGATACATTCACGAAGGCTGGTTGACAGCAGAGTAAATGCAGCAGTATTTACTGCCTTGCTCACAGCAGACATCTGAGTGACAATCTCATCGCAGTTACGTCCCTCTTCCAGCATTCGGATAACCGCCGCCAATTGGCCGTGAGCGCGCTTTAGGCGCTTACTGATAGCCACAATCTGTTCTTCGTCTTGGAGGACGTGTGTTGGTGATTTAGCCATGATGAGTGGTTAGCACTTACAGATCTGGTCTTCAGAGAGACCCTGAAGCGCATCATCGATATGTTGGCCACAGCCAGACCAGGTGTATTTCTTACAGTTGTTACAAACGACTCTTGAGCACATTTCTTCGCCTTTCAGGATTAACTCGGTTGAATACCGGTAATCTTAGCATACCCCCTGGGGTATATTACAACTTGGCGAAGAAGGTGGTCAGAGCGCTACTTATTCTTTCCTTTGAAATTGATCTTCGTAAAGTAAGACCTTCCAGTTGTTGTTCTCATCAGAATTGTAATTACGCCTTTTTTCGCTGAAGATATAGCGGGGAGGATAACTTCACCCTTTGAATTCGTCGTCACTTTTCCCAGAGTTACGCTCTTTCCATTGATAATCACCGATACTGCTAGTTGGGACTTTGAAGGTAACGCGCTAACTAGGGGTTTAACTGCATTACCGACTGCAGTGTTGATAGTTGGAGCTTTAGCCGCGCTTACCGCTGGTGGCGAACTAAAAATAATCGGAGCACTATTTGCAATCTTTTGGCTAACTTGCGTCAAACCATTGCCCAAACTTTTGCTCACCGCGGGAGCACTTGGACGGACAAGATCTGGGCGCTTTAATCCCGCAGTAGTTGCCGTAACAGACGGTGATGGTGGGATTGTTGGCGTTGGAGAAGACGAAGGTGAAGGAGTTGGCTTCGCTTCAGGTGTTACGGTTGGTGTTGGAGTTGGAGAGACAGTGACAGTCTTGGTTTCAATTTTCTCCTCCAGTTTCACAGTAGTTGTTTCCACTTCTATTGGCGGTGGAGCAAATCCGCCTGCGCCACCGAACCCACCACCACCACCGAACCCGCCACCACTGGTAGGCGTTGAAGGTGAAGGTGAAGGTGTCGGTAATGTATTGAAGTTTGCTACATCTTGGTATGGATCGCCGCCAACAACAATTTCCGCCCAGGGGGACCAATTGCCCGCACGATCTTGTATTCGCACCCAGAGCGAGTTGGCGGCCGTATTTACAACTGTGACACTCTCAAATGTCACTGCTGCTGGCGGATTATTTCTATCTTCTGCTATCTGCATCATCGTGACACCGGAAATATTATCTGCGGCACGCAAAGTGACGGTTACGGGTCGAGAATCGGCTGCATCAGCTGCTTTTACAAATGTAAGGACCATCGCCCCAGTTAGAAGCAAAGCTGAGAGTTTTTGAAAAGTTTTCATATATTTATCGCGCTGAGGCAAAGGTCAGAACTGGTGAGATTGCATCGAGAATAATGTCATCAAAGAAGTACGAAGTTGAATCACCAAATCTTGCATAGACAATGGAGGGAAGCGGGATGACCGCCTGCGGTGGAAGCACCCACGCAATTTGAGTTTGGAGATCAATCTCGGTAACAGTTCCAGGAGCAAAACCACCATCATTGCTGACATAAATCTTATAAACGCCATCTGGCCAGACTAAATCGAGCGTGACATTGGAAGAATTTGTGTAGCGTGCGCCGCTGTTGATTGAGACGCCAATTTGTCGTCCTGCAGGTGGCAATGGCACTACCAACGTATTGTAATTCTGGTTCGCCACAACCGCTGCAGAAGTTGTCGCCTTAACTCGAATTGTGAGTGCCCCATTTATTGAAGGATTGAATTTAAATCGTGATGTGACCGATGAACCATCTTCGGCTGTTGTTGAACTAATCGGTGCTGAATAAGTTCCCTGGCCCGTAAGGTCAGCTGTTATGGATACGCCGGTCGATCCGAAGCATCGCGATGAGGCAGTTGCAGTAAAAAAGTTATCTTGCCCCGGCCGTGAGATTTCATTACCGCTAATATCTAAGACAACTGAATCATCGGCATATACAGAACCGAATTGACCCTCAGACATCACTCTATTAAGGGAACCAACCGCTCCACACGTACCTGGATTGTTATACCCAAGCGTATATGCATTGGAATTTGTAGAGACAAATCCGGTTCCGGTACCGGTAGCAAAGCTCGAGAATGTATTTGAGATTGCCGAAGAAATATAAGTCACCTGGTAATACACAATATTTCGATTGACATCTAGCGCCTGACGCCACCAGGTCTTATCTGTAGCGAACACCAACAACCCTGAGCCATTTGAACCGATTGCAGCGGGAGTTCTCCCACCAGGCAAAGTAGTTTGTTCAGGAACATAAACCTGGCTCGACTTAAAATTACCCCACGAGAGGAGCTTTCCAGTCATGGTCAGCACTGTATTAATTTGATAACTCTTAGCGGTTCCTACGCTCACATCAGCAACGGGATCCGCAACTGTGGCGAGTCCTACATTTGGATCAGAACACCAGTAGCAATCAGCATTTGATCCGACAATGCGTCCGAGGTTGTATCCATAACCGCTCCAGGTGTAGAGCTCGCCATTCGTTGAAAGCGCAGCGTACAGATCACTACTTGCCCATATATTTTTAATAGGAATTCCGGCTAAGCCAGATACTAACGTTGGCGTTCGATTAGATTCGTCCCATTGATAGACATTGCCGGCATCTGAGAGTGCTAAAGCTCTATAACCACTGCTTGATATTGAAATTCGCCTAATAACCACACTTGATAACGACATTACTTGCGTAGGAGTCGTCGGAACATTTCCCACAGTATATGTAGATGCAGGGACATCCATATTTCGGCGAGTTCCCCAGCTCCAAACTTTGCCTGATGAATCTACGACAAGAAGTCCGAAATCCTCGTCATAATCCCAATTCACGTACGTTGCACCATCGATAACCTGCGGGTCGTTTGGCAGCTCAACTTTTGTTGGCTTTAAATAAGTACGAGGCGGTGTTGACGAAATGATATTCATGAAGTTCATGCCGCCGCCCCAGGCGTAACCATATCCATCAGATCCGATAGCAAATGAGGTACTTGTGCCCGTATTGAAGACTTTGGTTCTTGCAACAACTGAGTTGTTGATTGTTGATCCATAAACACCGACATTAACTGTGAAGATTCGTGAAGTACCAATTGGGGTTTCAACTTTAAACGAGTAAGTGCGACGACCACTATTAGGTGCTGTTGCGGTGATGATAAATGAGTATGTGCCGGACTCGTTGGTGGGTGAAATAGAGGTCTCATAACTTCCATTCCCATCCAAGTCTGCAGATGCTGAAAGTTGAGAGGATCCCGTAAAACAAGATGAACGTGGATTAGTAAGTTTGAAAATCAAGTTGTCGCCTCCTTGTGCAGCAAGGGTTTGACCTGTTGCAAAGGTAATGGCCGAACCTGAGCCAACATAAGCGATAGTGCTACCGATGGCTATTGAATCTGTAAAGAATGTCGAACCAAATTGTCCAGTGGAATACAAACGTGCAGATTGATTGTTACAAGTTCCATTTTCAGTGTTGTAGTAGTAACCGCTGGTAAAGATTCGATCCGAAGCAAAACCGATATATGTTGGTGCTGATTCAAAGAGCGTCGGTGTATCGGAGGTCGATGTTCGCACGGAGTCGATAGCCGTGAGCCTGGTCCAGGTTCCGGGCTGGAAAATTCCAGAATCTTGAGTAATCGAGACTGTCCAAACATTTTTTGCGGTGTCAGCCATCGCAATCATATTTGAATCGATTCCATATGGAGCCACGCTGGCTAGTGTTGAACCTGCTGGTTTCGCTACCAATCCATAAGCACAAAAAGCGGTCTGCGAATAATAAATTTCGCCAGCAGCGGTAGTTAATACTGATCGGGATCCATAACCTTTAATATCTGTAACATTCTGAATTCCATGTAGTTCTGCATCCCCAGGGACGTAGTTAGAAGTGAGTGGAATGCGCCATAGATTGCCATCAATATCAACTGCATCAATAAAGAAATAATTTGGGTTTGTAGAATTTTGCCCACATCCCCAACTAGATCCCCTAAAAACAAAACTCCTCATATAAATACCGGCAAGTGATGGGATTGTCACTAGTGAGCGGTCATTTGGACTCCACAGCAATAGCCGTCCATCTGTAGTGAGGACAAAGTTGTCTTTAAGGCTCCGAACTTTTACTGATTGCAGTGATGCTACCTGCTTAGCAACCGTGTAATTATTCGACGTGCCGTCAATGTAGTTACCTCGCCCGAATCCCCATACTCTTCCAGCTGAATCGACGACTAAACTACTCTGACCTAGCGCAGATACCGAGACTGGAGTAACTGTTTCCGGAAGGGCAAGACTCATTGGAATATTCCTACGCGAATACAAGCTTGGACTTACACCCAACTGACCATAACTGTTGTCGCCCCAGGCATACACGGTGCCACTTTTGGTAATTGCAATTGTCGTATTTCCATTAGAGGACATCGCAATTGTTGACGTATCTAAAGCTGATAAAGCTGTGCGAGTTTCGGGCTCCACACCAACAACAAATGGGACTTGCAAAGTAACTGCATCCGGTGTGGTAACCCCTAGACTCACATTTCTGCGGCCTGGGGTAGTGAAATTGAACGATGCATTCAATCCAAGATAACCAGTGTCCCCAACTGTTGCGGTATCTGAAGTTTCAAAAGTGCCATCTCCGTCCTTGTCCCAGGCAAACTTCATTTCGGAAGTTTGGTAGCAGCGAGAGCGAACGTTTGCGGCTTGGATAGTGAATGCCGTATTCACTTTTACGGAAATGGCTCCAGATATTTGAGAGGTACTAGTTGCATCAATGTATAACTTTGAGCCTGTCTGAACTGGATCTACAAACCATCGTTCGCCAAACTGTCCATCGGACCTGATTCGCCCAGAAGTAGAACTGCAAGATCCAGTCGGGCCACCATTTTGGTAAACTTTTCCTGAAGTATCCGAAAACAAAAAATTCCAGCCGTAAATGTCCGAGTTTGTGTCAAAAAAACTCATACTCACGGAACTCAGAATTGCATCGGCTGGAAGTCCTGCATTAATTGGGGATACTAAAGACCATTGTCCGGAGTCACTCCTATAAAATCGATTCGTTCCTAAAAGAATCAATTGTGATTCGGCAATCAGTTCCACAACTTCAAAATTTGATGGAGTTATCAATACTCGAGGAGTGTTTGAGTAAGGGACTTCCGATGCGAGTTTTCCTTGTTGTCCAGCCCTGTTATCGCCCCAGGACCAATAACTTCCATCCAGCATTTTAACAGCCCCATAACGAGAGCCTGCGTAAATTCTACTGATTACTCGGTTGGATGGGATCAAGACTTCTCCCAATGCGGTCGATGTATCGTTGCCCTGTCCAAGTTCTCCAAAATTGTTGCTACCACTTGAATATAATTTACCTGAACTCGCTAAGAAGAGACTGACTCCAGGTACATTCATGAAGGCGATTTGAGTTATCGTCGGATTACCTATTGTGGTCAAATCCGGAATAGAGAATCTCCAATTCTCATCTCTGGTTAAAGTCGTCCCATCTGCAAGCAAGAAGAGCCGAGCGTTATTTGATACCTGAGTTATGTAATTTGAACCTTGGTTAAATGTGAATACGGGTTCTAAGTTTCCACTTAAGTTCTGTTCAGTTGAGATACCACTCAAACCTATTCCCCATAATGTGCCATCATTCGATAATACGTAGATTCCTGTGCCGGTTCCAGAATAGCCATCCCGATTTCGAATTATTGAGGAAACAAAATTCCGATTTGAACCTGTCGAAGCATGAGGAAAATCTATTAAAGTTGGCTTGATGTTGAGTTTAGAGGCCAAATCCAGCGAGTTTGCCTGATCAATCAGGCCACTCTTATGTGTTCCCCACTCATACAGTTTTCCATCAGAACCGGTCGCGTACATCAAGCTTGACGTGTATGAATTATCAAGCGTTTGAACGGTCTTACCACTTATAACCTCAGTGGTGGTAGAAAGCACGAAAGAAGAAATCGAGAGTAACGAATTTGAATTACTTAATTGACCCTGAAAAACAGTTGTTCCGCTATAAGTATTTCCAACTTTGAAGCGATACACACCGTCACCGCTTGTATCGCTTGAGGTAATACTTAGTTGGCTTGATCCGATATTTGCTGTTTGCGATTCATAACCGGATGCAAAGCTAGGAATACTTCCCGCCGGCATAGATATCGCAGAAAGCTGAATGGTTTCTGTATCACTAAGAATTGTTCGATAACCGTTGGAATCGAAGAGGGCTAAACCACTTGGGGTTAAGTCTCCAACATTTCTCGACACCGACGGAGATGTTCGTAAATCACGTGAAGAGAATTTTAGAAGGCTTGGCTGCCCGCCAACTTTGAAGCCCTTAGAAGTAGTTCTGCACGATGTAGCGCATACAGAGTTATAGTCCCGTGTCGTGCCTGTAGCAGAAATACCTGCTTCGACATAATAGTTCCCGGTACTTGTGCCTGCAGTTAGAAGAATTCTGAAGTACGCAACAGAATTTTCAATTCTGGATGGCGCAGATGCGATGGCGAAATTTGAAGAGTGAAGAGGCGTATTACTTGGGCCACCTGATATGTACGCCCAAGCAAAGTCTGTTGTAGACGAGGTGCCATTAGGTAGTTTTGACATCACCGTGACGACTATTCTCGATCCAGCGCGCCCAGAAGCATCTACGTATGCACCTCTAGATTCGACGTTTGCCGCATGAACTGTTGTTGGGATGAGTGCAGTGGAAATCGCAAGAATAGATACAGTCAGACTTGAAAGTAGCCGACCCATTTTTCTCGAATACACGATTTCCGTTCCTTAAATATCGATTACACCTGAAATACAGATGTTGACAGTTTATTGACCTCCTACTCTTATGGGAATCGGTATAGGGCAATTAGATGGTCATATTGTGAGCGATTGAGCAGGGGTGAGTTAGAGAACTTCGCTTAGTTTCCCTCAACCTGGTCGTTCAGCGCAGGCGACGAAAGATCCAATGAGTCGGCGATGATTTCAAGGTTGGAAACGATGGATAGACCCTTCACAATCTGCCGCTGCTCGACCTTCGCGTTATTGGAAACGAGCACTTGGGTTAGCGCTGAATTGGCATCTCTTAGATCATCAGTGGGACTCTGCTTCGCTCCGATGATCTCCTCTGGATCTTCAATATGTGCGGTGAGTGCGTAGCTAGCGGCAGAGAGCGATACCGCTGTCTCTTTACGAGCAATATCTGCAATACCTGAATCTACCGAGGCATCAAAGAGCGTACGAGCAATCACGCGAATTTGAACCAAGGTATGTTCGATTGCCAAACTTTCGAGCGAAGCTCTCTCTGCTTCTTCGCGTTGGCCTACACGAATCCACTTGGTATAGCCCCGCACCTCATTTGTTTGAATTCGCAGTTCAGGAAGCTTTCGCACCAGCGCTCTCGAGCGAGCCAACCAATGTCCAGCTTGCTCTTGCTTATATCCAGATGCCACACCTTCAGACATCTCAGCTAAAAGCGCCGCCCCTTGCCGCCCTAAATTATTGAGAAACTCGTAGGCACGATCTAGTGGAGTCTTTGGATGAGAGAAGTAAGAGAAGAAGATTGCGGTGAAAGCGCCAACAAATGTTGCACCAAGTCGATGAACCACGGTGCTCTCAGAGAGGCCAGGGCCGATGATGATCATGGCAACGACGGGAACATTGACCGATGCAATTGCACCCAGTCGAAGTGCTCGAGCAAGAACTGCGCAAAGGAAGATCGTGATAGCAACGGCGAGTGCGCCAAAGTCAAAGAGCGCTACTGAAATTAGCGCGACCGCAGCACCAACGACGGTACCGAGAATTTGACCAATACCTTCGCGCAGCGAGCGATGGAGAGAGATTCGAATCGTGAGGGTTGAAACAATTGCCGCCACTACCCCACCGTTGGTACCGGTGAGACTTCCCAGCACAAACGCGACCGCACCAGAGAGGCTTGCAACACCTATTTGGCGCAGCCACAACCGCCGTTCATTGAGCTGTTCCTTTATGGTTGAGAGCATTACTTCTCTTCAAGAATAAGTGAGACTGAGTTGATGCACCAACGTTGATCGGTGGGCACGTCATAACCCTCACCTTCAAAGACATGGCCTAGATGAGAGTCGCATTTTCCGCATCGAACCTCGGTGCGAACCCGAGGCCCAAGTGAGCGATCTTCTAGAAGGCGTACTGAATCGGCTGCAGTTGGCGCGTAGAAGGATGGCCAACCGCATCCAGAGTGAAATTTAGTTTCAGATCGAAAGAGTTCGTTGCCACATGCCTTGCATCGGTACGAACCTACCTTGTCGCTATCGGTGTATTCGCCGGTAAAAGGGCGTTCGGTAGCTCCACGACGTAGCACCTCAAATGAGAGCGGGTCTAACGTCTTGGCGAGTTCATCTTCATTGAGATTGGCGGGGTTTGAGATCTGCTCCATGACTTAACTTTAGAGCCATTCATCGCTCTACGCATATCTATCATCGGTAGAGTGCGTGCATGACATGGAGAGAGCCAACCGAGGCTGAGATAAAGGATTTACTCGAAGGGACAAAGACAGTTGCCATCGTCGGAATCTCAAATAAGGAAGATCGCGCCAGTTATCAGGTGGCTAAGTGGCTGCAAGCAAATTCGCACTTCACCCTCTTCTTTGTAAATCCAGTGATTGATGAGGTTCTAGGCGTAAAGACATATCCATCACTCTCTGAGATTCCAGTACCAATCGATATGGTCGATGTATTTCGCCGATCTGAAGAGACCCTTCCAACCCTTGAGAAGTCAATCGAGATCGAAGCAAAGAGCATCTGGCTCCAACTTGGCATCAGAAATGATGAGGTCGCTCAACGCGGTGAGGCAGCTGGGATGAAGGTAGTGGTGGATCGCTGCCTCAAGGTTGATTATCAAAACTTACTTTCTTGACTTAATTTTTAACCTTCGGGAAAATAAGTTGTGCGTAAGTTAGCTGCTCGGCTCGGCCTTCTACTCTGCTTTATTGCAAGCCAGCTTTTTGCAACATCCACTCCTTCGGCTCATGCAGCCATGGGAACGAACTCTTCGGCGGTTACAAATTTAACCTCTGGCCTTTCGGGAGTAAGCGGTTCGGCCTTCAAGGATATTGCAACTGATGACACAGGCGCGATTATTGTTGCAGTCGCTGATTTAGGAGACATCTTTCTCTCTGTAGATACGGGAACCACTTGGAGCAATAAGACAACCGGCACCTCTCTATCAGGGTTAGCCTGGCGCTCAGTAGCGCTCTCCGGAGATGGTCAAGTCCTCTATGCCGCGGTATATGGTGGAGATATTTACAAATCTACCGATAGCGGCAATTCATGGACAGCTACCACTCTCACGACAGGTCACAATAAGAATTGGACCGGAGTGACTACGTCACGAGATGGAAGTCGAGTTTTTGCCGTAGCCCGATCGGATTACCTTTACTACTCGATAAACGGTGGTACAAGTTGGACTAGACCCAGCCCATATCCAACTGGGTACTCGAGTACGACCTGGCCATTTACAGGAGTAGCTACGGATGCGGCTGGCTCACTAACTGTCACTAGTAATAATTTTGGAAGCATCTTCGCCTCTTTTACCTCTTCCATGAATTCAGGCTTGCTAGAAAGTAGTGCAGGTTACTTTAACGACGTGGCTCAAGCTGATAACGGCGCTAGATCATATGCTGTTGCCACATTTTCCGGTTCAGATCAATATTCATTTCATACTTTTGTCCAATATCCCGAATTTAATAAATATGCACAGGTAGTTGGCACCGCTTGCTATCAGCAGACTTGTGCCGGCGGTCTTGCTGTGGGAACAAATGAAGATGGTCGTCTCACAATTCACGGAAGATCTTCTTCTCAACTCTTTATATCAACTAACTCTGGCTATTCATTCTCAACACTCACAAACTCTCCTACAGCAAATTGGCAGAGCATTGCCGTAAATAATCCGGGAGACATTGCTTTTGCAGCTGTTGCAAATGGTGATATTTATAAGATTTCGCCAGACATCGCTTCCTTGAGTTATAGCCTTATTTACAATGCAGATGGTGGTGTCGGTTGCACCCAACAAGCATTACCAACTAGTGGATTTGTTACGTTAACGTCATCTAGCTCCTGTACTAAGTCATCAAATACTCTCAAATATTGGCGAATAAACGGGGTTAATTACTCGCCAGGAGCATCGATACAGCTAATTGAACAATTAAATGCAATAGCAATATGGGCGCCACGAGTTACACTCACTTATTCAAGCAACTTTGCAACCTCTGGAAGCGCTCCTACGGCGGTTACAGTTGACTCAGGTACGACTATTTCATTAGCCACGAACTCTGGAAATTTGAAGAAGACGAATCTTGCATTTAATGGTTGGAATACACTGGCCAACGGGCAAGGAGTACGTTACGCATCGGGTGATTCCTTCACTGTCAATAACACTTTGACCCTTTATGCAATGTGGTCGACAAATGTCCCTTCTTCAGTTTCACTTTCTCAAATCGCAACTGAAGTAATATTTAGAGGTGTAGTTTCTGTTCAAGTGACTGTTGAACAGCCCGGGAAAGTTACCTTCTTCAATAATGGAAAGAGAATTTCGGGTTGCATTTCCAAGCCAGTGGTTACTTCATACACCTGCTCTTGGCGACCCGATCGTCATGGTGCCAGTATCGTGACTGCAACACTCTTACCAACAGAGTCTGGATACGCGCGCGTTACTTCATCACCGAGAAATCTAGGGGCCGCCAAGAGAACCGGCAGCCGTTAGGCGTAATGGTGGCGGGTGAAGGATTTGAACCTTCGAAGGCAGAGCCGGGGGATTTACAGTCCCCTCCCATTGGCCGCTCGGGCAACCCGCCAGGGTCGAACATGTGTTGCGGCTTTTGAAGTACGAGGCGAA
>JACCDW010826113.1_pt1 | contig 12051 bp, 5 predicted proteins | sample 7449781 | NCBI WGS metagenome assembly JACCDW01 (sample SAMN15323449, study PRJNA562643) | freshwater metagenome | isolation source: river surface water | place: USA:Blue River Watershed | collected 2017-08-18
CAGCAAGGAATGTAGGAAAGTCCTCGGCGAGCCGGCCAATCGAAGATTTCATACCACACCGTGCATCCCAACAGCAGACTGATGTCGCCTGTTGTGTTGCGAGACCTTCATGGGAAAACAGGGACACATCCAAGACAAACAGAGGACACCCACATGCCATGATTTCAAGCGCCGCGAGCCCCTGTGTTTCCGCACAACCCATATAAATACAGAACTCCGCACCAGTTGCAGCAGCTCGCAACTCCTCGTGAGAATGAAAATAATACACGAGAGTGGGCCCATGCATGCGAAAGTAATTCTGAAAAAGGTATTGGTGCACGCGGGCAAGTTCGGACCAACGTTGGGATTTGAAATACACGAAGAAGGAATGGACCTTAGGTTCTAAAGCGGGTCGGAAAAAGTCCACATCCACACCGGCCCCCCAAATTGTCATGGGACGCCGATGCGACAAGTCGTAAAATGGCATACCACGGGACACCCATTCTCCGAACCATTGCGACGGAGCAATATACAATGTGAGTTGAGAAGCACCCATGGACCACACGGGGGATGTCGAAGGGTCGGTTATGTGGACGTCCGCGGGGGAAAACAACAAGGGGCCTAAGGCCCGTCGTAAACCCCGTGTTGCTAAATCGAATGTGAGCCAGGACATGGGCGTATCAATGCACCAATTGAGATCCCCTGGCGAATTCAACAACAAAAGGGGTGGATCATCGGCTTGCAGGAATCCCAACATCGTCCCAATAAGTACTTGGGCGGGTCCTCCGTAGGCCACATGAAGCGGATCAAACCATATTCCGATACGAAGCATAGAAATATGGAATAGATATGTTGGAAATCCTTATACTCGCCTGGTTCGCCTGGTTCGCCTGAAACGTCTTGTACGATGTCGTTTACTGCTATGTATTGTTTGCTTACCACCATGAAATTCTACAATTGATACTAATTCTTTTTTATCAATTTGTAATATAATTGACATAAAATCTAAAAATTCTTCTTTATTTGGCAATGTTTTTAATTGTGATTGGAGTTTTTTTAGACGTTCTTCAAATGTCAAAGTTCTGAATTGGTCCAAACATGAATCATCGTATTCACCCACATATCCTAAGTCTTCCTGCGGGGTTTCAAAGGAATGACAATAAAGCATATTCACAATTCTGTCGGTTTTTTCCCCAACTTGTCTATTCTTTTTCTGTTTTTGAGATTGATACAGATTTCCTAAATATGCAGCAGAATTATTTGGTAGAGATATATGGATTATACCGTTATCATAACGATACATCATTCCATCCTTGACAAGTGTCTCATCGCCTTCACTTTGAAATGAAAGACGCGGAACATCTTTCTCAAGAAGAACGGTGTATACGTTGCCATAGGAAGCTGCCTTTTGCGGATCTTTTGTTAAGGAAAGGAACCCTTCGCGAATGTGGGGAGTTTGGACGAAGGATGGTTCACCGCGATAATACATTTCCTCCTTTTGACCCACTTTCATGGCATCCTGAAGTGTTTCAATGGCATCTGCGGCTTCCGATAAATCGGAGAGAGAGTTCTGTTCTAACAAGTTTGTAAGGGCATATTTGCTTTTTCCATGTTTCCGTATGGAAAAAAGGGTTTGAATCTGTCGGTATCCATTCTCGGATACCCAGAACTTAATAGCCTTTTCTAATTTCATTGTCTATTCCATGCAGACATTAAAATTAATGGACCCTAGAAAGGAATGTTGGGAGTTGTGTTTCCGCATCAGTTATTTGCGGAGATCCCGACAGAATGGACGGAGATCCAGTTTGTTCGCCACGATATTGGATATGGTGGCAAAGCAACAACTGTCAAGAACTTCCATGTAGCCCGTAAAGTGTTTTTGCGAGCTGCAGAGGCGGCCTGGTTGGCCCACATCAATGCAAAGTATCCGAAGGTCAAGGTGGATGTGCGGAAGCGAGGGGAGGCATGGGGTTCCAAGGAGGCCTGTCAAATATGGGATCCCGTGGATCGTATGTTGGAAGCAGAGATCGCTAAGAAGTGTCCGAAGGCAACCGTGCTCCCTACACCGGCATTCCTTCTGGCGAAGGAGGAGGCGGAGGAGATGTTGGGAACGTCAACAAGTCGATTTAGCCACGCGGGATTCTACGGGGAAATGCGGAGACGCACGGGTATTCTCATGACAGCGGGAAAACCACTGGGCGGCAAACTCCGGTATGATGAAGAAAACCGTGAAAAAATCCCAAAAGGCGCCGTGCTACCCGCGTGGGACAAGGAACTCCGCCTTCGGCAATCCCCTTACATCGCCGCGGCCGCCAAGGAAATCGCCGCAGAAGGCCCAAGCCTCGGAGAATGGACCGGCGATCTCGTGTTTCCTACAACCCATCAAGGCGCCCAACAAGCTCTTGATCGCTTTGTCAGCCAACGCCTCGCAAAATTCGGCCCCCATGAAGACGCCATCCAAGAAGACTGCGATTTCCTCTACCACTCTGTTCTCAGCGCAACTATTAACATTGGTTTATTGACACCGATTGATGTGTTGGAAACCGTGGTCGACTATGGACTCACCCACAAAATTCCCCTGCCGTCCCTGGAAGGCTTTGTCGCCCAGGTACTCGGTTGGCGCGAATATATGCGTGCCGTATACGTCAAAATGCCAACACATCCCAAGGATCGTCTAGGGCACCGGCGGGCTTTAGGCCCCGCCTGGTATGAAGGAACCACGGGGCTCCTACCAGTCGATACGGCAATTGCCCGTGTCCGAGAAAACGCGTATCTACATCATATTGAGCGCCTCATGATTGTAGGGAATGCCATGTTTCTAGCGGAAATCCGGCCTACCGAGGTATACCGGTGGTTCATGGAGATGTTTGCGGATTCCTGGGATTGGGTCATGGTAGGCAATGTCTACTACATGAGCCAATGGGCGTCTGATGCGATTACTACAAAACCCTACATCTCCTCCTCGGCGTATGTATTGCGTATGTCGGATTACGGGAAAGGAGACTGGTGTGCGGCCTGGGATGCCCTGTATTGGTCGGCGATCCATCGGCATGCCGCGTTGATCCGAAAGAATTACCGGATGGCCGCCCAGGTCAGCTTCTGGGAAAAGAAGAGCGCCGCGGAAAAGAAGGAAATTCAACAGCGGGCTGCAGAAGCCCTCAAACACATGTAGCCTTACAGGGTTCGCAGAACGCGAATGAGTTCCTTCACCTCCTCCTCCCACCGGTAAGCCAACACGGTTTCGCGGGCCGCCTTGCCATGCCGTTCACGCAGCTCGGAATCCAACATATAATCCTCAATAGCAAGACACAGATCGGCGGGGGCCACGACTTCGGCAATCCCACCGAGACCCGAATATGCATAGGGAATGTAGTAGGACCGTTCGGGTTTCACGAGCATCGCATTGTCAGTGCGGCAGAAGTCTTTAAATCCCCCTACATCTGGGATGACCTGGGGTATACCGCAACCCATTGCCTCGAAATTGCAGAGACCGAATCCCTCGCCCTCTGCCGCAGAGACACCAATATCCGCCATACAATAGAGTTCATTCACCATTTCATCCGTGTAGTTCATGGCTGTTTTGGTTATCAGGAGCTTGCCAAGGTTCTGCTCGACGGAGACCCTGCGTTTGATGAGTTCACGGGTGTAAATTTCATGAATGGGGAATCCACCGAGTTCTCCGCCATCGCATACACACAGCAGGGCGATTGGTTTGGTAGGGTAGCGGGCAACCAGCTCGGCCAAAGCGGTCACCAGAATATCGTAGCGTTTCCGCGGCGTGTTGCGGTTGATATTTACCATCAGAAACAGGTTTTCAGCAATCCCGTGTTTGCGCCGGAGTTCGGCACGTTGCATGGGCTTGTAGACATCCGCATCAAATCCGTGTCGGAGAATATGGATGGGCTTCCGAATTCCCTGGGATTGCAGACACTCCTTCCAGTACTGTGTAAAGGCGAAATATAGATCGGCGTCGCGGTCAATACGGGCCAACAGATCCGGTCGCTGAATCGTATATACTTGATCGAAGTAGATTATCATCTTGTAGGAACGTTTGCCAGCGGGAAATACTTCATTCAGTTTGTCAAGGAAACTCGTAATGACCGCGGCATCATTGTAAATCATAATCACGTCGGGTTGGAACGATTGGACGATGGCGGGAAGCTGGGAATATCCGAATCCCTGCTCTTTGGGGACACCGCCTTCTGCCTCTGCTTTGGCGGGATCGAACACCTTGACATTCGCAGGATAGGGCCTATAATCTTCGCCAATGTTGAAAAACTTCTGAAATCCGAAATGATATAATTCGATATCAGGACATTTCGCAATTTGTTGGATAAGATTGTGGGAAACCTTGCTATAGCCTGTGGTTTGTTGGGCGTGTGTAGACACCAACAGGAACTTTTTACGTCGTTTTGTGGAATCGACTGCCGCTAACAGGGATTGCAGGTTACTAAAATCGGGCATTCTATGTTAAGAGGCTAGAGCCTTCTTTATATTTGCACGCACATCGTTTTTTGAATTATGGGATTCCCATGTTTCAAAAAAACAGCAAACATGAATCTTAGGCAAGTGCTGCGATTAGCTTGGCGCGCACCTCGCTCTTTTTTGCATTCCACCAATCCATTACCTTCTGCCGGTATGGCTCGAGTACTGCTGGATTTCCCATCAGTTTTGTTAGAATAGCAGGGGCCTCGGTCCAAGAGGGGATTGCAAGGAATGGGTGAGTCCCGTACAGGGCCTGCATCTCGTCGGGGCAGTTGTAGGAATCGGACGGAACATACACAGGAATACATCCGTGTTCCAGGGCCTCATAAATACGGAAGGATTCAAGTGCAGCGAATCCACGTAGACAAGGGACAAACTTCGTATTACGCATCATCTCACAGTATTCTGTAGGCTGTAGCGCCAAGGTATCACCCCATTTTGCCATTGTGGCTACTTTGTGGGGTTCTAGGGTCTTCAATTGGTCGAGGATCTGACTACGCCCTGCACGATCCAGTGATCCCGCAAAACTCCACAGATGAGTCCGCTCCGAAAAGGAGGGAGAGGGGGCAAGTCCTTTGGCACTGCGTCCTTTGGCATATCCGAGAGGCAGAAAAGAGACCTTGTTGGAAACCCCTGCACGCCAATAATTCCGGAACACATGCTTGATCGTGGGAGATTCGTAGAAATCAATTGCACTCCTACACATTTCATCGGAAATATGCAGCAACACAAATTGACGACCAACCGATGAGAATGCCTGTACGATGTGCCGCATCGACTGATCGCCGCCAATGCCTCCATGGGGATTCATGTGAAGCACCAGAGGCGTTGTGGGACATGCCATAATCTCCCCCACTGTTCCACAGGCAACCCATTCAACACCGTTGGGAAACAGATCAGAAATCCATTCAGATTCATACAGGACTCCTACATCCAATCCCTGCAGATAATGGATACGTGTTTTCTGGATGGATTTAATGTGGGAAGTTTCGATTGCCATAATTGCATTGGAACCGGATGGTTCTGTTATTTTCCAATGTTTGCATACAGCGCTCCACACGGTTTCTTTCCATTGGCCTTGGGATTGCAGGAATGCCTCGATTACCGGCTTGTGTTTTGCCATTTCAGGATTGCTTGTCAGAATCAGTTGCTCGAAAATGCGGAACCAGGCCATGTCGGCAACTACATTGGCTGGATTCGACCAACTTGCAAGAATCTGTTGGAGAACACGGGCAGACTCTTCTGTTTGTTTGAGGGCAATGGCGCGCAGGAATTGATTCCACATGGCAATCTTGTCAGTCGCTGGGGTGGCAGAAGCAGCAGGTCCAGCAGGAGCAGCAGGGGCAACAGGAGCAACAGGTCCAGCAGGAGCAGACATCTTCTGAGCGTATTCCTCTTCCAAACGTTTACGTTCCTCCTCATTCAGAGGTTCCTTGACAACTTTAATATCAATATGTTTGATTTGTTCTGCCAATACTTTGACAAGCTCCTCCTGAGAAAAATGGTCGTTGTTATTCCACAGATCACTGTCAAAGGAATCCAAACGGGCAAAGTTGTTAAAGTCCGATTTCTGGTACACGGGATCATCCTCCTGTATACAGGTTGTTAGCAGAGGTGTTGTGAAATAGATATTGAGTAGATTATCACCGTGATTGACAATCATATGATCGCCGCTTGTAAAAATACCACGCTGTTGAATGAGCTGCATCATCTTCTGTGCACCCGATTTGGTAAGCACATATGAATAATTGCAGAAATGGAAGTACCGGCGTGGTGTGGGGCTGAAAAGAGTGTTTTTGGCAACCTTGGCAAAATGGGGATTCACTGGTTCAATCACAGAAGGGAACACTGCTTTGTTCGGCGGCAGCACTCCACCCAGATAAATGACATCCGCATCCGGTGGAATGTGGGCCGCCGCAGCACGCCATTTCTCCGCCCAGTCCGCACAGAATCGCACGTCATCCTCCATAATCAAATAGGATCGTGCAATTGGATCTACAGAGAGCTGCTGCCAGAGTTCAAAATGGGACATGGCGCATCCCACAACCGATTTCTTCCACTTGAAGTCATTGTCGCGGAACAGGGCTGCCAGAGCAGGTGTAAGTGTCATGGTACGCCCATCCGTTGCCTTCCACACATATGTATAGTCCCGTAAATGTGGGTTTTCCTTGAACTTTTTCAGACGATCGGGTCGGCGTTCCAGGTTAATTACATATGCCTCATCAATTCCCTGTATGAGAGGCTGTAGGAGTGTGGGCTTTCCACGATGGACGTACAGTGGTGTTCCCCAGTTTTCCGCTGTACGGCGGGCACGATCACAATACACATCCCGTTGATTAATTGGTAGACGGGGAATCCTATGGCGCAGTGTTAGAATACTGAGAATCGATTGATCGTGTCGGTGTCCATGACAGACGGCAGAATACCGACGCCACTTCTCACCACAAATCACATCGGGCTTCTTGGCCCAGCCAAGAGCCTCCTCGTGGAGGACGGCATATTTGCCACCCACCTTGAATCCAACACATCCCGCCCAAATATCACGGGCCTTCAACTCTGATTCAGATACTTTGAGTGCCTCGCAAAACTCCGGTTTGCACCAGCGTTCATTGGGATGATCCGAATCTTCAATAATACAAATGTCCTCGCGTCCAATCTGGTTCCACAACTTGTCTAGGGATGTTATGATCTCCATGCCGGAATCCAGGTAGAGTACGAGGGTTCCTACATCTCCCCTCTTTGCCTCCTCGGCATGAATCCAGAGCTTCCAGGCAAAATGCTGTGGCTCCCAGAAACCCGCCCAATCCATGGGGGTTGTTGTAGGAAGTTCCACAATCTCGGCGCCAAATGCAGCAATCTTGGCGCGTTCCTCGGCAGATACATCGGGCCAGACATAGACACGAATCTCTGTGTTGGGATCTTCAACTTGCCTAGCTGATTTCACAAAGAGTTGGGCGGATGCAACAAACCGCTTGTTGGCGGCTGTGACAATGCGGCGAGGACCAGTTGGGATTGTTAGTGCTGCTGATGCCGCTGGTGCTGCTACTTCGCTTGCAGGGGTCACCAGTTTTGCCGGGTTTGCATGGAATGTTTCGGCCGTCTGCCAAATATCCTTGGCAAACTGAACCTCCTTCTGTAGGACACGACGGACCACCTTGCGTGCCACCTCCTCCATGACACGTTCACACCAATGGCGCTTGTATTGAGTGAGTGCAGGAACTTCAGCCATCCGTCGCCAAGCCGCCGGATCTGCCTCCAGCTTCTCAATGAGTGCACGCAGTTCCTCGGCCGTGTTGACCCGATTCGCATTCAGGAATCCCTTGGCATCAAAATCGCGGTCCACAAACTTATCGCCCCAATAAATCGGAACACACCCTGCTACCTTGGCGTGAAACAGCTTCTCTGTGGTATATCCTGCTGCAGATTCATTCTCGAATGTAATGGCATATTTATAGTCCTTGTACCATTCGACCTTGGCAAGTTCACCGCCGCCTCCACCCAGACCTGCCGGAATGGGACCGCCTGGCAGATTGCAAAACAACCGGCCACCCGCATCCACACCACGCCATTCATTCAGCACATGGAATGCAAGATTGCGATTCTGGCAACGCGGGTTGGTTGCCACAAATCCACAGAACTTGGACTTCTTGTCAAGCACTGCAGGATCCTGCTTCAAACAGGCTGCGAGAGGAACAGGTCGCGGATTCTGGACCACGGTGGGGTCTACACCAAACCAGTTGATTTCCAACACCCAGAGCGGGAGACGGATGTAGGATGGATCCGGTGTATACTGAAATCCCAGATTCAAAAAGGTGTTTGCATCGGTACGGGGAGGCTGGTTTTCGCCCGTAAAGAACACCTTAGGAATCCCTGCATACTCTGGGTTCTTGTAGGAATCCCCAAATGGCCCATACACAATCACATTGGGATTCTGTGGACTGTAGGATGCCTTGAATCCCTGGTGCGATCCCACCCACTGGAACAGAGACAAGAAGAAGTTGCAGGACGGATTGAACTGATCCCACATATCGCAGAACTGAATCCGTAGCTCCTGGGATTCACTAGCAATCTCAGCAAGCTCCGTAATCTTCATATGGGGTTGGGATCCTGTACCCCCTGCAGCCGAGGAAGCCAGTGCCGCCGCAACTGCTGACTTAGCACGATCCATGGAAAAGAGCGAGCGCAGCTTAGCACGCCGCTCTTCCAAGGCACCCGCTGCAAAAAATCCTGTGCGCTGTGTATACTCCACATGCATCCGTTTCCAACAGTCAACTGCATGACGGATCTGATTCAGTTCATAAAAATACCCAAATGATTTCAGCAGCTGGCAATTGTGAATCAGGGGAATACCGGCATACAGGGTATCCAACAGATACCCTTTGATGGGTCGAAATCGCTGATGTCCGATTACAAACGACTTTTCACGACACAGATCTGGTGTACGAATACGCGGCACAAAATTCCCACTCACATCTGGGAGCACCAGGTTTTTCGCGATGTTTGTTTTAAAAAAATCATTGTTCTCCACATATTCGCCGTTGTGGACCGAGAATCGAATGGGGGCAACCCGCCGAATTTCGCTTACAATATTGACGGGGACAAGACAATGACTTGTGTTGGAAATGTTGGATTCGACAATACGTGCCGACCAGGACATGGTCGGTGGAACACCGTCTCGCTCTTTGATACGCGCATCCATCTGGGCCGCCATTTCCATCCAGGAAGGGACTGCGGATTCCTTACAGTATGCATCGACTGCCCCAAAATTCCATACAAATGGAATCACGTGAACTGGCTTTCCTGATAGAAATTCCAGATAATGCACGTCCTGCCTCCCATACACATCCCAGGTCCAAATTGCGCTCAGATTGGTAAAATCGCGGTTGATGGGGTTGAACGGATATACCGAGGATTCCATATCGTGAAACATGGGTGTATGATGCTGGAACAGGATGACCTGTTTGGCAACAACGGGGCGCACAGCCGCCGGCAAAAACCAGGCGACTTCCAGAAATGTATCATACCGTAGGGATTCATCCCATTCGCGCCGCGGCGGTGCCTTTTCTCCCTCCGCCTTGCAATCAATAAACCAGGACAGATCCCCCTTGGGGTACAGAAGTTCCACAGAATGTCCGAGATCCTGTAGAACACGCCCTAGTACAATGGCAACTTGTGGCAGGGAACCACTGAAATAACTGTTTTGAAAACGACAGGAAATACCAATTCGCATCGTTGTTCTATTCTAAAAAGTATTCCTTCGCGTTTAGATTCTTTGGATGGGGGCGCGTGGCGATCATGGGAGGGGCGGTGAGGATTGTGTTATCAGCTCGGACCAGGCCTTGAGATTCTCAGGATTGTAAATGGAAAATCGCCACATCAGTTGCTGGGCCTGGGCCTTGTAAGCCTCCGCATTTGTCTCATGGTGTTCCAACACCTGCTCGATTCGATCCGCCGCCTCCTCGAAATCATTTTCCTTATAAGAGTAGCCGAAGTCAGCAAGTCGCCGATGATTATGTACGACGGGGAATCCCATGTAGAGCCATTCCAGGAAAGAATAGTTATATTCATTGTTGACTTGATGTTGGAGTACAATGGCATCCTTGTAGACGGGGGCAAACACAAACATATGGGAGCGCGGCATGAGGTGCAATTTTCCATCACGATGGATGGTAAGATTGGGAAGAATCGATTTGGCAAAATAGGGAATCTGCTTCATTTTCTCCCCATTTACAATAATCGCCTCAAGCACCTTGGATGGATGACGGCGGTAAAAACACTCGAGTGCCAGAATCGAAACGAAGGCGTTTTTCTGAAAACTGATGTTGGGTTCCATCACTACGAATCGTTTTGCCTTGTCCTTTGTAGGAGTCCAGATATTGCGAAGATCCTTGACAAAGAAAGGATCCCATACATATGGTGCGATACGGGTGCGCCCACAGAGTCCATTGACGGATCCGGCATAATCGGCATGGAAATCATAATGGGGGGATACCCAAATTTCCTCGACCTCCCCTGCCACATGATGGCTAAAATTTACATTCCTGTAAAATGTAATGGTTTCCATGTCGATATTCAGGATGTTGCCGAGGTACGTTTTGGCTACTTTGGCACCTGTACTACGGAAGAACTTGCGAATCATGGGATCACAGGACATTCCGAACTCCAGATAGGCCGCAACGGGGAATGGATTTTGTATGTAGCTTTTAAAGTCGAGTAGACGGAACTGATCGTGAATCTTGGCATCCTTGTTGTTTTCCAGACTATCCACCAAAAGAAATGGCTCGTATCCCAGGATTTCCAACATCTTGTAGAGGATGTAAATATTTTGAAAAAGACCATTGGCCCATATCTGTTCGTCAGGAATACGAACCGTTGTCAAAAAAATCCGCTTTCTTTGCTTTGATACAAGGGTTGTAGGAGTGGGTGTTGGAAGTGCCTGATAGACCTTGGATCCATCCAAATCCTTTATGGACGGAAAGGGAGTTGTCATGGTTTTTCTGCCTACATTCAAACATGGGATGCCTTAGGCTTTTGCCGCCTGGGACACATGTAGGAGAAGAGGGATCCAATGCGATTCCAAAGTGATTGACGTTCTAATGTATGTATCCGCATTTGGAGTTCCTGTAGGTGGTGAAGAATTTTATCAGACTCGGTCTCTTGCATCCATGGAATTTCCTGGGCGGACACCTCTACCACCTCCTGGGGAATCTCCACCTCCTGTGCTACCTCTGCAACCTGAGGCTGCTCTTCCACACGAGGAATCTCTGCCTCCTGTACCACCTCCTCGGAAACCTGAGGCTCCTCTTCCATCCAAGGAATCTTTGCTTCCTGTGTAGCTTGTGCTACCTCTGGAACCTCTGGTACACTTGTTCGTACGGTGTCCCAATATGCCTCTTTTCCCACTCTTACAGAGTATTCCTCAAATGTCAATGTCTCAACATAACCTCGTATGGGAAACACATAGGTTGGATAAGGGAAGGAATACACAGTCTGCAAATCCCTTAGTTTATCCGAAATTTCGTGTAAATTCCAACATCCATAGGATGTCCCATTTATGAAAATCGCCCATTTACCGTGATCTGGTTTTGTATAATAGTATTCATTGAATGCATAATAATTATAACAATAATCGTATTCTTTCCATTTGGCAAATCCTTTTGTATAAAATCTTTTATAAAGAGATGGAGTATATTTTATATGATTGTAGGGAATTCTAGTTGCTTCACTTGTATACCGATCTCTTTGTTTTTTTGCAGTTTTTACATCATTCACGAGCTTATTATTTAGTGTAGGAATTTGCAATTTTGGTTTAGGAGTTTGTATACTATTTGGAATATTTTGTTTTACCATGTCTGCATATGTAATTTTTGGGGTCCTCTTGGCTTCTGCGGCCTTTTTGGCCTCTTCAACTCGCTTAGTTTCTGCGGCCTTTTTTGCCTCCTCAGCTCGCTTAGTTTCTGCGACTCTCTTTGCCTCCTCAGCTCGCTTAGTTTCTGCGACTCTCTTTGCCTCCTCAGCTCGCTTAGTTTCTGCGGCCCTCTTTGCCTCCTCAGCTCGCTTAGTTTCTGCGGCCCTCTTTGCCTCCTC
>JACCDW010006461.1_pt1 | contig 12050 bp, 8 predicted proteins | sample 7449781 | NCBI WGS metagenome assembly JACCDW01 (sample SAMN15323449, study PRJNA562643) | freshwater metagenome | isolation source: river surface water | place: USA:Blue River Watershed | collected 2017-08-18
CTTTACTTGAAGCAATTTTCGCATCAACTTTAGATTTGAATTTAACCAATTGATCAGCAACAATGGCATTCAATACAACCATAGGACTTGCACAGTTGTCGGAACTACCAACAGCTCTAAATTCAAATTTATTCCCAGTGAACGCAAAAGGAGATGTTCTATTTCTATCTGTGTTATCCAATAAAATTTCTGGAATGTTTGGAATTTGAATTGAATCTTGAACCGATTTCCCTTTCGATGTCTTTTTATTGCTTTCGAAATCATTCAAAACATGCTCTAAAGTATCACCAACAAATACCGACATAATTGCAGGAGGAGCTTCGTTTGCACCCAAACGATGATCGTTACCAGCTGTAGCAATACTTGCACGCATCAAATCAGCATGATCGTGTACTGCTTTAATTACATTGATAAAGAAGGTTAGGAACTGTAAATTTTGTTCTGGGCTTTTACCTGGAGACAATAAATTGACACCAGTGTTTGTAACCAAACTCCAGTTGTTATGTTTACCGCTTCCATTGATTCCTTTGAATGGTTTTTCATGCAACAACACTTTAAACCCGTGATTTGCTGCTACAGACTCCATCACATCCATCAATAATGTGTTATGATCTACTGCTAAATTCAAAGTTTCAAACTGCGGAGCACACTCAAATTGACCCGGTGCCACTTCATTATGACGGGTTCTCAATGGAATACCCAATTGATGTGATTTCTGTTCAAACTCAACCATAAACGCTTGCACGTTTGTTGGAATTGAACCAAAATAATGGTCCTCTAATTGTTGTCCTTTTGCAGGGGTATGTCCAATTAAAGTTCTTCCCGCAAACATTAGATCGGGACGTAATCTGAATAATTCTTCTTTGACCAAGAAATATTCTTGTTCAACACCTAAACTCACTGAACAATCGTTTACGTTTGTATCAAAATACTGACAAACATCGGTTGCCGCTTTTCTCACAAAAGCCAATGTTTTTAACAATGGAGCTTTGTAATCTAAAGCTTCCCCTGTGTAAGATATAAATATCGTAGGGATACATAAAGTTCTTGCACCAGCTTTTTCAATGATGAAAGCCGGAGAACTTGGATCCCAAACAGAATAACCTCTCGCCTCAAACGTATTTCGAATACCTCCGTTTGGAAAAGAAGAAGCATCTGGTTCTTGTTGGGTTAACGATTTACCGGAAAAAACTTCGATTCCGGTATCTATGCCCGTTGGTTCAAAAAAACTATCGTGCTTTTCGGCAGTTGTGCCACGCAATGGCTGAAACCAGTGGGTATAATGAGTTGCACCCATGTCTAACGCCCAATTTTTCATCCCTTCTGCAACACCATCCGACATTTCACGACTCACCGCATGTCCCTCATTAATCGCTTTTTCAATTGCTTTTTGAGATTCAGTCGATAAATATTGTTTTTGAGCTTGTGGTCCAAAAACCATTTCACCGAAGTAAGACGAAATTTCATTTCCTGGTACCATGATTGTGGTTGAAATCAATGATTCTTGTTCAGATTGTGCAGATGATGACTTTTTTGCAGGCATTTTACAGTTTCTTTAGTTTTTTAGTTGCGCAAATTTAGTTCGATTTTCATCAAACACCATAAAAGAGTATAAATATTTATTCAACAAGTGTTACATTGACACATACTTGGCTTTTCTCGGCATCTTTGCTCATTTTTAAAATCAATATCCACAAAAATCTCACACTTTAAAAAATTATCCCCAAATTAACAACGATACCCTTAAATTCGCCCCTTATTTCAATCATGGGACATTCCCGAATAGACAAACTCTCCGCAGCCGGTTTATTGATAACATTGGGTATCATCTACGGCGACATTGGTACATCTCCACTGTACGTTATGAACGCTATTGTGGGCGACAAACTTATTTCTGAAAATCTCGTATTGGGAGGCATTAGCGCTGTTTTTTGGACGTTAACCATTCAAACCACAATAAAATACGTGATTCTAACACTTCAAGCCGACAATAAAGGCGAAGGAGGCATTTTCTCTCTCTATAGTTTACTCAGACGAAGATTTCCTTACCTCGTGGTAGGAACAATGGTCGGTGGTGCTATGCTCCTAGCAGATGGTATCATTACCCCTCCTATTTCTGTTGCGTCGGCAATTGAAGGACTTCGATTTATCAATCCTACGAATGGTTATCATATTGATTTGAGAGATATTCACACAGTGCCAATTGTGATCACAATTATCATTGGAATTTTCCTTTTTCAGCGGGCTGGGACTACCGCCGTTGGGAAATTCTTTGGACCTGTCATGCTAGTTTGGTTTGGCATGCTCATGGTTTTAGGCGTTTCTCAAATTACACATCACCCTGAAGTATTAAGAGCCCTAAATCCTATTTGGGTCTATCGATTTATCACCTCAAGCCCTGATGCATTTTTATTGTTGGGCGCAGTTTTCCTTTGTACAACAGGAGCCGAAGCGTTATATTCTGACTTAGGACATTGTGGCAAAAAGAACATTCAATACTCTTGGATTTTCGTGAAAGTTTGTTTGCTCGCAAACTACTTTGGTCAAGGTGCATATCTAATGAAGCATATTGGCGAACCTCTTGGCGAAACCAGAGTGTTTTATTCTACAATGCCCGATTGGTTCCTCCCAGTGGGAATTACCATTGCTACAATGGCAGCCATCATTGCTTCACAAGCATTAATTAGTGGTTCTTTTACACTTGTTTCTGAAGCCATTCGCTTGCATTTCTTCCCTAAATTTACAGTGAAATTCCCAACTGCTGTGAAAGGACAAATTTATATCCCTACCGTAAATACAGCTTTACTTGCTGGTTGTATTGCCATTGTTCTGATCTTTAAAGAATCAGCGGCAATGGAAGCGGCCTATGGTCTTGCGATTACTGTTACGATGCTCATGACCAGTATTTTATTATTCTACTACTTGAAAACCAAACGTTGGAATATCATTTTAATTTGGGTCATCATGCTTATTTTCTTCGCGGTTGAATCGGCCTTCTTAATGGCAAACCTTTCTAAGTTTATGGAAGGTGGATTTGTTACCTTATTCATTGGTGCGGCAATCATTGCTGTGATGTACGTAAGTTATAGAGGTGGTCAAATCAAACAAAAAATGGTAATCACCGAAAAATTAACCAATTACAGAGACAAACTTAGATCCCTCTCTCAAGATACAACCCTTCCTAAATTTGCAACCCACCTCATTTATTTGAGCAAGGCAAAACAAGACGACGAGGTTGAATCTCCATTGATTTATTCAATCCTTCACAAACGTCCAAAACGTGCCGATTTCTATTGGTTTATCAATGTTGATGTAACTGATGAACCTTACACCATGGAATATAAAGTGACTGTGATTGAGAAAAACGACATTTACAAAGTTCGATTCAGACTTGGGTTCAGGGTGCAACAAAAGATTAGCCTTTATCTAAAAGGGGTAATCAACGAAATGATTGAAAACAAAGAAATTGACTTGGATCCTTATTACCATGGTTTCTCAGACAAACATAGCTTAGGTGATTTCCGTTTCGTGCTTGTAGAAGAAGAAATGAGTACAGAAAACGAATTGCCAATTTTCGATAATTTGATCATGGACGCATACGAGAAAATTAAAATCATGGCTGGTCGTCCAGAAAAATGGTTCGGACTCGATGGAAGTATGGTAACCAAAGAATTGGTGCCTGTTGTCATCTCACCTAGAACTGAAGTTCAACTCAAAAGAATTCGCTAGAAATGCAAAAAAAATCCATTTTATTTTTCCTCATTTTTTGGGGGACATTTTTCTCTGCAAATGCTCAGAAAATCACCTTCGACGATATATTTTCGAACCGAGACCTTCGTCCAAAGTCAGCGAAACTGGGTGAATTTTCTACAGATGGAAAATATTTAATTGCCACCAAATCAAATGCAAATTCTTGGTGGATCATCACTCAAAATCCAGCAAATCCTATCGACTCAATCAATACTTTGTTTCATTCTTCTTGGATTAACAAGAAATTACAACAAGGAACAACAACATTTTCGAACGATCAGAAATTTTTGATGGTTGAAACCAACCAAAAACAAATTTATCGCCATAGTTATTCCGTGAATGCCTATGTGGTAGATATTCTTTCGAAAAAAGTGATTGAAATTCCCGGCCGTTTAAGATATCCAACATTAAGTCCCGACAATAAAAACGTTGCCTATGTGAAAGACAACAATATGTTTATTTTCAACTTAGAATCTCAAACAGAAAAACAAATCACCACCGATGGCAAAATCAATGCAATCATCAATGGCGCTGTGGATTGGGTGTATGAAGAAGAATTTTCAATGAGTGTGGGTTTCCAATGGAGTCCTTCAGGAAAATATTTGGCTTATTACCGTTTCGACGAATCTCAAGTGAAGGAATTTTCAATGGATATTTTTAACGACTTATATCCCTCACAAGAAAAGTGGAAATACCCAAAAGCTGGCGAAGCAAATTCTGTGGTTGATGTATACATTCACGATCTTTCCAAAAATAAAAATGTTCAAGCCTTTATTGAAAGTCAAAGAGATCAATACATTCCAAGAATTAAATGGACACAAACAGACAACGCGTTGAGCATTCAACGTTTGAATCGTTTGCAAAACCATTGGGAATTGTTATTCTGCGAGCCTACATCAGGGAATTGCAAACTTGTTTTGGAAGAAAAAGATGCGGCTTACGTTGAAATCACCGACGATTTAATGTTCTTGCCAAATTCTACTCAATTTTTACATACTTCCGAAAAATCTGGATTCAATCATTTATACCTCCATGATTATGCCACAAACAAAAGCAATCAAATAACCGAAGGCAACTGGCAAGTCAATAAAATCTGTGGCTATAATGGTATGACTAAAACTGTTTATTACACGTCAACAGAATTTTCGACCATTCAAGATAACCTTTGGAAAGTTTCGATTGGTTCTAGGAAACGACAAATGTTCTTAGGCACTGAAGGAAATCAAACAATTATCATGAGCAACAATGCAAATTGGTATTATGTAATGACCTCTAGTTTTTCTGAAAACCCTACTTACACAACAATTTTAGTGGATGGTTCTAAAGAAGGCACTCCAAATTCAAAAATAAATTTACCGAATAAAAAAATGAAAGACATGTTCTTTAACAGTTCGGTGCAAGTTTCAATTGAGGAGAATCAAAAGTGGACCGAAGCCATGGGTAAAATGAATTTAGGTAAATGTTCATTTGGCCAATTTAAAAATACTGAAGGCGTGGCGTTAAATTATTGGATGATTAAACCTTTCAACTTCGACACTACCAAGAAATACCCTGTATTAATGTATATGTATGGTGGCCCTGGCCATTCAACCGTTAGAAATGCATATGCTGGCCGTAACTTCCTTTGGTTCCAACATTTGGCAAGTTTAGGCTATGTTATTGTGAGTCTAGATAATAGAGGAACCGGAAATATGGGTGCAGCCTTTAAAAAATCCACTTATTTGAATCTTGGTAAATTAGAACAAGAAGATCAAGCAGCGGGTGCAAAATGGTTAGGCACTCAGAAATTCATTGACGCTTCGAGAATTGGTTTGTGGGGATGGAGCTTCGGCGGATATTTAACAAGCTTGTGCCTGGTGAAAAGTCCTGACCTATTTAAAATGGGGATGGCAGTTGCCCCTGTGACGCATTGGAAATATTATGACAATATTTACACTGAACGTTATTTGAGAACGCCAGAACTAAACAAAATGGGTTACGAAGAAAATTCACCATTGAATTTTACCAGTAGTTTGAAAGCAAAATATTTAATTGTGCATGGAACTGCCGACGACAATGTGCATTTCCAAAACGCAACTGAAATGATTAAAGCCATGATTAAAAGTGGTTCTAATTTCGATTCTGAAGTTTACCCAAATAGAAATCACGGAATTGGCGATCTTGATGCTCAAAAACATCTATTCAGAAAACTCACTACCTTTGTAAAAGAAAATTTATAAACTCTTTCATTCACAAATTGTTATTTTCTCATGTTACCAGAAATAGGAAAAAAAGCACCCGCATTTTCAGCATTAGATGAAAATGGGAATACCGTTAGTTTGAGCGACTTTAGTGGCAAGAAATTAGTTCTTTATTTCTACCCAAAAGACGACACTCCCGGATGTACCGCTGAAGCTTGTAGCTTAAGAGATAATTATCAAGATTTGTTGGATAAAGGATATGCCGTTCTCGGTGTTAGTCCCGACGATTCTAAAAAACACACAAAATTCATTGCGAAATACTCACTCCCATTTAGCCTACTTGCCGATACCGACCAAGCCGTTTGCAATGCATATGGCGTTTGGGTCGAAAAAAGCATGTACGGACGTAAATATATGGGTGTTGCAAGAACAACGTTTGTAATTGACGAAACCGGAACTTTGACCGAAATCATTGAAAAAGTGGATACTAAAAACCACGCTTCCCAAATTAAATAAAATGACATCTACCCCACCCCTAAATTTTGGCGTTATTGGAAATGGTAGCTGGGCAACAGCTCTCATTAAAATTCTCACTGAAAACTCATCCATATCTATCAACTGGTGGATGCGCGATGAAAATACAGTAAACTACATTAAAGAATTTCACCACAACCCAAAATACCTTTCTTCGGTTGAAATTCATCCAAATGTGATTCGTGCAACCACGAACATTCAAGAGGTCATCGATAACTCCGAAATTATCTTATTGGCAGTGCCTTCAGCATTTGTTGACAATGCACTCAAAGGCGCTCATTTGCCCGTAGATAAAACCTATATCACTGCAATTAAAGGTATTGAGCCACATTCAAAAATGGTGATTGCAAAATATTTGCAGCAAAACTTTAACATCCCTCTAAACAATATCACGCTTATTTCTGGCCCTTGCCATGCTGAAGAGGTGGCGCTTGAAAAGTTAAGTTACCTAACAATTAGTGGTTTGGTGCCTGAAACAACCGCGAAAATTGCAAATCTTTTCGACTGTAGATTTATCAACATCAGTCAAACCCAAGATTTAATTGGTGCTGAATACGCTTCAGTTCTCAAAAATATTTATGCCATTGGATCAGGAATTGCCCATGGTTTAGGCTATGGCGACAATTTTCAGGCTGTTTTTGTAGCGGCGGCTATTCGTGAAATGGAAACTTTCCTTCACGAAATACATGTTGAAAATAGAGATGTGAAAGAAGCTGCCTATTTGGGCGACCTACTCGTAACTTGCTACTCTCAGTTTAGTAGAAACCGTTCTTTTGGCACCATGATGGGCAAAGGGTACTCTGTTAAATCTGCTCAATTAGAAATGAATATGATTGCCGAGGGATATTATGCCACCGAATTGGTTTACGAGCTGGCAACCAACAATCATATCAATATGCCAATTGTAAAAGCAGTGTACGAGGTTGTTTATAAACAAGGCGATGCAAAGAAAATCTTCAATTTCTTGGCAGAAAAACAACTTTATTAAACTTTTTGTTGAATGATTTGTTAGTTAGAACATGACATTTAAAATTTACACTCGAAAAGGTGACGACGGAAAAACAGGTCTTATAGGCGGCGATAGGGTTGCAAAACATCATATCCGTGTTGAAAGCTATGGTACCGTTGACGAATTAAATAGTCATATTGGATTGGTAAGAAGCTATATTAGCAATACAGATGAAGAGAACATCCTTGCCGATATCCAAAACAATTTATTTACCATCGGTTCATATTTGGCTGCTTCTGCGAGTAGTAAAATGAACCTACCTGAATTCCATGAAGACAGTATCCAAATTATTGAGAATGAAATTGATCGATTAACTGCAACATTGCCAGAATTGAAGAATTTCATTTTACCTGGCGCCACTTCTCAAGGTGCTCAAGCACACATTGCTCGCTGTGTTTGCCGCAGAGCAGAACGCTTAGTGGTTCACTTATCAGACATTGAAGAAATTGAAGCGTTTATTATCAAGTATCTGAATCGCTTGAGTGATTATCTATTCACACTAGCAAGATTTTTAGACATGAAATTTGGGGGACAAGAAATTCCTTGGATTCCAAGATCAAGCCAGTAATTCATAAAATAACAATCACTTAAAATTAGGTTCATGGAGAATGTAAATTCTCTTCAACAACTTTGTAATTCAAAAAACGAAAACAAATATTGTATATTTGTTTAAACAAATGTAACTTTGCATAAAACTATGAAAAAAAATATATTCTTTTTAACAACCGCAGTAGCAGCAATGATGTTTGCTTCATGCGGAAGCAATGCTTCTGAGGCTGGCGCAGCAGATAGCACTTTAACAGCAACTGAAGGTTCAGCAACTTACGTAGTAGATTCAAACAGCACTATGGGCTGGGGTGGATCGAAAGTAGTAGGAATTGGCGCTCACGCTGGTACTATTGCCATTCAAGAAGGTTCAATTAGTGTAGAAAATGGCAACATTACTGCAGGAACATTCACAGTAGACATGAAGAAAATTGTTTGCACTGATTCTGGTTTACCAGCTGAATTTGCAGCAAAATTAATCGGTCATTTAAGTGCTGATGATTTCTTTAACGTTGAGAAATTCCCAACTGCTAAATTTGTTATCTCTGAAGTTAAAGCAGAAGCAAACGGTGAAAACACACACGTTATCTCTGGTAACTTAACTTTACGTGATTCTACTAAAAACATTAGCTTCCCAGCTGCTGTTGCAATCACTGAAAACGGTGTAACTGCTAAAGGTAAAACTACAATCAATCGTTTAGATTGGGGTGTAAACTACGACAAAGCGAACATGAGCATCTCTGAAAAAGCTGCTTCTAAATTGAAAAATGGTGTTGTTTCTAAAGACATCACAGTTTCTTTCGATATCAAAGCTTCTAAGAAGTAAAATTAGTTTATTGGCTTATAGGTTTATTGGCTTATGAGCTTATAAAAAAACGCCTGAGAAATCAGGCGTTTTTTTATTTTATTTTTCGAACGTTTAGAAAGATTAGAGAGATTAGAGGAATTAAAAAACCATAAGTTTATGAAGGTTTATAAAAAACGATTAGAAAGATTAGAGTGATTAGAACACTATACTCTAAACTTTAAACTCTAAATTCACTATGCCATAAAACGATTACCAACCCAAACAAATCGGCGGTTGATATACAACGCATCAGTGAAACTTGCGTTTCCGCTTGGGTTTCCACCTGTTACGTGCAAATCGCTGAATGCAGCGTGTTGATTTACAAATGCAGCGCCAACAAAGTTGAAACTCACTGGAGCAAATACAGCATTCATTGTATTCTCAACTTCATTCATAAATGATTCATTGGTTGTGTAACATTGACAAGTAATAGCACCTTTGTTTTTTGCACTATCGGCAGTTAACTTCAAACTTTCATTTGAATCTGCAGTTTTAACAATGAACAAAATTGGTCCAAAGCACTCATGCTGCCATGAATCTACATCAGTTGCGTTTACAACGACAACAGAAGGACTTAACACGCGTGTATCTGCGAATTCTGGATTCACAACATCAATTGGAGCCAATGCAACATGCTTGTTTTCCAATGTGCTTAAAATTCTATTTTTAGTGATGTCATTTTGAATTGCACCCAATGTAAATGGTCCCATTTTAGGGTTTTCAACCAATCCTTTGATCGATTCTGAAATTCCAGTCACAACTTCATCGAAAGATAAATGTCCCTCAGAAGTAGCAATACCAGAAGCTGGCACGAACACATTTTGAGGAGCCGTACACATTTGACCACTGTACAAACTTGCAGCAAATGCTAAATTGCCAAACACCGATTTTGCATCGGCAACGCTATCTAAAATTACAGAGTTCACTCCCGCTTTCTCGGTGAAAACCGTTTTGCCAGGAATGGTTTCAATATAATCACCGAAGGCAGATCCACCAGTATAATCAATGAGTTGAACATCTTGATGCTCAGCCAATTGCTTGGTCATTGGATTTTCAATAGTATCAACTGCCAATTGCACTATGGCAATAGGTAAATTGTGTTTTGCCAAAACTTTTTGCATTTCTGCAACAACAATGGCAATCGGTAAAATACTCTTTGGATGTGGTTTCACGATAGAAACATTTCCTGCAATTAAATTCGCAAATAAACCAGGAACTGTATTCCATGTTGGAAAAGTACTGCAACCAATAACCAATCCTAATCCTTTTGAAATTGCTTTGAAATTCTTTTTAATGGTTAAATCAAATTTACCCATATTTTTAACCCAGTTTACTTCTGAATCAAAACGGGTTAATTCTTGTAAACCCATTGCAATAACTTCTAACGCACGATCATTGGCATGAGGACCGCTCGCCTGAAAACTCATCACAAAACTTTGTCCAGTTGTATGCATTGTAGCATAGGCTATTTCAAAGAATCGTTCTTTCACAGCATCCAACATTTCAACCAAAATGCTTGCACGGTTTTCTGGGGATAAAGACGTCCATGCACTTTTTGATGCATTTGCTTTAGCAATTAACGTTTCTACCGTAAATTGAGGATAATGAACCCCCAACCCTACTTGCATATATGGAGAAACTTCAGTTCCAATCCATCCAATTGATTCAGATGAATCCAAACCATCAAAGTTTTCATTTAATTGTTTGCTGAAAGCTGTTTTTCCAAGTTCATTCCAATCTTCAGGATAGGCCTTCGGATTTTCTGGATATGCAGAAAAATAAAGTCTTGATTTCAATGCCTCTTGGGCATCATTGATAATTGAATTCATTCCTTGTGTTGACATAATTATGCTTGACCGGTTTGACCACCGAAATTTAATGGAACATTAGGATGGCCATGCATGTCATCCAATTCAACTTCTCCAAAGTTTGCTTCATAGCGAGCCAAATTATCGCCCAATGCCATTAACAATCTTTTTGCATGGTGCGGTGCTAAAATGATTCTGCTTTTTACCTTCCCTTTAGGCACTCCCGGCATCATTCTAATGAAATCTACAATAAATTCCGATTGGCTATGGGTAATAATTGCAAAATTGCTGTAAGTTCCTTCAGCAATTTCCTCACTCAACTCAATATCTAAAGATTGAGGCACTTGTTCATCGTGGTTATTCGACATATTACAAATTTAAAACATAATCTAGAAAAATGGCATCATGTAAACGTTTAATTTATAAATTATCGATGTACACTAGCAAGAACAAACTATACAATCCGTTGAATTGTATAATTCGGGCTAAACGAAACATAGTCAAACCGCTAAAATGTAACTTTTATGCATTAATTTGCGTCTATTCTTCATATTAACACTAAAAATGTATCCGTTTTTATCCCTCAAAAAAATAAGTCTTTTATTATTTGCAGTTTTCGCAAATAATTTAGTTACAGCTCAAATTCCAAACTGGTCGGAACATGTAGCACCAATACTCTATAAAAATTGTACATCATGCCATATTAGCGGAGGAATTGCACCATTTTCATTGGTTGGATATTCAAATGCTCAGAGCATGGCAAGCAGCATCGCTGGTTCGGCAGATTCTAAACGGATGCCGCCTTGGCCTGCGAATCCAAATTACAAAAGGTATGCGCACGAACGAATTTTAAGTCAATCAGAAATTGAAACGTTAAAACAATGGGCCAACAACAATGCACCATCAGGGAATTTGAGTCTTGCACCTGCTGATCCTACACCAATTACCGGTTCGCAAATTGCAAATGCAACCATCAAACTTAAAATGCCGAATTACACTGTAAACACTAGTGCCGACATGTACAGATGCTTCGTATTGCCAACAAATATCCCTCAAAATGAATACGTTACAGCATTAGAAGTCATTCCGGGTAACCGACAAATTGTACATCATGTATTGGTTTTCCAAGATACGAGCATCATACCGGTGAATAAAGACAATGCTGATTCTGGGCCTGGATATATTGCTTTTGGAGGGACAGGTTCGCCAACTTCACAATTGATTGGAGTCTATGTTCCGGGACAAGAACCTTTTCAATTTCCAACTGGTTTTGGGACAAAACTTCTAAAGAACACCCGTATCATTTTACAAATTCATTATCCCGGAGGTATCAATGGACAACTCGATTCAACGAAGGTTTACTTGAAAACAACCAC
>JACCDW010818478.1_pt1 | contig 12049 bp, 5 predicted proteins | sample 7449781 | NCBI WGS metagenome assembly JACCDW01 (sample SAMN15323449, study PRJNA562643) | freshwater metagenome | isolation source: river surface water | place: USA:Blue River Watershed | collected 2017-08-18
GCCATCGGCCAGCTCGCCATCGTGCTGGACGGCAAGCTGCAGTCCGCGCCCACCGTGCGCGAGGCCATCCGCAGCTCCGGCGCCACCATCACGGGCTCCTTCACCCGCGACGAGGCCGTCGAGCTCGCCAACGTGCTCAACAACCCCCTCGAGTTCCCCCTCATCACCCAGGACGTCACCTCCGTCGGCCCCTCCCTGGCCAAGGACGCGCAGGCCAAGTCGGTCCTCGCCTCGTCCGTCGCGGTGGGGCTCGTCGTGCTCTTCATGGTCGGCTTCTACCTCTGGGGCGGCTTCATCGCCGTGCTCGGCATGGTGCTCAACCTGCTGATGATCCTCGGGGCGCTCGCCTACTTCGACGCCACCATCACGCTGCCCGGCGTGGCCGCGCTGGTGCTCACGCTCGGCATGGCCGTCGACGCCAACATCCTCATCTTCGAACGCGTCCGCGAGGAGGCCGCCCTCGGCAAGGACCGCGCCGTGTCCCTCAAGGAGGGCTACGAGCGCGCCACGCTCACCATCGTCGACGCCAACCTCACGACGCTGCTCACCGCGCTCATCCTGGTCTTCATGGGCACGGGCGCCATCCGCGGCTTCGGCATCACGCTCGCCATCGGCATCTTCACCACGCTCTTCACCTCGCTGGTGACCTGCCGCGGTCTGCAGGAGATGGCCATCGCGCGCGGGGTCATGACCAAGGTCTTCGGCCTGCCGGTCTTCCGGCCCGACGCCGCCATCCCGTTCCTCCGCTACGCCAAGGGCGCCTTCGCCGCATCCTGGCTGCTCATCGTCGCCGGTCTCATCACGCTCGGCGTCCGCGGCAAGGAGGCCTTCGGCAAGGACTTCCGAGGCGGCGAATCCACGGTCGTGGCCCTCGTGCCCGGCGCCCAGGTCGACACGGGCAGGGTGCTGGCGGCCGCCTCCGCGGCAGGCCTGCCCGACACCACGGTCACCGTCCAGACGCCGGTCGGCGGCGGCGACCGCACGCTCCGCATCGAGACCTCCCTCACGGAGGACCGCGCCAAGGGCGACTTCGCCAACGTGCGCAGGATCGTCGAGGCGCTCTCGGCCAAGTATCCCGAGATCCTCCGCGACCGAGGTCAGGCGCCCGAGAAGGTCATGCTCTCCCGTGAGGCCGTCGGCGGTTCAGTCAGCACGGCCATGCGCACGGAGGCGGCCTGGGCGGTCGCGCTCGCGCTGCTCGGCATCGGCGTCTACGTCGCGCTCCGCTTCGAGGCCGGCTTCGGCTTCGCGGCCATGGTCGCCACGCTGCACGACGTGCTCCTGACGGTCGGGATCTTCGTCCTCTTCGGCGGGCAGTTCAGCGCGACCATGATCGCCACGGTGCTGCTCATCATCGGCTATTCGATCAACGACACCATCGTCGTCTTCGACCGCATCCGCGAGGAGCTCGAGGCCAACCCCGGCCGCACCCTCGCCGACTGCGTGCACTTCGCCATCAACCGCACCCTGTCCCGCACGGTGCTCACCGCCGCCACGGTCTTCCTCTGCTCCGTCGCCCTCTGGGCCTTCGGCGCCGGCGACGTCCGCCTCTACGGCGAGGTCTTCACCTACGGCGTCCTCATCGGCACGTTCTCATCCATCTTCATCGCCAGCCCCGTGTTCTACTGGTGGCATCGCGGCGAACGCAAGGGGGTCGAGGCCGCCGAACTGCCCCGCACCTACGCGTGGCAGGCGGGCTCCGACAAGGACGCCTGAGGCCCGACCCGATGTCCGCCTGGTCGCACCGGGCCTCCGATGACGGCCTCGCCCGCCGCATCGCGGCCGCCCTGGGGGTGAGCGAACCGCTCGCCCACGCCCTCGCGCGCGCGTTCTCCGACGAAGCCGAGGCCGAACGGCACCTCCGGCCGCAGCTGGCCCATGTCTCCGATCCGTTCGCGGTCGGAGGGTTGCGCGACGCCGCGGAGCGTCTGGTGCGCGCCTGCCGTGACGGCGAGCGCATCGCGGTGCTCGGCGACTACGACGTCGACGGCGTCTCCAGCACGGCGATGCTCGTCCACTTCCTCCGCCGCCTGGGCGCCTCGCCCGAGGCCTTCGTGCCCCGGCGCATGGAGGAGGGCTACGGCCTCTCGATGGCCGCGCTCGAGCGCGCCCTCGCCGAGGCCCGCCCCTCGCTCTTCGTGGCCCTCGACTGCGGGACGAACTCCGCCGCTGAAGTCGACCGGCTCCGCTCCGCCGGCGTCGACGTCCTGGTGGTCGACCACCACGTGGCCAAGGAGACACGCGCCTCGTGCACGCTGGTCAACCCGCGGGTGAATGACCCGGCCGACGCGCCTTGGCAGTCGCTCTGCACGGCCGGACTGGTCTTCAAGCTCATCCACGGGGTGCTCAAGGTGCTCCGTCTGGAGGGCGATTCCCGTGGTTCTGTCATCGCGGTGCGCGACTACCTCGACCTCGCCGCGCTGGGCACGATCGCCGACCTGGTGCCGCTGCGCTCCGAGAACCGCATCCTGGCCGCCCACGGGCTCCGCGCGCTCGGCGAAGCGCGCCGTCCGGGCGTGCGTGCGCTCATCTCGGTGAGCGGCATGGAACCGGGCGGGGTCCTCACCTCGGTCGACGTCTCCTACCGTCTCGGTCCGCGCATCAACGCCAGCGGGCGTCTCGCCGACGCCGCTCTGCCGCTCCGGCTGCTGCTCTCGGAGTCCCATGACGACTGCCTGCGCGACGCCGCCGAACTCGACGGCCTCAACCGCGAACGCCAGGAGATCGACCGCAAGGTCACGGAGGAGGCGGCCCTCCAGGCCGCCCAGCACGGAGGCGCCGGCTGCGTGGTCTTCGGGGACTGGCATCCGGGGGTGGTCGGCATCGCGGCGGGCAAGCTCTGCCGTTCTCTCGGCCGACCGGTCATCGTCCTCGGTCGCGAGGGCGACGGCGCCAAGGGCTCGGGACGCAGCGTGCCGGGGATCAATCTGGTCGAGGCCCTTGCGGCCTGTTCCGACCTGCTCCGCACCTACGGCGGGCACCCGATGGCGGTGGGGGTGTCGCTGGAAGCGGACAAGGTCCCGGCTTTCCGCGAACGTTTCGCCGCCGCCGTCGAGGCCCAGCGCGCGGCCTCAGGAGGCGATGAGGCCTCGCTGCGTGACATCGAGATCGCCCACTGGATCTCGCCGGCCGAAGTGACGGACCGTCTCTTCGATGACCTCGAGCTGCTCCAGCCTTTCGGCGAAGGCAATCCGGAGCCGGTCTTCGGCCTGAAGGGCGTGACGTTCGACCGCCCGCCCACGGTCTTCGGCGAAGGCAACTTCCGTCACCAGCTCTCCCTCGGCGGCGGCCGCCGGCTCAGCTTCGTCGCCTGGCGCATGGCCGACCGTCAGCCGCCGGTCTCACGTCCGGTCGAGCTCGCGGTGCGGCTGCAGTGGAACCGCTGGCAGGGGCGCCGGATGCCGCAGGCGGAGATCCTCGACTGGCGTCCGGCCTGAGGGTCACTTGCCCGCTGTCCTCTTGCGGGGCCCGGACTTTTTACCCTCGGGCGCAGGCGTCAGCTTGAGGGGAGGCGCCTTGACGTTGCGTTCCTCGACGGACTTCACCCGCGCCTGCCCTTCGGGTCCGTCGGGTTCGATGAAGACCAGTGTCCGGGCGTCAGTCATGTAGAACTGCCGTAGATGGAAGACGTTCCTCGGCTCTCCGTCGAGGGTGAGTACGTCGAGGTCGAAGTAATGACCGTCCTTCACCTCCGGCTTGAGCAGGGCGGACGAACGGGCCCTCAGGGAAAGCCTCACTTTTTCGCCCGCCAGTTCGACGGGGTAGGGGCATGCGTTGAAGAACCTCATGGAGCCGAAGGGCAGGGTTCCTGCCACGTCGTTCACGGCGCTGATGCCGTTGCTTCCCGGCCGGGGAGTCACGACGAGGATGAGACGGTGGGGACCCGGGCCGTCAGGCAGGTCGAACCAGGCCAGCGGCGGGCCGTCGTCTCGCTTGGAGCCCGGCCCCTCGACGGGTCGTATCTCGAACCGAGCCGGGCCGGAGTAGGCGAACCGTTCGCTCAGGAAGTCGGGCGAGATGTCCAGCGGCCTCACCTTGCCGTCGTTCTGGACGAATCCGTGGTCGGCGATGTAGTCGCCTCCTGAGAGCAGCTGGAGGCTGGCCACGGCCTTGCGCGGCGCCTGAGCGACGGCGGAGGAGGCGAGCGCAAGCAGCGCGGCCAGCAGGGGCAATCGTTCAGATCTCATCTTGTCGCAGCCAGCGGGTGGAGAGGATGACGAAGCGTCGGCCGAGCAGGCGGTTGACGGCGGAGAGCGCGGGGTCCTCGGGCCGCACCTCGGGAGCGTTCTCCGGAGAGATCATTTCGGGCGTGCGCTGCACGACGGCCTCCATCCAGCGCCGCGCGTAGGAGCCGCGCCCGTCATCGGCCTCCGCATACGCGCGGATGATGAAGGTATCGGACCGTGTCGCGATGGAGCAGCCGAGCGACTGCAGGAGGTCGACCTGGATCAGGTTGCCCGCGGAGCCCATCGCGGCGTGCACCCTGTTGGGAACCGCCCCGGAGACGGGGCGCTCGCCGACCTCGACGTTCTGTGGCTGGCTCAGCGGAGCCGAGTTCACGGCGGTCAGTGTGGCCTGGCTGACCATGACGGAGGAGGGGAAGCGGACGCCGGCGACGGCCGTAGTCCGGTCGCTGAGGCCGGCTGCTCCCGCGGCGTCGGCGCGGAAGATGGCCGACTGCAGGGCGCCGCAGCGCGCCGCCCAGAGGTCGGCGCATAGGAAGCGGTTCACGAACTCAGAAAGGCTCAGGTAAGGCGTGCACGCCACGGTCTGCCCGGAGAAGACGCGGGGACCTGGCGGCGCGACCTGCTCCCTCTCGGTCCGGTTCTGCACTTGGAAGCGGGCCTTGTTCTCGGCCACGATCGCCACGGCCAGGGCTCTGATCTGGTTCTCTCCGAGATTGGCGAAGCCGTGCCAGTTGGTCCGTCCCGTGTCGTTCATCGCGCCCGTCACGGGGGAGGATGCGCCCGCCTGCAGCGCGCGCGGCAGGCGGACGTTGGTCCGGTTGCCCGCGGCCGCGTTGGGCTGGCTTTCGGTGAGGTTGGCGTAGGCGATGCGGTTGGCCGACCCGAGGAAGGCTGTCCACGCGTCCACTGACACGCTGTTCACGTTGAAGGCGCCGTCGTTCAGCAGCACGGCCGCTGCGGTGCGATGCGAGGCGAGGGCGTCACGCGCCACGGCCTCGCCGGCGGCGAGTCGCATGCGCGGGTTGAGGAGGCGGCGGCGTCCGGAGACGAAATCCTCGACGACCTGCTGGATCGTGCGGGACTCCAGGAAGGGGTTGCTGTCCGTCGCGGCCTCGGGGTCCGGCGGCACGGGCGCGGAGGGCGCGCTCACGCGCACCATTTCAGGACCCGTGGAAGACAGGAAGAAGCCGTCCCAGAGGGTCGCGTTCAGCAGGTAGGCCTGGTCGAAATCCGTCCAGTCAGGAGAAGTGAGGTCGTAGGCCTTCTGCATCGGCACCTGAAGGCTGGCGAAACTGTTGCCCACGCCATAAAGGGGCTGCTGGTCGCGCAGTCCGAAATTGGCGTGCGCATACTGTCCCAGGGAGACCGGGGGCGCGAAGGGTATCTCGACATGCACGGCCTTGGTCGTGCCGGCCGTCTCCTTGCTGTAGCCGCCGAAGGCCATGGCGCCGCCGCTCAGCTGCGTGGGGATCAGGGTGCTCCAGGGCGCCGATCCGGATCCGGTCGGGCGGAAGGAGCGCATCCGGTAGCTGGGTGACGGGCCGTTGAAGCCCGGATTGGCGCCCGAAGCGAGACGTCCGGCCCCGTCGGAACGGATGACCGGCGCAGTCGGGTTGGTGTGAGTGTACGTGGGGGCCGGCGCGGCCGTGCGGTAAAGAGCGGCCGCGGCGCTGTAAGGCGGGTACGGTAGCGCCGTCGTGCTGGCTGCGCTGAGCCAGGAGGTCGCGGGCGTGCGCTCGATGACTGACCTTGTCGAGAGTTCCAGGGCCGCGATGATCTGGCCGGGCGCGGGCAGGCCGGTCGAGGTCCGGTTGTAAGGAATGGAGGCGACGCTCGGGAAGGTGATCGGCCCCGGATGTCCGATGACCGCCGGGTCGACGACCCGTTGCGTGATTTCGTTGAGCTCGCTGCTCCGGTTATAGAGCTCGAAGCTGGTGCTGGTGTCGGTCAGCCCGTCCCCGGGCCAGCAGACCAGTCCGTGCCTCGAGCGGAATACGCCGGCCGGCGTGATTCGGTTCGCCGTGGGCACCGAGCGGGGTATCCCGTTCGAGTCGGGCATGGACCTGCCCGTCGGCACGATCTCGAACTGCAGCCGGTCGGTTGTGTAGACGAGGAAGCCGGGCCAGAGCACGGCCCAGTCGAGTCCCGTGTCGCCGCCGTCGGTGTAGCCGCCGGTGAAGTTGAAGCTGTTGGTGAGCCGCACGACCTGGCCCCAGACGGACGGGTAGGGCGATGCCGGCGAGTAGACGCGGTATTCCCCGGGCTGCAGGGTCACGGTGCCGAGATAAAGCCGGAACATGTCAGGCGTCGTCGATGCGCGCATGCCCATCCGCTTGTAATAGTCTCCCAGCGGATGCTCGTAATTGTAGGTGACTCCGCTCCGGGTGATCCGGATGATCAGCTTCCAGTCGTCCCAGTCGCTGTAGCTGAAGACGTGGCTAGCGCCGGCGGTCGCGGCCGGACACTCGATGGCCACGTTGAAGGGATTGTGCAGCACGACGAACGGCGTGAGGTTCAGCGTGATCCATCCGCCGCCCTGGCTGATGTCGAAGACGAGCATGGTGCGGTCCACGTAAGGCGAGGCGGAGCAGGCGAAGGGTCTGGGGATGGGCCGGTAGTTCGTCCCGAAGAAGTCACCGATGTCGCGGACGGAGGGATTCAGTCCGACGTGGTCGCCGTTATGGACCCCCGCGTAGAGGTATTGGGTGCGTCGCAGGCCTTCGTTGTCGCCGTTGAACGCCATGGTGTGGATGCTGCCGGCATTGGGGAAGAGGGAGCGGGCCCGCAGGACCGGCGCGCCGGCGGCCGACCACCCTAGCTGCTTGTAGAGGCGGTGGTAGTCTCGGAGCGCCCACCAGGTTGGCCCCCTCAGCTCACCCTCGGGGGTGCTTCGGTTGAAGACGGGCGCGACCTGGATGATCCTTCCGGAAATCGGCGTCTGCATCCGTACGATGTCCATGCCCGCGGCCACGCCCGTCGCCGGCACGTCGAAGGCCGAGCCGAACTCCGACTGGCTGAATTCCCGGTCCGACATCTCGAAGGCGAGGGAGAGGTCACGCCTGAGGCCTCCGTCCCTGGAGTCGGCCAGGACGCCGGCCGAATGGAAGGTCACGTCGTGGAAGAGCCGACGCGAGTTAGGCGTGGTCGGGCGCGCAGGGATGTCCGGAGGCGTGCCGCCGGAGAAGCCCGTCACCAGTGGGAGGTCGTCGACGCTTCCGCTCTGGGCCAGTTCCCCCTGCGCGGCGCCTTCCAGTCCCGTGAGCAGCTCGTGCGCAAATCGTCCGGGCGCGCGAAGGCGCGCGACGTGCTCGGGGCTGAGTCCGGTGGCCGCCGCGCGCGGGTCATCGAGGTTGACGCGCGCTTTCACCCCTTCGTCGCCGATCCAGTAGGCGTAGGCTCCCGATCCGTCGGGCAGACTCAGCTTGGGAATGCCCTCCACGAAGCCGTCGGGGCGTGTCGGGTCCGTGGCAGAGTAGCGGTTCGCGCTGCCCGCTCCGACGAGGGTCACCGTCTCGACGTTGGCCGGAGGGTAGGCGGGCAGGGGCGAGAGGTGGTCGGGGCCGTAGTCGGATTGTCCGGAAAGCGAGACGGACTGGGAGTTGGCGGGACGGTCGTGACGGCCGCTGACCAGCCACGCGGGCGGCTGGTCGGGACGGTCTGTCCGCCAGACGCCCGTCCACATCGGGTTGCGCAACGAGGCCGTGGTCGCCGCGGGCTGGATGATTTCCGCTCGCGCGGTGGCGCGACGATCGGGCCCCGCCTCCTGCTGCAGCTGAGCCACCGCGAGGCGCAGCGCGACCAGCGCGTTCAGCCTGGCGCGAGCCCCCAGCTGGCTTTGGGTGGCGAGCCTGGTCTCGATCGAGATGAACGAAGCCACCACCACCACGGTCGTCACCATGATGGCCGCCACCGCCAGCGCGATGATCAGCGAGAAGCCCTCGCGACTCGCTCTCGTATGCGTTGGGTCCACGTCAGGATTCTGCATTCCGGTGCCGGTGACGCAAATAAGTTTAATATTCAAACCGACCCGGTCGGACCTCTTTTTTGCTTTTCATGCCTGATCCGGTCTGGCCGGGCGTATCGGGATGACCTCGGACTTCCGTCACCAGCTCTCCCTCGGCGGCGGCCGCCGGCTCAGCTTCGTCACCTGGCGCATGGCCGACCGTCAGCCGCCGGTCTCACGTCCGGTCGAGCTCGCGGTGCGGCTGCAGTGGAACCGCTGGCAGGGGCGTCGGATGCCGCAGGCGGAGATCCTCGACTGGCGTCCGTCCTGAGCGCTCAGCGAGGCGTACGTTCGGTCACGCCCTTGAGCTGCAGTCCTTCCTCGGTCTGAAGCAGCAGGTAGGTGGTGCGCGCGGTCGGTTCGGGTCTGGCCCGCAGGGTCCGCAGCAGCCGGCCTTCGGCTCCCGGTTCCCGGATCTCAAGTCCGACGTAGCCTCGCGGGTCGGCCGTGGGGGTGAGGATCTCCGGCCGCAGCGGGGCGGCGGTCGCGGTCCGGCCGCCGGCCCGCAAGGTCAGGGGCCGTTCGCCCAGGTTGAGGAAGCAGAGGGTCCCGAAAGGATGCTTCCCGTTCTCCGGGACTTTGTGGATGCGCATGCCTTGGGGCGTGCGCACGAACAGCAGCAGCACGGTCTCGCCGTCCGAGACCGGGACGGAGCCGAGGGGCGACATCTCCGGGGTTGATCGCTTGGTCACGACTTTCTTGTCGTTCTTGCGCTCGGGAAGGTCGGCCGGATTCATCGCGTCGATGCGTCGCTGGATCAAGGCCGCCGCCTCCCGGGCCTTCCGGGCCGCCTCGGCGTCAGGCTCGGCCAGGGCCAGGATCTCCTCGGCCTGTCGGCGCAGGGCGTCGCCCTCCGGGCCCTCGGGCGCGTCGGTCAGCGATTGCGCGACGGCCTGGACGGTGGCGGCATGCTTGGCTTCGAGCCGCTCCGCCTCCGCGATGAGCCTGGCCGATTCGCCCCGCAAGGGCGTCCGTGCGTCGGGCGTGGCGCTTTCCGCGGCGTACTGGAAAAAGGCCAGCAGGGCCGGGCCGCGGTATTCCTGCGGGGCGCTGAAGAAGTCGGAAGGGATCGTCATCGGCACGGCGTCCCGGCCCCGGAGGTAGCCGGCGCGTTCGATGGGCTCTCCGAGTGAGAGGGTGCGGAAGGAGGCCTTCACCTGACGTGCCGGTTCCTCCGCGGCCACGAGGGACGACGCGAGGAGGGAGAGGGTTGCGATCAGGGTCCTCACAGTTGGTCGGCGCGCAGGCTGCGGATCTGGACGGCCCGGAAGCGGCGCCCGAACTGCCGGTTCGCGGCGGTCAGGGCCGGGTTGGACCGGCTGGAGTCGGAGGGATGGGTCACGGGAGTCTCAGGCGGCTGGCTCGGGTCGCAGAACTCGGGCAGTCGCTGCACGACGGCCTCCATCCAGACGCCCGCGGTCTCGCCGTTCCTCTCCGCCTCGGCGTACACGCGGATGATGAATGTGTCGGACCGTGCGGTCAGTCCCGGACCGATCGCCGACAGGATGTCGGATTGCAGCATGCTCCCGGCGGCGCCTTCGGTCATGCGGGTCCTCCCCGTCGCATAGCTGCGCGGATCTCCGGAGCGCAGGCTGGTCCTCAGCGTGGCGTCGAACCAAGGAGTCTGGCCGGGACCTTGGTTCGGGACCTGCTGCGCCTCGCTGGAGACCGGCGCCGTCGGGCCGGGGCGGCTCATGAGCTGGGCTCCGTCGGCTTCCGCCCGGTGGATCGCGTTCTGGAGGCATCCGGCGTGGGCGATGTATTCCGGATTGCCGCAGGTGAACCGGTTGACGAACTCCGCCATGCCGGTGAAGGGCACCGGCACGGTCACGGTCGAACCCGGGGTCGCGCCGCGGAACACCGTGGCAGAGTGCGCGAAGGCCAGGTTGTTGCGCCCCTCCTGGTTGCGATGAAGGCTGACCGTGCGCAGGCGGATCTCGTCGACGACCGCCTTGGCCAGCATCCTGATCTGCACGTCCTCGAGGGTGGTCAGGCCGTTCCAGGCGGAATCGGTGCCGAAGCCCGCCCGCCGGCCGGGCGCGACGAGGTCGGTGCGGTTCGCCCTCGGGAAACGCGCGTTGGCGTCGGCCGACGGCTGGTCCGCATCGGCTGAGCCGCTGGGCAGGCCCTTGGTCGCGCCGAGCACGGCGGCCCAGGCGTCGACGGAAACGCTGTTCACGTTGAAGGCTCCTTCGGTCATGACCGCCGCGGCGAAGGTGCCGTGGGAGGCCAGGTTCTGCCGCGCGGTCACCGAGCCGGCGGACTCGACGAGCGCGATCCTCGGATTCGCGAGCTTGCGCCGTCCGGCCGCGAAGTCATCCAGGACGGCGGACATGCTGCGCGTTTCGACGCCGCCGGACCAGTCGGGTCCGGCGCCGGAGAGGAAGTGGCGGTCGAACAGCGCCGCGTTGATCATGAAGGAGCGGTCGACGTCGGTGCAGTTCTGCGCGCCACGCCAGGCCCAGGCGTCCGCCCGGAAGATGTAGGGCGATGCGAAGCTGTTGCCGATGGCGAGCAGGGGGTCCTGGTCGCGGAGATGGATGTTCGCGTGGGCGTATTCGGCGAGCGAGATCGGGGCGGACAGCGGGACCTCGGCGTATACCGCGTGCGTGCGTCCGGCCGAGGTCTGCGTCATGCCGCCGAAGGCCTGGGTGCCCGCGAGGTCGGTCTCCATGATCTCCGCCCAGTCGTTCACGGACCGGATGGTCATCCGGAAGCTGTTCGAGGTGGTCGCATGTCCCGCCGGGTGCGACGAAGGACCCCAGCCGTTGGCCTCCGGCCGGGTCATCGGAGCGGTGGGATTGGAGCGGCTGAAGACCGGGAAGGGCAGCGTGTCGGCGGACCAGCGCACGCCGTAGTCCATCACGGCGAGCACCGCCGGCGGCTGGCCGGGCATAGGCAGCACGGCGGTGGGAGGGATGAGCTTGGCCGGCGCCGAGCCGCTCCGGTCCGCCGTCAGGCTGTTCGACAGGAGCTCCGTGACCTCGCTGGAGGCGTTGTAGAGCGTGGAATCGTTCGCATTGCTGAGTTCGCTCAGCCGGTCGCCCGGCCAGCAGGACATCATGTGCCTCACGTAGAACGGACCCTGGCTCCTCAGCTGAATGCTCAGGTTGTCGGTCGCGTTCCGGACCAGGCTCGCCCCGTTGGACGTCAGACAGGAGGCCCAGAATCCCCCGAGGAAGTCGAAGCTGGGCGCCATCGTGCCGATGCGGCTGAAGGGCAGGGGCTGCGGGCCGGGGAGGGAGTAGACGCGGAATTCTCCGGGCGCCAGCGTGGTCTCTTGGATGTAGACGCGCATGCTCTCGCTCTGGTTGGGGCTGCCGCCGATGCGCGAAGCCATGGTCAGCAGGTCCGACGACCAGGTGGTGCCCCCGCCGGCGGAGGACGCGTAGTCGATCGTCCACTGGTTCCAGAAGCGGAAGGAGAGCCGCATCGCGGCGTCGCCCTCCTGCACGGGCCTCAGGCGCAGCGCGACGTTGTAGGGGTTGTGCAGCACGGTCACGGGCGACAGCACGAGCCGCAGTTCGCCGCCGGCGTCGACGAGCCCGAACACGAGCTGCTGCCGGGCCACGTAAGGGGTGACGCCGGGCTTGGTCGGCAGGGGCGCCGGAGTCCCCCTCAGGGTGTCCGAGGCCCACATGTCCTCGGTGGTGTCCATGCGGTTGTAGAGGTGTCCGTAGTGGGCCGTGCTGGCGTTGATGTTGCCGGCCAGGCTGATGACGTTCGGGAAATGGGCGCGCGCCCGCAGCACGGGCGGTCCGGCCGCCGGCCACTGGAGCTCCCGGTACAGCAGGTGGTGGGCGCGCAGCGCCTCCCAGAGCGGGCCGCGGATGACGGAGTTGGCCGACGTCGGATTGGA
>JACCDW011642371.1_pt1 | contig 12049 bp, 12 predicted proteins | sample 7449781 | NCBI WGS metagenome assembly JACCDW01 (sample SAMN15323449, study PRJNA562643) | freshwater metagenome | isolation source: river surface water | place: USA:Blue River Watershed | collected 2017-08-18
AACTGGTCAACACGAACCGTGTCACCAGGCTGAACCACGGTGGTGGACGCATGCTCTTCCACGAGCGCAGGACCTTGAATCAAGTTGCCGTTCTTGAGGAAATCCCGCTTGTAGACGGCGGTAGAGATGTAGTCACCAGCGCTGCGGAAATACACTGGCTTGTGAGCACGCAGGGCCTGTGCGTCAGGCGTTTCCAGTCCTGCAGCCACTTCATTGCGCGGAGGCTTCTTCATTCGCCCCATCACGGTGACACGCAGGCTCACGATGTCTGCGGCCTCTTTAGGCGCTGAAGTGCCATAGCGCACCTTGTGCACTTCATCAAAATGATTCTTGATGCCCGAGCGATCTTTACGCTCGAAGTATTTCTGCGGCAAGTCCACCGTCACGGCATGCTCCTGACCGAAGTAACGCATGTCAGCGGCACGCTCGAATACGATTTCTTCAGGGCGAATCTGGGAAGCCCCGATGGCTGCGCGGCCTTCGTCTTCCATTTCCTTGTAAATGGCTTCGATTTCTTCGAACGACAAGCCATCGAGTCGGCGGAACACCGAGCGCACATAGTCGTAGCGCAGATCAGAGAACAACATACCGTAGGCCGAGAAGTAGCCGGGTGCGTAAGGAATCAGTACGTTGCGGATACCGATTTCACGGGCAATGGCCGACGCGTGCAGTGGACCTGCACCGCCATACACCACCATGGTGAAGCTGCCCGCATCCAGGCCACGCTCTGTGGTGACCGCTTTGACGGCGTGCGACATCTGCGTGACCGCAATGCGCAAAATGCCATCGGCGGCGCGGGTGGCATCCAGCCCCAAAGGTTTGGCTACTTTGTTTTCCATGGCTTCACGCGCACGTTCCAAGAACAAAGGCATTTCGCCGCCCAGGAAGTTGTGCTCGTCCAAGCGACCCAAGATCAGATTGGCATCGGTCACCGTGGGTTCTTCGCCACCACGACCGTAGCAAACGGGGCCGGGCATTGAACCTGCCGAACGCGGCCCCACGCGCAGTGAATTGCCCAGTTCCACCCGTGCAATCGAGCCACCACCGGTGCCGACCTCGAAGATGTCCATCATCGGAATCTGGATGGGCAGGGCTTTTTCATAGCCGCCAATCAGTGCACTGCCTGTGGTGAGTGGACGACCTTCACTGATCACGCCCGCTTTGGCAGTTGTGCCACCCATATCGAAAGCTATGGAATCCGGCAGCCCCAGTTGTGCACAAATAGCCTGCGCGCCGATCACACCTGCAGCGGGGCCGGATTCCAGCATGCGCACGCAGTCACGTCGGGCATGCTCCAGCGGAAACAGCCCCCCCGTCGATTGAACGGCATAAAAATCACCATCGAATCCTTTTTCTTCAAGGTGCTCTTCAAGCTCACCCAAATAGGCCGACACACGGGGACCCACATAGGCATTGGCCACAGCTGTCGAAACGCGTTCAAATTCGCGGTATTCCTGCGAAAGCTCGTGCGAAGCACACACAAATGCGCCTGGAATCTCTTCCTGCAAGATGGCTTTGACGCGGCGCTCATGGTCGGGGTTGCGGTAAGAGTGCAGCAGCAGCACGGCCACCGCTTCAATGTTTTCAGCCTTGAGCTTCCGAGCCAGGCCACGAACCTTGTCTTCGTCCAGTGGTTTGTGCAGAGAGCCATCTGCACGCAGACGCTCGCTCACCTCATGGCGTTGCGAGCGCGGTACCAACGGTACGTGCTTGGAGAAGAACAGGTTATAGGCGTCCGGACGGTTCACACGCCCGATTTCGTAGATGTCACGAAAACCCTCCGTGATCAACAAGGCTGTATTGGCACCATTGCGCTCAAGCAATGTGTTGATGGCAATCGTTGAGCCGTGCAGAAACAAGTACCCATTGGTCAGATCAATACCTGCGCCGTCGAGGGTGTTTTGAATACCATCATGCAAATGACCATGGGTGGACAGCGCCTTGCCGAACGAGATCTGTCCATTGGCCTCATCGAAGCAGGCCATGTCGGTGAATGTGCCGCCGATGTCCACCGCGATGCGCAGTGATTTTTTGTTTGTAGTCATGTCGTTTCCTTCAAGTGCCAGCGTTTGCCACCACGTTTCGCAGGGTTCCAAGTCCGGTGATTTCGACTTCGATGACGTCACCTGCGTTCATATAGACAGGAGGTTCGCGCTTGTCGCCCACGCCACCTGGTGTGCCCGTCGCAATCACGTCGCCGGGGGACAGGTTGGTGAAGCCTGAGAGGTATTCGATGATCACGGGCAATGTGAAAATTAGATCGGCCACCGAGGCGTGCTGCATGACCTGGCCATTGAGGCGGCTTTCGAGCGTGAGTTGATTGACGTCAGGAATAGCCTTGCGGGTAGCCATGAAAGGGCCCAGCGGACCCGTGGCTGGGAAATTTTTTCCAGGTGTCCACTGGTGCGTGTGACGTTGCCAGTCACGTGCAGTGCCATCGTTGAAACAGGCATAACCAGCAATGTGGTCCCAAGCATCGGCCTGGGAAATGTTGCGGCCACCTTTGCCAATGATCACAGCCAGCTCACCCTCGAAATCGAATCGCTGTGTGGCTGCAGGCTTGGGAAGCGGAGCGCCGTGGGCGCTCAGGCTGTCTGCAAAGCGGGTAAAGATGGCGGGGTGCTCGCTGTCTGCGCGCTTCATTTCGGCCACATGGCTCTTGTAGTTCAAGCCCACGCAGAAGACTTTTCCGGGGTTAGCGATCACTGGCAAGAACCGGGCATCGCTGGCTTTGACTGGCGCACCAGACTGAACTGTTGCAGCCTCCAGGGCATCTAATTGACCGGCGGCTATTACCGACTTCAGATCCGGATATTGGGCAGCAAAGGCTGCTGGCACCTGGAGCCAGTTGTTTTCGTCCTTCCACAGGCCATAGCTGGCTTTTCCCTGGTATTCAAAGCTGACAAATCTCATGTGTTCCTCTGATGACTTGCACCGTAGCTCGATGCATTGATGGCTATGGGAGCGAAGTCTAGGCACCCCATTGACATCTGCATAGAATGCCGTCAGAGATTTCAGCTATGCCATTAATGGCATATCAAAGGACGCGCATGCAATTTCAAGACTTCAAACTCTTTCTGGAAGTGGCCGAGATGGGCAGCTTTACCAAAGTGGCAGCTCATCGACAAACGGTTCAATCACACATCAGCCGTCAGATCAGCACTTTTGAGGAGGAGTGCGGCAGACCATTGTTCAGGCGCACCGGTCGTGGCGTGGCGTTGACCGAGTTCGGGAGTCATGTTGCAATGAAAGCTCGTCAATGGGTCAGGGAAACCGACGAGTTTTTTGCTGACATCAAACAGACTGCCAAGGTGCCCATGGGTGAGGTACGCGTTGGCATCCTGCCTTCAGCTGCTCATCCTCTGATGACGCAAGTCTTCAAGCGCCTGCACCATGAGTTCCCGAAAATCACCCTCAACATCCGTGAAGGTCAGGGTGGTGAGCTAGATGCCATGCTAGATTCCGGAAGCGTAGACATGGCCATTCTTTTTCGGTTCGACAAACCCAGCAACCCAGACGAAACGTTGCTCACGACCGCAAGCACTTATCTGGTTTCAAGGCCGGGACTGTCTTTGACGCATGCAGATACTGTGGAATTCCGCCGTTTGGAAGGGCTTCCGTTAGTTCTGCCACGGCGCCCCGCCCATTGGCGCTCCATCCTCGATGAAACCGCCAAAAGCAAAGGGTTCCATTTGCAAGCTGCCTTGGAAGCCGACTCGTTGAGAGTTCAAAAGGAACTCATTGCCGATAACCCGCACTTGTATGCATTGCTTGGTCCGTTCTCTGTAAATCAAGAGTTAAGAATCGGAAGGTTGCAAGCAGCAAAAGTGATCGCACCTGATCTCAAGCGATATGTGACATTGGCCCACCCCAAACAAGGGCAGTTGACTCAAGCAAGTCGAATTGTCTCGCAGCTGATCAGAGAAACTGTGACTGCTTGGGCGGGGCAAATCACCGCTCCGAACAGCTAGATTCAACCTCAATGTGAAGATTTTCTAGCATAGGTAGTTCATTCTGAGCTGAAGGATGGCTCATCATGAACATTTTGGACTGATCCCGATCGATATCGCGGATGACCCTGACCGACCGCTAATTGACAATGGAAATCGTCTGCACTGTCAACGGCAGAAAATGATCATTCGAATCCCCACCGCTTGCAGCCCGCATGAAACCTGGGTTTCCACAAAAGCTCCTGACTTTTTCGCGGCAGTACGGCAACAGGGGTTACGGTGAAATCGCGTAACTCGTTGTTCTAGTGGGATTTTCTCGAACTCGCTCAGTCAAGTGGTTCTGAGCAGAACAGCGTCTCAATCGCGCTGAAGTCCCTGCATGAAGGGACTTTCTTCAATCTCTGGTCAGGAGGTGACCGATAAAAAGTCAATCAGATCAACAGCTTGGCGGCCGCGGTTGAAAGATTGAAGATTTGAAGAAACTTTGCATGGCGGAGCAGTGAGAACGGCCCCACCAACCTGCTCAGGTCAAGAAGCATCGTTTTTTGATGCGGTCGGGGATTCGAACTTCTAAGTTTTTTGTGGTGAGACTCCAGGTCCTTTGAACCGATTTGCAGGTTGGTAATTAATTGCGTTTGGATGGAGTCCACGGATTGGCGTGCTTGGGGTTTCGAATGAAAGCTTCGTCAGTCAAGCTATTGAGAAAGGCCACCAGGTCCGTCACCTCTTGATCAGTTACTTCAAAACCAGCAATGAGGGAACTGCGCATTGGGCTGGGGCCATTTGGCCCCTGACCTGCGCGTCCAGCCTGCGCGTAGTGGGCGCGGATGACTTGCTCCAGTGTCGGGATAGAGCCGTCGTGCATATATGGACCTGTCAAGGCCACATTGCGTAGGCTGGGAGTGCGGAATTTGCCCTCATCATTCGGATCGCCAGTGAACTCGGCAATGCCGGGGTTGTTGGCCGGGTAGCCACCGCGCCCGTCGCGGTTGTACAGACCGGTGTTATGAAAACCTCTCTCAGCCAGAGGAAGCTTGCTGTGCTGGATGTTGTCGGTGAAGTTGAAACTGCCGTGACAGTGGTAACACTCCATCTTTTCGCCAAAAAATAGCGCCTCGCCGCGCAAGGCAGCAACGGAAAGTGCATTCTTCTGCCCGCCGTATTTGTAACGATCGTAAGGGCTATCGAACGACAAAAGGCTGCGCTGGAAGCTGGCAATCGCCTTGGTGACGGTGCCCAAGGAATAGAGGGCATCTTGGCCACGTCGAGCCTCATCAGGAAAAGCCCTTGCAAACAAGCGTCTGTAAACCGGGTCCGCTTGCAGGCGTGCGAACAGTTCCTTTTCCTTGCCCGCCATGCCCATCTCGACGGGGTGCTCGCCGAACAGCGGGATCAGAGCTTGTACTTCGAGCGAAGTCAGTTGGGGGTTGGCCCAGGTCAGTACGGGTAGGTAGGCGACATTGGCCAGCGACATGGCGCTGCGCGCGCCCTTTTCTCCGGTGATGCCCTCGGAGACAGACAACCCGTCGGTAAAGGCCTTGTCGGGGTGGTGGCAACTCGCGCACGACATGCTTTTGTCAGCAGACAAACGAGTGTCGTAGAAAAGGTGTCTGCCCAGTTCGACCTTGGCGTTTGTCATCGGATTGTCGACCGGCACGACAGGAATCGGTACCCATGCTGGCAGGTTCCAATCGAACCGGTCAAGTGAGAAGCCAGTGAGCAATGGCAAGCCAAGGACGGCCGCCATCGAACCCAACAGCACCCGTTTCAAGCGCTGGCTCATCGATCAGCGCGCCTTGATGAGACGCTGGGAACCGGTGGCCGCCACACCGTCATAGGCCAGCCCCAGGGCCTGCATCACGGGAGGACAGTCACCATCTTTCGGAAAGCTCATGCAGCCCGGCGAAGTACCCGCCGCATTCACATCCACATTGGCTTGAGCCAAAACCGAACCCATATCCACGACGACCTGACCACGCTGCACATCAAAATGATCCAAACGTACTGTCAGCGTGTTGGGATTCTGGCAAGCACTTGGTGCCTGCGTACGGCTCGCGCTCGCGCACATCGTACTGCCGAGGTGCATCGAGTAGCGTGTCACGGGCCCCATTGCATTGGGTGCGGCAGGCTTTTGTTCGCTCAAACCATTACTGGCCGTGTCAAATTTGATGAACTTGTAGCCGCCTTGCCAGTTCCAGAACATGGCCGTGGAATTCAGTGGTGATGGCGCCACGGTGGGGTCTTGATGATTCAAGGCGAATGGCACACCGACGATCAGTTCCATGCCGGTGTAATCGCCCGCAGGGACCGCGCCTCGGATGGTCGTGTTCATCGCTGATGTACCGTTGCGGCATGGACCCTCGCCGTTTTCGAAGTCAATCAAGGCGACGTTTTGGTATTGCCACACGCCATCTTGTGTGAGGGAGACGGGCACAGCAGTGCCGTCCTTGCGAACCAACTTGATCTGGCTCACATACATCCGAAAGTCACTGGGTGTAATGGTAGATTTGGTGATGCCCACATTGGCGTAACTCTGTCCGCAGGCAAATGGCTGGCCATTGATGGCAGCTGAAAATTTGATCTCCACCGATTGAGTTGACGAATAGGTGCCCGTATTTGCACAAGCGGACAAGAGGGCTGCCGTAGTCAGGCCGATGAGAATTTGAAATTTCATGAGGTACTCCTGTAATTCAATGTTTGTGTTCTTGCGCAGTTCCTTTGCGCGGGGTTTGCACATGGATTTGGACGGTTCGCTCACCTGCATTCTCAAAGCGCAAGGTCAGCGGAAAGCTGTCACCATCTTTCAGCGGCGCCTTAAGCCCTTCAAGCATCAAGTGATAGCCGTCGGTACTGGCGTGTCTTAAACGCACATCTGATTTGGCGGGTAGTTCAACGGCAGAAACTTCCCTCATGCGCATCACATTCCCCTCCATCTGCATACGGTGCAAACCAACACGAGCAGCAACTGGGGTCTGAGCAGAAACCAGACGGTCCGGGACCACGCCACGATTGCGCAGGTTACGAAAGTAAACGGCGCCTGTGGATTGCGCAGTTACCGTTGGAATCGCATAGGGATGATCAATGGTTATATCGCCAACTTTGAAATCGTGGGCGGACGCTGCACTGCACATCAACCAGATAAAAAATGCACCTAATGCAATTCTTGGAAACAAGCTTTTCATGGCCCCCTGCATCACACGCCACAATGTTCCCGAATCACCTTCTTTGAACAGTGACTCGCCCTTCTTGAAGGACTTTTCCATATCCAACTCCTGAACGAAGACACACAGACCACCTGCGAGCACGCAGGTGATGTCGGATACCAGGGTCAGCTAGCTGGCCTGGCGAGTTACAGGAGAGAAGTTGGAGGCCCTCGCGACGGAAGCGGCGGGGCTGTGGCGGACGCAATGTGGGCCGCTGCAATCGGGTGCAGGGCATGCGCCAGGGGAGAGAGTTTCTCGAAGTCAACAGTCAGCGGTGGAGGCGGAGCCGTGACAGAGGCGCACAATGGGCAGTCCATGCTGGCAGAGGCTTTGAGCTCCCCGACATCGCCAGACATGTCCACCAATTTCATCCCACCACCTGCCGAACAAACCATTTGCATGCTGCCCGGCTTGATGACTGTGGAGGCGATGGCAGATCCCAGGAACAGCGCAAACCACACCAACACCAGTTTGGCGATGAGTTTGGAGCTTCGCAGGGTGTGCATGTGACAATTATGACAAAAGTCAACTGCCCCTAGATTCGCGGGCCAGCATTTCGAATCCCCGCCGCTCCAAACCCGCATGAATCATGGATTCCCGCAAAAGCTCCTGACTTTTCGCGGCAGTACGGCAACGAGGGTTGCCGCCAAATCGCGTCATTGTTCTAATTGGATTTTTTCGAACTCGCTCAGTCAGGTGATTCTGAGCAGAACAGCGTCTCAATCGCGCTGAAGCCCTCATCTAGGGCCACTTTCTTCAAGCACTGGTCAGGAGCCGACCAAAAAACTCAATCAAATCAACAGCTTGTGGGCGGCGGTTGAAAGATTGAAGATTTGAAGATACTTTGCATGGCGGATCAGCAATGACAGCCCCACTAACCTGCTCAGGTCCGGATGCATCGCTTTTTGATGCGGTCGGGGATTCGAACTAATGACTTGCGTCTGAGAACGCCCGATAGCTGGGTTCCGGGGGCCAGGGTATTGAAAACCGTTCCGTACTTCTTGACGTTGTCGTGCAGCAGAACCAGCCGGCGATCCTCTTCATCCGTGTCAATCACGATTTCGTAATTGATCGACTCCATGCGAGGTGGTACGTCTTGGCGCACACCGTCCACCGAGACCTCAACGCCCCGAAGCTGAAACTTCAAGATCGGCACTACTCGCTCAATGCCCTTAATGATGCAGGCGCTCAGTGCTGCCAGCAGCAACTCCGCCGGATTGAACGCATCAGGATTGCCTGCCAAATCCGTGTCGAGGTTCATCGTGGCGCGCTTGCAGGTCGCCTGACTGTGGTGGCTATCGACCCGGACTGTGCAGACCTGGAACCGCATCTAGACGGGTGCTTCGCCCTCGGTGCCATTGCTCTGGGTAGTAAATGTCATCCCGAATCCCTTTATTGCTTCAAGTCCAGATGACGCGTGATTCGCCCTGTCGCCTTAAGGCAGGGATCGACGCACCCCGTCATCTACGATTGGCTCGCCATCCTCCTTTGTGAACGGCGGCAGCGCGCCTACTGGCAGGATCTCCAGCACAGTTTCCGACGGGCGGCATAGCTTGGTGCCCAAGGATGTCACCACAACGGGGCGGTTCATCAGGATGGGGTGCTGCCCTATGAAGTCCAACAACTGCTCATCGGACCATTTGGGATCAGATAGGCCAAGTTCTGCGTAAGGCGTCCCCTTCTCCCTTAGCAGGGCGCGCAGCGGCTGCCCGGTAGCGGCGACCAGTTCTCGCAATTTATACTTGGGTGGAGGCGTCTTGAGGTACTCAATGATGGTCGGCTCAAGACCGGCGTGACGAATGAGCGCGAGCACATTACGAGATGTGCCGCAGGCGGGGTTGTGATAGATCGTGACACTCATGCGCGGGCTCCCAGGGTGGGTTGCTCGTACCAGTTCTGGCTCCGATTGACCACCGCTACCACCGCCAGCATCACAGGCACTTCGATCAAGACTCCCACCACAGTGGCGAGCGCCGCTCCCGATTGGAAGCCGAACAGGCTGATGGCAGTGGCCACTGCAAGTTCGAAGAAGTTACTGGCTCCGATCAGCGCCGACGGGCCAGCTACGCAGTGCTGGACACCCAGCCGACGGTTCAGCCAATAGGCCAGGCCAGAGTTCAAAATCACCTGGATCAAGATCGGCACCGCCAGCAGTGCAATCACCACCGGCTGCGCCAGAATCGCTTCGCCCTGGAACGCAAAAAGTAGCACCAGGGTCGCCAGCAGGGCCGATATCGAGAAGGGCCCAAGACGGGCCGCGATAGCCTCGAAGTGCCCCTTTCCGCGCGCAAGCAAGGCTTTGCGCCAGAGTTGGGCCAAGATAACCGGCACGACGATGTACAGGCCCACGGAGGTGAGCAACGTATCCCACGGTACGGTGATGGACGAAAGCCCCAGCAGCAGGGCGACGATGGGAGCGAAGGCCACGACCATGATGCTGTCGTTTAGCGCCACTTGCGATAGCGTGAAGTACGGGTCTCCCTTACAGAGTTGGCTCCACACAAACACCATCGCCGTGCAGGGTGCAGCGGCCAGCAGGATCAGGCCGGCGATGTAGCTGTCGATCTGGTCCGCTGGCAGCCAAGGGGCGAAGACCTGCCGGATGAAGATCCAGCCAAGCACTGCCATTGAAAAGGGCTTGACCGCCCAGTTTACGAACAGGGTGACGCCTATGCCACGGGCATGCGCCCTGACCTGCCCCAGCGCCGAGAAGTCGATCTTCAGCAGCATGGGGATGATCATCACCCAGATCAATATGCCTACCGGCAAATTGACCTTGGCCATCTCCAACGCAGCAACGGCCTTGAATACGCCCGGCAGCCATTGACCCAGCGCTACACCAGCGACGATGCACAAGGCCACCCACAAGGTGAGGTAGCGCTCAAAAAAACTGATCGCAGGCTTTGCGACGGCAGGAGATGGGGGGGCAAGGTCAGTCATTGAGAGTCTGGAAGAAAATCAATTATTCAAGTATCATTGAATTATGAACGAAAAAACTGCTGTTGTCGCACTCGCTGCTCTAGCCCAGGAAGCACGACTGCGGATCTTCCGAGCACTGATCGGAGCAGGTCCAGAGGGTCTGACGCCTTCGACCCTCGCGGCCATGCTCGGACTGACCGGGTCAAACCTGTCCTTCCACCTGAAGGAATTGGCGCGCTCGGATTTGGTTACCGTTGAGCGCGACGGGCGCCAACTGTTCTACAAACCCAACCTTGACCACATGAATGGCCTGGTGAGCTACTTGGTAGACCACTGCTGCCAGGGCCAAGACTGCTCACCTTCTCCCAAGCGAGCCAAACAATGTGGCACTACCACCTGCTGACAAGGACCCCACTATGAAACGCTTTCACGTCCACACACACGTGCAGGATCTTCAGGCCAGCATCACCTTCTATTCCCGATTGTTCGCAGCCGAGCCTGTGCGGGTCGAGTCCGATTACGCCAAATGGATGCTGGAAGATCCGCGCATCAACTTCGCGATCTCCACGCGGGGCGACAAGCCCGGCATTGACCATTTGGGCTTTCAGACCGATACGGAAGAAGAACTGACGGAGTTGAAGGCGCGTGCTGCAGCCGCCGGCACGACATTGCTCGATGAGGGCGAGACCACATGCTGCTACGCCCGTAGTGATAAACACTGGATTGTTGATCCCCAAGGGATCGCATGGGAGCACTTCCACACGCTGGGCAACATTTCGGTATTCCGGGAAGGCGAGACTGCAACTGGAACTTGCTGTGCGCCAACAGAAGCCCCACGAGCCACAGCGTGCTGTGCGCCAGCCGCTAGACCCTCGCAAGCCGCTCAGACGAGCGGAGGTTGCTGCACCCCTTCCCCGGGAAGCAAATCAGCCTGCTGCTGACAGCAGCGGTTGATCGCCCACAGCCGTGGGCAGACCGCACCCAGCGTTAAGCAGCGCGCTTGTGTCGCATAAATGTCATATTTTGCAACAATAATTCAATAAACATTGAAATTAAACTTGGAGAGTTGAGATGAAAGTCGGAATCAACGGCATGGGACGAATGGGGCGTCTGGCACTGCGCGCCGCCTTTGGGGCAATCGATCGCCCTGACCATGACCCTCGCGAGGGCAACCGACTGGAGGTTGTGCATCTCAACGAAATCAAAGGTGGTGCGGCAGCAACGGCCCATCTGATCACCTTCGACTCGGTGCAGGGTCGATGGAAGGCCGACATCGCAGCGGAGGGTGAGAACGCAATCCGCATCGGGGAACGGCGGCTGTCCTTCAGTTCGCACGGCACTTGCGCAGAGATTCCCTGGGGCGACTTGGGCGTGGATGTCGTGCTCGAATGCACCGGCAAATTCCTCACCCCCGAGACTCTGCAAGGCCACCTGGACCGAGGAGCTAAGCGCGTGATCATCGCGGCGCCCGTGAAAGTGGGCAACGTCCTCAATATCGTGGTCGGCGTCAACGATCATTTGTATGAACCGGCCCGTGACCGCATCGTGACAGCGGCCTCCTGCACGACGAACTGCCTAGCCCCAGTCGTGAAGGTGGTTCATGAAGCCATCGGTATCCGCCACGGACAGATCACCACCCTGCACGACCCGACCAACACCAATCTGGTGGTCGATGCGCCCCACAAGGACCTGCGACGCGCCCGCAGCGCCATGGTCAATCTGGCGCCCACTACAACCGGCAGCGCCACCGCCATCGCACTGATCTACCCCGAACTAAAAGGCAAGCTTAATGGACATGCCGTTCGGGTGCCGGCGCTCAACGCATCACTTACGGACTGCGTTTTCGAGTTGCAGCGCTCCACCACGGCCGAAGAGGTCAACGCCCTGTTCAAGGCGGCCTCCCAACCCGGCTCGCCGCTGGCGGGCATCCTGGGCTACGAGGAGCGTCCTCTGGTCAGTTCGGACTACGCACGCGAT
>JACCDW010314949.1_pt1 | contig 12046 bp, 7 predicted proteins | sample 7449781 | NCBI WGS metagenome assembly JACCDW01 (sample SAMN15323449, study PRJNA562643) | freshwater metagenome | isolation source: river surface water | place: USA:Blue River Watershed | collected 2017-08-18
AGAGCAGCCACACGACCAAAGAGCATTCGCGTAGCTCCATATATAGATAAGATATAGAGGAGATGAATGAAAATAAAAATCACTAAAATCCCTTTTAGTGACTGTCCGAGGAGTGTAATTGGTACAAGTGTATAATAATAAAAAGGACTATTCTTTAAATTACCAAAAAAAGCATTATAAGGTCCTGTGAGAGGAGCTTCCTCCAGAGCAATTATATGTTTTGCAATGAGTATATTTTGAGAACCATCTGCCCCATTTGCGCCAAGCGGGTGATCAAACGTGTAAAATCTTACTGTAAAAGCCGCACATAATATGAGAAATACGGTTAGTATCTCACGTATATTATGACGGAATATTGTCGAGAGATGATCTATCAACTTTCCACACTTTTTCATGAAGGGTACGTAATACATCTGAAAGCTCTTTATTGCGTAAGAGGAGGAGTACTCCAATAATAACTAGTATACCTGATATACCGGCACATAACCCCTGCATAAATACACCAAACACAGTCGTGAGATCAAAAATACCATCAAATATACGCAATGATTGATATGCAATAAATCCACCTATAATAGAAGCGGTTAGTGAATCAAAAAAAGTCTTGTACACAGGGCGACTAAAACCAGGAAAATCTTTAGCAAATGATTTCCAGTGCAAATAAAGATTAAAAAATATACCAAGAGAAAAAGCGAGTGGTAGCATAAGTACCGTTGAATCTACAGAACCCTCTACGCGTAAAAGCGACTCGGTAAAATGTCTAAAGAAAGCTGACGTATGAAAAAACTTTATCAAAATAAAACCTGACACGACCGTAAATATCATTGCTCCGATATTTATTAAAAGGGGTTTAGCTGTCTTGCCTTCTGCATAAAATGATCTCACAAACAGGAGTGTAAGACTCTGAGCACAGGTAGATAGTACAAACAAAGCGAGCATTGCTGCAGTCAATTTTGTATGCGACCAGTCGAAATTACCTGAACCAAACACCGTACGTACTATCTGTGCACGCAATACAATAAACAATATAGTTATTGGTACAGACCAAAAAATAATATGTTTTGCCGCAGCTATCATTTTTTCCAAAAACATATCTTTTTTACCTTCAGTCATAAGTCGAGCAAGCAGAGGAAATACGGCTGAGGAATAACTCACTCCTATCACTGATAATGGTACTGATTGCAGATTTTGAGAAAGATTAAAGAGTGAAATCGATCCTGCCCCTAGAAACGATGCAAATGAAATGAGACCAAGATTCGTAATCTGTTGAGAAGACAGAGCAATAGTTCGAGGTACCGATAATCGAGCGACGGTAAGGACCTTTTTTATGTCAAAACGAAATAAAAGTCTTGGAAATAAGCCATCTCGTATAACGAGAGGTATTTGGGTGAGTGATAGAAATAAAGCGCCTATAAGAACACCAAAAGCTATACCAAGTATACCGAAATGAGGTAACAGAAATACTATTCCTAATATAATTCCCACATTATAGAGAGGGGCCGAAAGCGCATATATGAGAAACCGGTTCTGTATTTGAGTTATTGATGCAAAGAAACTTGAAATACCAAGTAGTATAGGAGAAAGTAACAGTACTCGGGAGACGAGAATGAGCATATCCCCTTTTCCTGCTTCAAACAAAGAAGGAAATAGTATTTGTTGTATATACCCCATACCAAAGAAAACAATTGTACACACAAAAACAATGAGGAGAGAAAAGGCACTGAATAAATGCGTAATTGTCCTCTTTAATTCTTCTTCACCTTGCTTTCTCGATTCAATAAGGAAAGGAACCAATATGGAAGTAGAAACCAGAGAAGCTACAACAACAAAAATAAAATCAGGTACTCGAAATGCAGCATAATAAATATCGAGGTCTAATCCCGGACCAACAATATGAGCTAATAACCTATCACGGACGAGGGCGAATATGAGTGAAGCTACTGAAGATAAAGCTAAAAGATAAGCAGCCTCATGGAGACCGCTTATCTCTTTGCCTACAAATGATAGTAGTTTCTTAACCATGTAACACCCTACTAAATTGCTTCGCGGGTGGTTGTCTGTTGTACAGGGAGAGTTGACTGACGTACAGGATTTGTTGCTATAGGAGCTTTGCCTGCTTCGAGGTTTGTGATAATCGACTTGATATCAGTGTTATCAGGATTAGTAACAAGGAGGTCTTTGAACTGTGCGAGAGCTCGTGTTGTGTCTTTGATTTCATAGTAGCTCAAACCAAGGAAGTATTTTGCATTCGCATACTGAGGATTGAGAGTTACCGCACGTTCGAGAGCGAGTACGGCATTCTGGAAATTCTTTTGATTGTAGTAAAGAATACCAAGCTGGAAGAATATACCTGAATCGTTAGGTTGAATACGAGCAACAGCAGAGACAGAGTTTATAGCATTTGAAACATCGTTCTCTGCTATCTGAATCTGTGAGAGGAGGAATATTGCATCAGCATAATCATTTTTCTTTTCGAGAGCTTTTGCAATATAGTCTTTTGCTGCTTTAGTATCTTTCTTTGCTACCTCAAGTCGTGCGAGTATGAGTTCTATTTCAGGGCTCTGTGGGTTAACGGCGAGAGCTGACTCATATGCTTTCTTTGCATTATCATATGCACCTTCTATATTAAGAGGCACAACCGCTTCGAACACACGACCAAGAACGAGATGATTTTGATAATTTGTTGGATCGTACGCAACAGCCGCTTGAGCTGACTGTATAGCAACACTCAAAAGTTGCTGGAACTGAGTCTGAGCCTCAGACTGGTTTATTTTAGTATCCTGGAGGAGGTTGTTAATTTTAACGAGGTAGAGCTCAGAGAGAGACTGATAGTACGTATCCACAGCAGAGAGAGTCAAAGCTTGCATGATGCTCTTTTCACCTTTAGCAACATCATTTGATCTATTTATAGTGAGTACCCCACTCTGGAAATATACATTTGAGAGTGTTTTTATGGTCACAAAATACGCAAACGATACCGCGCCAATAAGAGCGAGAATAGTGAGAAGTACTGACACAAAACTCGCAGCTGGTTTATGGAGTACTGAGTAACTTTTTGTAGTGAGAACCCCCTCTTCTCGCGCCGCAGCAACAAAGAGTCCTGAAAGGAACAATGTGAGCAACCAAATAGCCGCAGATGGAACATAAATAACTGAGAATACCCAGAGGTACACGCTACCAAAAAGTGATGAGAGAACGAGATATCGAGTAAATTTGTCAGTAGACGGTCGGAGCAGTGTTCGTACCGCGAGCATTACAAACAATACAATGAATGCAAGAACAGCAAGGAAACCGAGGATACCTGTTGTTACAATGAAGCTCGGAATAAAGCCGATACCGTAATTGAAATCAACATTCCAAAAGAGACTTGAATTAATACCTGATGGTTTGTGTGCGAGCCACTCTGCAGAAAAACGGTTAGGACCTGTACCGAACACAGGATTATTCATGAGAGATGACTTTGCAACCTCAAATGTTGCAGTCCATGATGGACGCACTTCTATCTGAGATGTACCCAATGAATCAGAGATAAGTGAGCTTATTTTTGCACCAGTAAAGATGAATAGTACTGAAATAATAAGCGCAGCGAGAGCGTGATATGGGATACGCGCACCGAGTTCACCTTCTTCTTTATCGTATGAGAGTTTGTAGACGAGAAATACGAGAGAAAGTACCGCGAGAGTTATCCATACTGGTGTAAAGTTTATTACCACAAGCATGATAAACGAGAGTACGAGACATACATAAGTGAGAATCTTGAAGACTTTTGTGAGAGTACCTCGCTCGAGTGTAATGAGTGATATGAGTGCTGAGAGACCAAAGAACACAGACAAATCATTCCACTTACCAATGATGTTTGATGTTGCAGAAGTGAATATACCGAACGAAAGTACATCAGATCCGAATACAAATCGAATAACGTGGAACAATGCTACGAGAAAGAATGAACCGAGGAGAGTTGCGTATGAGTAGAATATTTGTTCTCGAGATTTTGTTATGAGAGGCACAAGTGCAAAAAGTACCAATGACGGGAGAAAGAAAGATAGTGTACCTATTTCAAAACCAATACCAGAAAGTGACGTTCCTTGGTTTGCAGAAAAGAGTGCTGACGCAGTATATGCCAGAGCAAGCACGCCAGCTGACATATAGAGAAGTGATTTAGGCACTTCGAACTGGCCGTCTTTCAAACGTGCAATAGCCCATACCACAAATGCAGCAATGATGCCGTAGAGCATAAATGCAGATCGGCCCGTCTGAAGTGGTACTGAGAGTGACGGAATAAAGAAAATAGGAGCCAAGAACAATGTTACTTGGAGGATGATAAATGCTATACGGTCTAATCCGTTCGTTCGTTGTGGGGTCATATACTTTCTTAAAGGAATAATAGGGACAGTATATAAAATAGATGTGTGTATATCAATGTACAAGATACTGGATTTTATGTTGAAAACAGTGTAAAACTATGATGCTTGTACCAGATTGTTGCTCTTTACTTTTGTAAAGGGAGGAAAGTCCGAACACATCCTGTTTTTCAGGAGAATCGTAGCGGGTAACGCCCGTCTGGAGCAATCCAAGAGGTGCGAACAGAGACGCTTTGGTTTGAAAAGACCTAGTATCCTTCGGGATAAGCTCTATGGAAACATAGAGGTGCAACGGCAAAATCCTTACGTATGTGCAAGGCCGTGCTAGTCGCAAGACTAGAGTGCCGCTCGAGGTTGTTGGTAACAACAATCCCAGATAAATAACAATCTGTCGCAAGACAACAGAATTCGGCTTATCGGTACAAGTACATGAAAAAATCCACCCTAAAGGTGGATTTTTTCTTTATCACTACAATCTTTGCAAACTATTTCTTATGTCCCCCGTCAACTTCGTAGTTCGTATTCTGGGCTTCAAAGAAGTTTACAAGCTCATATACATCGGTTGCTGTAGACATCCATTTTGCCGGATTAGTAACGTTGTAGTACTTTGGCAAACCGAGCTCTTCGAGACGGCGGTCGCAAACGTACATCACGTACTGATTTACGTATTCTGCATTGAGTCCGAGAATACCGTTCGGGAAAAGGTCTTTGTTATATGCAACCTCGAGATTTACTCCTTCAATAATGATATCGCGAATTTCTGTCGCAAACTCTTCGGTCAAAAGCACTGCGTTCTCTTCCAAGATGTTATGAATAAGATTCATACCGAACTTGAGGTGGAGAGATTCGTCTCGCAATACCCAGTTGATCATAGAACCAAAGTTTCGGAGCTGGTTTCGCTGACGGAATGAAAGTGCAACCATGAATCCTGAGTAGAACCAGATGCCTTCCATCACGATGTTTGTTGCCACGAGATTTCGAATGAAATCTTTTTTACCATCTGGAGTATCGATGTCGAGCTTATCATCCATCATACGTTTCATGTATTTGTTGATGTAAGCTTCTTTTGCCTGCATTGACGGCACACCAAGATGGAGTGAGAAGATCTTCTCTCGATCAAACGGGAATGTTTCCAATACATATTCGAATGCTACACAGTGGTTTGCTTCTTCCCACATTTGTTTTGCGAGATAGAGGTGACATTCAGGTGATTTAAGGTATGGGTATATACCGAGAGCGATAGAACGGTTTACGATGAGTTCAGCAGGGTTAAAGAATGCCATGAGAAACTTTACCGCATGTCGTTCATCTTCGGTCATTTTTGCCCAGTCTTCGAGGTCTTCCTTGAGGGCAATTTCATGAGGAAACCATGTATTTCGTACCGCCTGATTATAGAGCTCATATGCCCATTTATAGCGTAATGGGTGCAAGTTTACATCCTCTGGTGAGGCTTTTCCAATAAGTGACATTGTATAGATAAGCTAAGTTAATAAAGTATCTAAAATCTCAGACACCGATAGTTCGTGGTGGTTGAGCAAAAAGTCGTCTATTCGACTTTGGCAGAAATTGTATATATATCTGCTTTTAAAACCTGTACCCTACTCTACTGACAAGAGTCACACTGCGCAAGCTCAGAAGGATCAGTTGGACATGTCTTGTTACCTGTCATGATTACTCGAGGTTTTTGTACATTGAGTGAAGCAAGATCTGAGAGAGACTGGTATCCGGTTTTCTTTTCTTCAATAACTGGCTCTGGAGTCGGTTGAGGTTTTGGAGCAACACTCGGTTTTGATATAGACCAAGACACTCGTTCTGGTTTTTGTTCTATTTTTTGTTCGATAACGGGAGCTTGAGTAACCACAGGAGCTTCAACAGGCTTTACCATCGGAGCCGGCTCAGTTATATGAAGTGATGTTTGGAGAGGTGTATCAAACACCGCTTTCTTTTCCGCAACAGCAGAAGCAATTGCACCGAAACCAACTTTACCAAGTTTCTCTGCTTTATTTACTCGTACCGTAGACTGTTCTGCTGTATGACGAGGCTTCATGTGGAGATAGTATGTAGTTTTTACACCTTTTTCCCATGCAGCGGTATAAATCTTCATAGTTTCTTCGATATCACGAGTTTCAAGATACATGTTACGAGAAATACCCTGATCAATCCATTTCTGTGCTCGTGCAGCAACTTCGATAAACGCGTACGGAGATGTAGTGAATGATGTCTTATATATATCTTTTATATGCTGAGGAATACCTGGAATATCAGCAATATCTCCCTGGCTTTCGATTATTTGCTCGCGTACTTTTTCCCAAAGACCCATGTTCTTGAGATCTTTAACGAGGTTGTGGTTAATATCCATATATTTTCCAGAAATTTTATTTCGAGAAAATACCTGTGCAAAACGAGGATCCATACCAGGTGTTGTTCCTGCAACGAGACCAATGTTTGCATTTGGTGCAATTGCCATGAGTGTAGCATTGCGCATTCCCCTCTTTACTTTTGCACGAAGAATATCCCAATTCAAACCTTTATGTTTTGATTCTTTTGAGACAGTTACCTGGCGACCACGGTCTTCCTCGAGAACTTTTATGGTATCAACCGGCACTTGACCCTGTGACCAACGAGAACCTTCGAAATTACCATATGAACCGCGAGTCTGTGCGAGATTTGCTGATTCATCAATAGCCATATATGAAACAAATTCAAATATTCTGTCTGCAAAATCCCATGCATGCTCTGCATCATATGACATACCCAACTGTTCAATTGCATCAGCAAAACCCATGACACCGAGACCGATTGCACGATTTTCTTTGTCTGACTTGATTGCCTCTTTTACAGGGAGTTTATTGATATCAATAAGGTTATCAAGCTGACGTACCGCGAGACGTACTGATTCTTCAAGTTTTGCCCACTGTACTTCTTTATTACTAATATGACCTGCAAGGTTTACAGAGATGAGGTTACATACAGCGATATTTTCCTTGTCCTGAGGTAGACAGATTTCAGTACAGAGGTTCGACATGTGAATAGTACCGGTATTGTTGTTGAGGGCTCGGAGGTTTATTGGATCTTTCCAAGTAATCCATGGGTGAGACGTAGACTGGAGTGATGTCAAAATCTGTCTCCACTGTTCTGAAGCTGGCACCTTTTTAAAGGTTCGAAGCTGACCACGTTCTGCTTTTTCGATATATTCTCGGTACTTTTCAGAAAACGCTTTACCGTAGAGCTCGTTTAATTCTGGTGTTTCAGCAGGATCAAACATATACCACTCCTGACCAGAGACTACGCGCTTCATAAATTCATCAGAGAGAAACGCCGCAGTGTTTGCGGTACGCATACGGAGATAGTCATCTCCTGCATTGTGTTTCCAATCAATAAATTCAGGAAAATCGAGGTGCCAGTTCTCCATATAGAAACAAAGCGCACCTTTTTTCTTGCCTCCACGCTGAATAGCACGAATAGCAGTATCGACAATCTTTGCAAATGTTGTAGGGCCAGTCGAAGCTCCACCGAAGTTTGATTTGAGTGGTGAACCTGAAGCACGAAGTTTTGTAATAGAGAGACCTATACCTCCTGAGCTTTTTGAAAGGAGCATGACGTCTGCAACAGATTTTGCAATATGCTCCATGTCATCGTGCATTTCCATAAGGAAACAGTTTGAAAGAGATGGACGATTAGTACCCGCAGCAAGGTTAGTAGATCCTCCTGCAATGTACTCATGCTTTGACATCTTGTGATAAAAACGGATCGCCCATTCAGTAGGGTTAGATTCATTATATGAAAGACCCATGGCAATACGCATAAATAGATACTGCGGTGTTTCGGTAGGATTCTGCTTTACATCCTTGATAGCATAACGATTCATGAGACCATCGAGACCTGAATAGAGGAAAATATCATCTCGCTCTATAACGAGAGTATCAGCCAATGTTTCAAGATCAAATTTTGCCAACATATCAGGATGAAGGCGATTCTCTGCTACACCCTTTTTTACATACTCTATGAATCCATTACGGTGTTTTTCTGCGAGCTCACGAGGATTTTCAGTATCATAGTCACCTATTACTCTCTTATATATAGTTTTCAAGAGAAGCCTCTTTGCCACAACATCAAATCCTGTATCTTCTTTGATGTTTTGCACCGCAGCATTGATGGTCGCCTTATCAAGCTCTTCGGTAGACATACCATCATACATAGTGAGACGTGTATCAGTAGCAATCTGCGTCACCATATACACAGGGTCAGCGAGACCAGCTGCAGCTCGTTCAATCGAGCGATTGATTTTGTCGGCATTAAAGAGATGTTTTGTTCCGTCTCGCTTTGTGATGAAGATGTTCATAAGTTCGGTGCGCAGAATTATTAAATAAATTGTAAGGCTTGTTTATTTTACCCGAACAGAGACGATAAAAAAATATTTTTTGTGCAAAAATATTTGTTACGATACAGCTCAGTTTTTTTGTCTAGGTAAAAGACAAAGGACAGCTATTATAGAGCGTAAACAAAGCTCCATTTCAAAGCTGTCCTTAAAACATTTTTTGTGTTGTAGATTTTTATTTCAACTGAAAAGATACTTTTGTACCAATTTTAGTGCCCGCGCGATCACTTTCGCCGGCAAAAACTTCGAGAACGTAGCGCGCGGGCACCTCCGGAGTAAAAATATTTGGATATGTGAGAGGAGAAATATTTTTTTCAATCCACACAACTTCCCGATCAGCATTTATCCAAATAATATCGAGGGGGTATTTCATATCCTTCATCCAAAAACTATGAAAATCATCGTTTTCAAATATGAAAAGCATTCCCTCACCCTGTTTCAAAGGCTGAGTGCCACTCAGACCAAGCCGACGTTCTTCCGAAGTATCTGCAACACGCACACTAAAACGCGTAGTGTTCACAAGAACCGATTTCTGTCCACCAGCAAGAGAATTATAAAAACCAACACAGAGCGCAATAACCGCTACTATCCAAAATATCTTTTTTCCGTACGAAATAACGTACTTTATAGCCATATTATGAAAGAAGGCTCAAAAATGCAGTCTTTAGAACCTCGGGATTAGCAGAACCTTTTGATTTTTTCATACCCTGACCAATGAGAAACTGTAACAAAGCAACTTTTCCTGCTTTATAATCCTCAACCACTTTAGGATTTTCTTTAATAACTTCTTCTGCAATCTTTTTTACGGCACCTTCATCGCTTTTTTGAATCAATTGATGTTTTTCCGCGAGAACGAGAGGTGTACCACCCTGTTCAAACATGAGAGCGAGAATATCTTTTGCTCCACGAGATGAAATAGTTTTCTTTTCAATAAGAGTAATGAGTTCAGCAAATTCCTGAGGACCAAAAGGCAGAGAAACTATTTCTGATTCTTTACCTTCACCGTGTTTTTTCTTTATAAGACCCAAAATATCTGTTGATATATAGTTTGAAGCGAGGAGTATAGATTCTTTCTTAGTACCCAAAGCTTGTGCAGTAGCTTCAAAAAAAGTACCTACCTCTGGAATAGTTACATAAATATAGATATCAGTTGGTTTGAGACCCAAAAGCCCGAGACGTGCGCGTTTCTGTGCTGGCAACTCAGGTAGTGTTTTGAGTAGATTTTCTCTTGAGAACTCTGGTATTTCAGATATTTTTAGTTTTGGTAAATCAGGATCTGGGAAATAACGATAGTCATGAGAATCTTCTTTCTTTCGCTGAGAAAATGTCTTTCCTTTTTCATCATCCCACCCCCGAGTTTCTTGGATAATAGGTTCTCCTGCATCGAGTAACTGCGTATGACGTGCTATTTCATAAGCAATTGCTTTCTCAGCAGCTTTAAATGAACCGATATTTTTAACTTCTACCTTTGTACCGAGTTTTTCTGTCGCAGAGAGCGATATATTTACCTCGAGACGCATTTCGCCACGTTCCATGTTTGCTTCTGACACACCTAATGTTCTCAAAAGTAACTGTAATTCCCTCCCAAAATCACCAGCCTCTTGTGCGGAATGTATAACCGGTTCTGTCACAAGCTCCATGAGAGGTACACCTGCACGATTAAAATCAACAAGGGAGTAGTCTCCACTATCGTGAGTTGATGAAGCGGTGTCCTCTTCGAGGTGAATACGCGTCAATTTGACCCCTGCGAGCTCACCTCCTGTAACAAGAGGATATTTGTACTGAGAGATTTGGTATCCTTTCGGAATATCAGGATAAAAATAGTTCTTTCTATCAAATTCAGTAAAGTCAGCAATCGTACCACCGAGAGCAACACCTACTCGGAGCACTGACTCTACAGCTTTTTTATTTATCACAGGCAATGTACCTGGGTGACCCATACAGACAGGACAAATGTGTGCGTTAGGCGCACTATTAAAGGGATCGTTTTTTGAATCACAAAACATTTTTGTCTGTGTTTTGAGTTCTGCGTGTATTTCGAGACCTATTGTTGTTTTATAACTTGCCATATATACATACTATATCCCACGCAACATCTTTACCAAATCATCTTTGAGACTTTTTACAGCACTATCATCTATAACTGAAACTGTATAGACATCAGGATTTAGTTTTTTTGCTTCTTTTATCTTTGCTTTGAGAGTCTTTTCATCAATCAAATCAGTTTTCGTGAGGAGGAGTATTTCTTTTTTAGTAATCAAGCTCTGATCAAAAGCTTCGAGCTCTTTGCGAATTGTTTTGTAATCACGGCTAATATCCTCGCTTTCGAGAGAGATACAGTGAATAAGCATTTTAGTACGCTCAATATGACGAAGGAATTTATCTCCGAGACCCTTACCCTCTGAAGCACCTTCAATGAGACCTGGGATATCAGCTAGTATAAAGCCATAGAGATCACCGAGAGATGGTTCAAGTGTCGTAAACTGATAGTTTGCTACTTTTGATTTCGCATTGGTAAGTGCATTGAGGAGAGATGATTTACCTGCATTTGGAAAACCAACAAAACCCGCATCAACTACGAGGCGGAGCTCTACAGTTATATCAGCCTCTTCGCCGTCACGACCATCAGTTGTTTGTTTCGGACGCTGGTTTGTTGAACCTTTAAAATGTTCATTACCGAGACCGTAACGACCACCCTGCAATATGAGTATTTTATCTCCTTCTTTTAAGAGTTCGTACCTCTGTTGTGTATCATGGTTATAGACAATAGATCCTACGGGTAGTTTGAGTATCAAATCATCTCCATCTTTACCGTCCATAGATTTTTTATCTCCGTTACCACCATTTTCAGCTTCAATAACCTTTATATTTTTAAAGTTTACGAGTGCACTGAGATCACGTACAGCTTCGATATATACATCACCTCCACGACCTCCATTACCGCCAGCAGGACCCATGAATTCCTTGCCTTTTTCGTGCAACCAGCGCACCACACCGTCGCCACCGCGCCCTGCCTTTACGTGAAATGATACTTCGTCAATAAATGCCATAGATATATAAGATTAGAGCTCTAATCTACCTTAAAACTTTGATACAAGCCAGTTTATAAAAGCCACGATGATTCCACCTATAAAAGCAGGTACAAATCCGGTGATTGAGAATCCAGGAAGATAATAAGCCACGAGCCACAACAATCCCCCGTTTACCAAGAGTCCAAACAAGCCCAAAGTGAGTACATTAACAGGTAATGTAATGAGTGATATGAGCGGTTTAATAAATAGGTTTACCGCACCAATAGCCAAAGCTG
>JACCDW010473466.1_pt1 | contig 12046 bp, 12 predicted proteins | sample 7449781 | NCBI WGS metagenome assembly JACCDW01 (sample SAMN15323449, study PRJNA562643) | freshwater metagenome | isolation source: river surface water | place: USA:Blue River Watershed | collected 2017-08-18
AATTGATGATTTAGAACATCGTGGCGATGAAATAACGCACGAGATTTTCTTAGAGTTAAGCAAAAACTTTATCACACCCTTTGATAGAGAAGATATTCACGCTTTAGCATCCGCTATAGACGATGTAGCCGATTACATTCACGGCTCTGCAAACAGAATGTTATTGTATAACCTCAATTACACAACAGACTCGATTAAGAAATTAGCTGAATTAATTTCACAAGGATGTAAAGACATTGACAAAGCCGTAAAAGAATTAAAAGACTTAAAGCACATCCGCAACGTAACCGATTCTTGTGTTCGTATTAACAGCATGGAAAACCAAGCCGATTATGTATTCGACATGGCAGTTGCAGACTTATTTAAAAACGAAACCAATGCTATTGAGCTTTTCAAAATGAAAGAAATTTTATCGGCACTTGAAACAGCAACAGATAAATGCGAAGACGCAGCCAATGTAATGGAGTCGATCATTGTGAAGCATGCCTAATCATTAAACAAAATGAGTTTAACCTTATTAATTGTTATTATTGTACTCGCATTAATATTCGACTACATTAATGGTTTCCATGATGCTGCGAATTCTATTGCAACCGTAGTTTCTACGAAAGTACTTACCCCATTTCAAGCCGTTTTATGGGCTGCCTTTTTTAACTTTTTAGCCTATTGGATTTTTCACTTAAACGTTGCCGACACGGTTGCTAAAACGGTTAACACACTTCAAATAAACTTAGTTGTAATTTTAGCAGGAGTAATAGCTGCTATTTTTTGGAACTTATTAACTTGGTGGTTTGGTATTCCCTCTAGTTCCTCACATACCCTTATAGGTGGCTTCGCTGGTGCGGCCATCGCACATGCTGGTTTTAGTGTAGTGAACTTACAAGTAATTGCTAAAGTAGCTTCCTTTATTGTATTAGCTCCCATCATCGGTATGATCATGGCTTATACATTAACGGTTATCATTATGTATATTTTTAGAAGGGCTGCTCCACGTAAAGCTGAAACTTGGTTCAAACGATTACAGTTGGTTTCGTCGGCAGCATTCAGTTTAGGTCACGGTGGTAACGATGCTCAAAAAGTAATGGGTATCATTTCTGCCGCTATTATTGTATACATTACTCAAAATCAATTAGACCCTGCTTCTTTACCTGATTGGTTGAATTTGAAATACAGCATTATCAACGGTAAGGTGAAAATAACTGAACCACCTTTTTGGGTTCCTCTAGCATGTTATACAGCTATTGCTGCAGGTACGATGTCCGGAGGTTGGAAAATTGTAAAAACCATGGGAAGTAAAATTACCAAAGTTACACCACTAGAAGGTGTTGCTGCGGAAACAGCTGGGGCATTAACCTTATTCATGACTGAACATTTTAAAATTCCAGTATCTACTACTCATACCATTACGGGTTCTATCATCGGCGTTGGTTTAGCAAAAAGAATTTCTGCCGTACGTTGGGGTGTAACCATTAGCCTTATTTGGGCATGGATACTTACCATACCAGTGTCTGCAACTATTGCCGCACTAACTTATTATTTTATTAGTATTTGGTTATAGTGTACTAAAAAAATTAGATGAACTTATTTTAACAACTCGTCTAAACTTTGTACTGATACATAATGATAATTTGCCCTAGATTTCTCATAAATTTCTAGGGCGTATTTTTTACCCTCAGGCGTGCTTGCTAAGGCAGTGTACAGAGGCATCAAGAATTTTCTTCTCCCAACTTTTTGTAAAAAATTTTCTAAAGCAGTATAGTCTTTTTTATACTGATGTTTAATGACGTGGTCGAACCAAGCCGCCTGTAATTCTGAATTTCCTGAACTTGCAAAGTCAAACACGTTAGCAAGATCTTCTATCTCTTTAGTATCTATTGAATCGCCCAAACCTCTAATAAAATAGAGATACTCATGACTCGACCAATTTTTTGTATTTATATCTTTTGCTGGTTTTCCTTTCTTAAATTCATTCAACGCCAATTGTACGGCATCTAATTTTTTGGATGTTAATGTTGGTTTATTTTTAGGTAAATCAGATTGATAAATCCATTGATCTGCATTCACTAATTTTGCTAAACTAGTATCTCCTTTAATTAATGAAGAGTTTAAGTGCTCCACAAAGCCTTTGGTATCCATTGTTTTGAAAGCATTCGATTGAAAATAATTTTTAAGAAACAAATCAAACTTTTTTCTACCTACAGTTCTTTCAATATGTATTAAAAATAATGCTCCTTTTTCATAGGCAATGTCCGTAAGTCCTTCATCAGGATCACGGCTTGCTAAATTCAGGTATAAACGTGTATCTTCATGACCCTTGCCAAAGGATTTCAACTCTTGCTCTAGATCTTGGTAACCTAAAATCTGCAACATATCTGCATAATCTTTACCCTCAATAGCTTCCATTATTCTACGTTCAAAATAAACCGTAAAGCCCTCATTCAACCAGAAGTCGTTCCAAGTAGCATTAGTCACTAAATTACCCGACCACGAATGTGCTAGCTCATGTGCAATTAAACTTACCAATGATCTATCACCTGCAATTATAGTAGGGGTAGCAAACGTGAGTTCTGGGTTTTCCATTCCTCCAAATGGGAAACTAGGGGGAAGTATTAATACATCGTATCGATTCCACTGATATTTACCGTATAAATTTTCTGCTGCTTTCATCATCTTAGGTAAGTCTACTAACTCAGCAGCGCAGGCTTCCATATCTATAGGTTCTGCATAAACGCCCGAATTTTCTCCTAAAGATTTAAAGGCTAAATCGCCAACGGCTAATGCCATTAAATAAGAAGGTATAGGGCGTGTTTGTTTGAAGTGATAAATGCCAGAATCATTTTTTGTTACTGGATTTTCGGCACTCATTAATGCCATTAATTCCACTGGCACCTTAACTCTAGCATTATATGTAAAGCGAATAGCAGGCCCATCTTGGCATGGGATCCAAGAGCGTGCCAGGATGGCTTGTGATTGTGTATATAAAAATGGATGTTTTTTGCCTGCTGTTTGCTCGGGCTTCAACCATTGAAGGGCTGCTGCTTGTTTGCTAGTTTTATATTTTATGCGGATGGTAGTGCTTTGTTTATTCAATACAATTTCAAGTGCTGCACCTAGTATAGGATCTGCATTAAACATATGAAATGGTAGTTTTTTTTGCGTATTAACATCTACTACCTCTTCTATTAATAAATCTTTAGTGTCGAAATAAATCGTATCCTCATTTCTATTGGGATCAAGCGTATATATGGCTTCAGCATCAAGCATATGCTCTTCCATATTCACATTTACATTTAACTCTAGGTGTGATACTCTGGCAGTGCTTCTACTAGCAGCAGAATGTATATCTATTGATAAATTATTGTTTTCAATGGTTGAAGACTTACAGGCCATAAACGCCATGAGTAGTAATAAAGAGTATTTCATTGATATATTTTTACATGAAAATACAAAATAAATGCATAAAATGGCATTTCTTGCTAAACTCAAAATTTCTATCTTTAAACAAAAAATAATAACGATGAAAAAATTACTTAGTTTGAGTTTGTTGATGTTTGCACTTATAAGCATTACCTATGCTGATAAAAAAGAACAAAAGAACAAAAAAGAAAAAAACACCTACGTAGAAATGAAAACTACCATGGGTACTATGGTTCTAAAACTATACAATGAAACTCCATTACACCGTGATAATTTTATAAATCTTGTGAAATCAAAACAATACGATAGTTTATTATTTCATCGTATCATTGCTAATTTCATGATACAAGGCGGAGACCCAACTTCTAAATATGCTAGACCAGGTGTTCCATTAGGAAGTGGAGAAATTACAGGTATTCCAAGAATTCAAGCCGAATTTAATCCTGCACTTTATCATAAAAAAGGTGCGCTTGCAGCTGCTCGTGATGGTAACCCAGAGAAAGCCAGTAGTAATTGTCAATTTTATATAGTTGTTGGAAAAAAGTTTACCGATGCTGATCTCGATCGTATGCAAAGCTATAACGGCTGGAAATACACTGCAGAGCAACGTGAAATGTATAGAACGGTTGGTGGAACACCACACCTTGATAATAACTACACTGTATATGGAGAATTGGTAAGTGGAATGGACGTGTTAGAGGCCATATCAACAGTAAAAACAGCACCTGGTGATAGACCTCTTGAGGATGTACGCATAATAAAAGCTAAACTCCTGAAAAAATTTAAAGAGAAAAAAGAAAAAAAGAAAAAAGAAAACAAAGTGGTAGAAGAGCAAAGTGTTAAAAAAGAAAAAAGTGTTCTTAGAAGTGAATATCAACCAATAGAGGATCACGAAGAAGAAGAAAATACATCTACCAAAAAGAAGAAAAAATAAATTGAAAATAATCTCCTATAACGTAAACGGTATTCGTTCGGCCATAAGTAAAAATTGGCTCCAATGGTTACAAGCTAGCGATGCCGACGTAGTGTGCTTACAAGAAATTAAAGTGCAACTCGAACAAATACCCATGGAACTTAAACTCATTGAAGATTTAGGTTACCATCATTATTGGTATCCTGCACAAAAAAAAGGCTATAGTGGTGTAGCTATATTATCGAAAAAAAGACCGAACAATGTTGAATATGGTTGCGGTCATGAATTGTTCGACTATGAAGGTCGAGTAATACGTGCAGATTTCGATGACCTTTCGGTCATGAGTGTATACTTACCCTCAGGTTCCAGCGGCGACGATAGACAAGAAGTAAAATATCAGTTCATGGATTTTTTTAAAGATTATGTTCATGAATTAAAATGGAAATACCCAGAACTAATCATCTCTGGCGATTATAATATTTGTCATAAACCCATCGATATACATAACCCTAAATCGAATGCTAATTCTTCTGGGTTTTTACCAGAAGAGAGAGAATGGATGGAGGAATTTATTAAGGATGGTTTTATTGATAGTTTTCGATATTTCAACCAAGAACCACATCATTATACTTGGTGGAGTTTTAGAGCTGGGGCACGTGGTAAAAATTTGGGTTGGCGCATCGATTATCATTTAGTTACCAAAGAATTAGAAAAACGACTAAAACGTGCTGCTATCTTATCGGAAGCCAAACATTCCGATCATTGTCCTATATTACTTGAATTAACATAATGAAAACCATTCTCTTTAATATTAAAACACTGGCTGGCATACTCGATGCAGGTACCATGAAATTAAGTGGTACAGCAATGGCAAAAATGGAAAGCATAGAAGATGCTTGGTTATGGATTGAAGATGGACGCATACATTCTTTTGGTAAGATGAAAGAGTTAGACATGCAAATTATTGAGGAGTTTGATTTACAAATGAACGTTGAAGGACAATCCGTAATACCCGCCTTTAACGATTCGCATACCCACCTCGTCTATGCTGCTAGTCGCGAATCGGAATTTGTAGATAGAGTAAAAGGTTTGCCATATGAAGAGATTGCAAAAAAGGGGGGAGGAATTTTAAACTCTGCTAAACGTTTACAAGAAACTTCAGAAGAAGAATTATTTGACTTAGCACTCGAGCGTTTACGTTTGGTAGAAAACTTAGGAACAGCAAACATAGAAATAAAAAGCGGCTATGGTTTAACAACTGATGCCGAACTTAAAATGTTACGTGTAATCCGTAAACTAAAAGAATCATCACGACAAACGATAAAAGCAACATTTTTAGCCGCACATGCTTACCCGATGGAATACAAACAAAACCATCAAGCCTACATCCAATTAATTATTAAAGATATGCTCCCTAAAGTAGCTGATGAAGGTCTTGCCGATTACATTGATGCGTTTTGTGAGGATGGTTTTTTTAGTGCCGATGAAACAGAACAGATATTAGATGCTGGAGCTAAATACGGGCTAAAAGCTAAAATACATGCCAATCAGTTACACTACTCCGGAGGCATACAGGTTGGCGTTAAACATAACGCTGTTTCTGTCGACCATTTAGAATGTGTTGGTGAGGAGGAACTAAATTGCTTGCTCACATCTAATACCATTGGCACCTTATTACCATCAGCCGCTTTCTTTATCAATTTACCATACCAACCTGCAAGAAAGATGATTGATGCTGGTTTAGCCATCGCCTTAGCCAGCGATTATAATCCAGGAACCTCTCCAAGTGGAAACATGGCATTTGTTTGCTCATTAGCTTGTACTCAATTAAAAATTACTCCAGAAGAAGCTTATAATGCTTGTACGATCAACGGTGCTTACGCAATGGAATTACAAAATGAAACTGGAAGCATTACCGTTGGTAAATACGCCGATTTAATTCTTACAAAAAAGATTCCTAGCTTAGCATATATTCCATATTCATTTACTGAGAATTGCATAGACCAAGTTTTTATTAAAGGCATGTAACATGGCAAAACTAATTGTATACACAAAAGAAAAAATTGAGTCGCTGTTTAATGCTCGTGAGCATGAAACTAAATGGGGTCAAGAAATTTTACACATAAAAAATGTAGATGCATGGCAAGAGGAACTACAAAACTCTAAAGCGAGTTATGTTATTTTAGGCCTTCCTGAAGATATTGGAATTAGAGCCAATTTAGGGAAGCCTGGTGCCGAGAAAACTTTTGAATATGTGATTTCTGCATTGCTAAATATTCAAAATAACAAATTTCAAAATGCAAGTAAGGTTTTACTTTTAGGTCATATCGATTTTTCGGAGGAGATGAATAAAGCTTCAAATGCTTCGTTAGCCGAACTCCGCAATTTGTGCACGGAAATAGATCAAGCTGTTTACCCTATAGTACAAAGCATCGTAGCGAGTGGCAAGAAATTAATAGCTATTGGAGGAGGACATAATAATTCGTATCCACTCTTAAAAGGAAGTTCATTGGCTTTAGGCTCTGCGTTAAATTGTATTAATATTGATGCGCACAGCGATTATCGCATTGCAGAAGGAAGGCATAGTGGAAACGGTTTTAGATATGCTAAGAATGAAGGCTATTTAAATAAATATGGAATTTTTGGATTACATGAAAATTATAATTCCGATGCTGTTCTAAATGATATCGAACAAGATCCCAATATTCAGTATTTAAGTTTCGAAGACATCAGTATTCGCAAAAGAATTCCTATGGAGCTTGCTTTAAATAGTATTCTAATTTTCTTGCAAAAACAAGCCTGTGGAATTGAACTTGATTTGGATTCGATTGCAGATATGCCATGTTCTGCAATTACAAAAACAGGCTGGAGTAGTACCGAAGCAAGAGCCATTTTACATCAATGCAGTGCTTTATTATCAAGCGTATACTTACATTTAACAGAAGGCTCTTTGACTCAACTGGAAGAGCATGAAAGAAACAGCGCTGCTAAATTTATTGCCTATTTAATTAGCGATTATATAAAATCTGGAGGGCACTAATTTTTTGACTTAGCCTTAATGATTTTTTTATCTATATAAGCACGATATTCATTCGTATATACGGTACTCATATAATTCGAAATGAACCGTGAGCTATATTCATATGAATATTGATCTAATATTTCTCCGAATTTCTTTGTAAGAAATATATTTTGAACCCTGTCTTTATATAAACTATGAGCAGTATTATAAATATAACTTATTTCTTCCAATTCATTCGTTGCTTTGTATGGAAGATTTTTAAAATGATAATCAAATCGATATTCTAAAAATTCATAAAATTCAGGGACGGTAATTAAATTATTATCATCTACCGTGAAGCTATCAACAAAACTATAATAGTTTGCAGGTAACTCTTTGTCAATATTAGCTAAGGTTTTAGCACTAGATTTAAATTTATACTTTCTATTGGCAGCTCCATATTTAATTACTGCAATTTGCCTCTTTACAAAAGTTTTGGAAAGTTTAAATTCCTTTTGAAAATCAGAAAGAAACTTTAATTGATCTAATGCCAGAGCGTCTTCATATTTTGTGTAAGCATCGGCATCATCGTTTATAATATGCTTATTTCTATCGTTAACATTTCTTGCCCTGTCATACTTTTTGCGGTATTCAATTAAAAATAGATTATTGTACACATCTGCAGTAAAGCTTGCACTTCTCATTACATCATCGGCTAAAATAGACACCTCTAAACGTTCTGAAGGCTCGATGTAAAAACTTACATACTGATTATTTAAATGAATTTGTGCATCGAGCGGTCGCTTGATGGGTAGCTCAAAATAAAATTGACCTTTTTCATTCAAGTCCACTGTTATAGAACTTAAACTATCGTCGAGTGGATTATTTAAATATTTTATTTCTATATAATTACTTTTTGCATTAATTATGGTTCCTTGCAAAACCGCATCTAACGATGTTTGAGCATGAACATCAACATAAATAAATAATACTAGAAGGTAGAATAATAATTTTTTCATTTTAATCTCAAAAAATAAAAAACTAAAAATAAACTTACAAATGCACTTAACAAAAAGGTAATATTTGCACCAAATTGAAACCAAACCAAACCGGCAATGCTACTCGCCAACATCGTGCATATACTTTGAAAACTAGCATACGTACCGATGGCTGTTGCTGTATCTTTTTTATCGGAAATGGAGCTGATCCATGCCTTTGATATTCCTTCCGTTGCTGCAGAATACAGACCGTACAAGAAAAACAAAGCAATAATCATCCATGCTTCAGTTGCAAATGCCATTCCAAGATATACCAATGTAAAAACAGCAAGTCCGAAAGCAAACATTTTTTTCATCCCTAAACGATCAGCAATAATACCAAGAGGATAAGCAAAGCATGCATAAATTAGATTATAAAAAATAAACACACCGATCACCATGGTATCCGATAGTCCGGCTTGTTTTGCTTTTAATAATAAAAATACATCTGAGCTATTAAATAAAGCGAACAATAATAAACCAATTAGTAATTTCTTATAGTGTGTGCTACTAATTTTCCAATAATTTAAAAACTCCAAAAAAGAGGTTTTATGTTTTGAAGGAATTCTGGATGGTTTTTTTTCCTTAATTAAAAGAGAGGCAATGATAGCCAATAATCCTGGGATGAATGCGATATAAAATAAACTAACATAATCTTCTGGGTAAAAGTATAAATATAACAAAGCGATAGATGGTCCAATGACCGCTCCAAGTGTATCTAAACTTCGATGAAAACCAAAAATACGCGCCTTTGTTTCTGCGGTTGCTTCATCAGAGAGTATCGCATCACGTGCTGCTGTTCTTATTCCTTTTCCTAAACGATCGAGTGTACGTGCGAAAAATATCCATAGTGAATAACTAAAAAGCACAATCATTGGTCGCGATAACGAACTGAGTAAATAACCAATTTGCACAAAGGGTAAACGCCTTCCGGAAGTATCAGACCATTTTCCAAAATACGCTTTGCTTAAACCTGCTGTAGCCTCTGCGATGCCTTCTAGTATACCAATAAGTGCAATTGAGAATCCAATAGACTTTAAATAAATTGGCATAACAGGATACAACATTTCACTAGCTGTATCGGTAAATAAACTTACCAATGATAAAACCCAAATTGTACGTGTTATGTGTTTCAAAGTGATTGAATGAACGATAAATTTATTAATAAATCTTTAGAGTATTTTTTTAAATTTGAGAATGCGCAATATACTAAGTCTTTGCCTGTTTTTATTTATTGTATCCACTGCGTTTGCGCAAAAAAAGCAAAGTTCGGCAGTTAGCTACATCGAGAAATATAAAATACTAGCCATATCAGAAATGCAAAAAACTGGTATTCCGGCGAGTATAACCCTTGCGCAAGCCCTGCATGAATCGGCAAATGGCACTAGTCAGGTTGCAGGAAAAGCCAACAATCATTTTGGGGTTAAATGCACTCGCAATTGGTCGGGAAAAAGATTTCATAGAAACGGTAATAAAAGAAATTCATGTTTCAGAAAATACGATAGTGTTAAAGACGCTTACGCCGATCGTTCGAGCTTTTTAAGTAAGAATAAACAATACGCCTTCTTGTTTAAGTACAAACCTACACAATATAAGAAATGGGCATACGGTTTACAACGTTCGGGTTATGCACGCAGTAAAACATATGCTTCGCATTTACTTAAGACAATTAATACATACAATTTACATAAATATGATTACGCACGCTTAGACACTAATAATAGAAATGATTCCTTAATAGTTAATATTGTATATAATAAAATAGATGAGGTAGAAGAAAAAGAAGAGGTCATTTCTAATAATAAAACTGCTACCGCTACAATTAAACACAAAGTAAAATCAGGACAGTCGCTATATTACATCTCCAGAAAATACAAAGTGTCTGTTGAAAAAATAAAGAAAGCCAACAAATTAAAATCAAATAAAATAAAGCCAGGTAAAGTATTAATCATCCCCAAAAAATAACATGCTATACCGAATAATCTTGTTTTTATTGTTAACACCCATCGTTTTGTTTGCTAATGATACCGAAGCATACATAAAAAAATATCGTAAAGTAGCTATCAAAGAAATGCGTAGATACGGGATACCTGCCAGCATAACCTTAGCTCAAGGTATTTTAGAGTCGGGAAGTGGAAAGAGTCGTTTAGCAAAAAAAGGTAAAAATCATTTCGGAATAAAATGTACAAGCGACTGGCATGGTAAAACGATTCGCGAGAATGATGACAAAAAAGATGAATGTTTTAGAAAGTACAGAAAGGTGAAACATTCATATAGAGATCATTCAGTATTTATTGCTACAAAAAAACGATATGCTTTTTTATTAGAATATGATAAACGGGATTATAAATCATGGGCACAAGGTCTTAAAAAAGCAGGATATGCTACGAATCCTAATTATCCAACACTCCTAATTAACTTGATTGAGAAGTATAATTTAGATAAGTACGATAAACGAGGAATTCGAAGATTAAATTAATTAATATTACCTGTACAAACTCTTGGCATCAATAAACTCAATAACTTTATCACTCAATAAATAGCGTACACTCAGTTTGTTTTTTATTGCATGACGAATGAAAGTTGAAGAAACTTCCATGATAGGCGCTTCAGTTATGCTAACATTAGGATGGTCTAGAAATTCGGTAATAATTTCTTTAGGTCGAGGGTAAACATAAATATGATAATCGCGTAAGATCAACTCATAGTTTTTCCATTTTTTTAATGTATTTAAATTATCGGCACCCATAATTAAAGCAAATTCATGCTCTGGATATTTTTCTTTTAAATACGTTAAGGTATTGATGGTATAAGAAGGTTGTGGTAATTGTAATTCGATATCCGATACTTGAATTTTCATATCATCGTTGCTCGCAATTTTGCACATCTCTAAGCGATCGTAAGTATTTATTAACACTGATTTATCTTTAAGAGGATTATGAGGAGACACTACTAACCAAACCTTATCGAGCTGGGTAAAATTAGCCATGTAATGAGCTATAACCATATGGCCAACATGGATAGGATTAAAGGACCCAAAAAATAAACCTATTTTCATTTACTCAAAAAATCTTCCACTAATTTTACGGCTTCATTACAAGCGATGTTTAAGTCGTCATTTTTTAGTATTACATCAAACTTTCCCGCATAACTTAGCTCTTTCTCTGCTTTCGTAATACGTTCTTTCAACTTTTCTTCCGAGTCGGTTCCTCTACCACGTAAACGAGAGACCAACACATCAAGCGATGGAGGTTGAACAAAAATAGCTAAAGCATGTTCTGAATATTTCTTTTTCAAACGTAAACCACCTTCAACATCTAAATCAAAGATAACATGTTTATCTTCATTCCAGATTCTCGTTATTTCAGATTTTAGTGTTCCATAAAACGTGCCCGAGTATACTTCTTCAAACTCAACGAATTCGTGTTTAGCTACTTTGTGTAAAAATTCTTCCTTACTAACAAAATAATAATCTTTACCATGTACTTCCTCACCACGTAAGGCTCTAGTAGTTGCCGATACAGAAAATTGTATATTAGGAAAATGCTTTAAAATATGGTGTACGATGGTTGTTTTACCAGCGCCAGATGGAGCAGAGAAAATAATAAGTTTACCTTGAGTATTCATCTTTTTTAAATAATATTTAGTAATTGCTCCTTTACTTTTTCTAACTCATCC
>JACCDW011301595.1_pt1 | contig 12046 bp, 8 predicted proteins | sample 7449781 | NCBI WGS metagenome assembly JACCDW01 (sample SAMN15323449, study PRJNA562643) | freshwater metagenome | isolation source: river surface water | place: USA:Blue River Watershed | collected 2017-08-18
CTCGACGAGGCCGCGGAAGGCCTTGATCTGACGCATGCCGGCCGGGTCGGTGAGACCCTTGTCGATGCGGACGATCTCCTGGTCGACGATGCGGCCGGCGCCGATGTTCTGGTGGCCGACCTCGGAATTGCCCATGATGCCGACGGGTAGGCCGACGTCGAGGCCGTGGGCCATGATCTCGGTGCGGGGCCACTGGGCGGTGAGGCCGCGGGAGACCGGGAGGTTCGCCAGTTTGACGGCGTTGAACTTGTCGTGCTTGGGGTTATGGTTTTCGCCCCAACCGTCGCGGATCACCAGGAGTACGGGTTTCATAAGTGGATAGGGGGAAGAGATAGGGTGATTTGGGCGAGGGAGGCAAAGAGGAATGAAGGGATAGGAGATGCAGGTGGGGCTTGGGCTAGGGCCAGGGCTTGGGCCTGGAAAAGGAGGAGACAAATTTAGGGACAGGTAGAGTACGGAGTGCTGAATTGAGTGCTGAATCGAGTGCAGAGTGCTGAGTCGAGGGAAGCTGATGACGCTTTAGGCGCGCTACGCGCGGGTAGGGACCAGCGTCCCTGCTGGTCCGCGGCCGAAATACGGGGTCTGGCTTCGCCTCGCGACGCGATGGCGTGCCTGACCTCGTGTTGCAGGCCGACTTGCTGCGAAACCGGCAACGGGGTCAGGCACCATCACGCTGCGCGTGCTGAAGCCAGACCCCATGCCGTCGGCCGACCGGGGACGGTCAGCCCTACCTGAAGCGCAGGGTTAGCGGTTGGCGGTTGGGGGAGAATTTAGGGTCAGGGTCAGGGGAAGGAAGAGACAGGTGGAGGGCTAGGGAGAGTACGGAGTGCTGAATCGAGTGCAGAGGACAGAGTACGGAGTACAGATGCCTGACCCTGCTCCTTACCCTGTCCCTTTGTTCTCACTGGCCCTGTCCCTAGCCCTAGCCCCAGCCCTGTCCCTAGCCCTCACGTCTTCCTTTGCACTTCCGGGACTTTGCCTCTAGTCCTCCCGACATGCCCCGACTTCTCCTCGTTCTGCTTGGACTGGCGCTTGGCGCCGGCGCCTCGGCCGCTTCGGTCCAGAAACTGACCATCGATGGCAAGGCCGTGACCGTGAAGGTGCCGGACCAGGCCGCCCCCGGTAAGCCGTGGCTTTGGGTCGGCGAGTTCGGCGGCCATCTGAAGTCGCTTGAGGACGGGCTGGTCGCCCAAGGGTGGCACGTGGTGTACGTGGGGGTGAGCAACCAGTTCGGCTCCGCCCGCGCGATGGCGACCTGGGATAAGGTCTATGCGGACCTCCGTGAAAAGCGTGGGCTCTCCGCCAAGCCGGCCCTGCTCGGGATCTCGCGCGGCGGTCTCTACGTCAACGCTTGGACGCGCCTGCACCCGGACCGGGTCAGCGTGCTCTACCTCGACAACGGCGTCTGCGACATCCGCTCCTGGCCGGGCGGTTTCCAGCTCAACGCCAAAGGGAAGGGCAGCGCCGGCGACTGGAAACTTTACAAGACGGAGTTCGGTTTCACGAGCGATGAGGACGCGAAGGCCAAGTCCCTGCAGCCCGCCGAGGGATTCCTGCCGGCGATCAAGGCCGGGGTCGTCCTGATTTCCTGCCACGGCACCGCCGACACCGTCGTGCCCTATGTCGACAACGCCAAGACGGTGGTGGACCTTTGGGAGAAGAACGGCGGCCGCGTGAAACTCTTCCCGAAGGAAGGCGGCGACCATCATCCTCACGGCCTGGCGGATCCCAAGCCGTTGATCGAGGTGCTGGTCAAAGAGGCGAAGTGAAGGTAGAGGCGGGGGCGGGGGTGGAGTGCAGAATCGAGTGCTGGATCGAGTACAGAGTGCTGAGTCGATTACGGAGTACTGAGTGCAGAGTACGGAGAATGGCGGGGAGGGTGGGCTTAGCCTATAATCCTTCCCCTGCTTGCTGACCCTAACCCTGTCCCTTCTGCCTCGTTGTCTCTAGGTAGGGGGCCAGCGTCCCTGCTGGTCCGCGGCCGAAACACGGGGTCAGGCACAGCCACGCTGCGCGTGCTGAAGCCAGACCCCATGCCGGCGGCCGACTGGGGACGGTCAGCCCAATCTAGGGAGACGGTAGGGAGGGGAAGGGCTGACCGGCGCCCAAGATTCCAGCAGGATCGTGGGAGCGATGTGAATTTCTTTGGGCTAGCTCAGGCAGGAATGATGATTTCGAGCCTCGCGCCGCCTTCGGACGAGGATCCTTTGAGGAAAGACCAACCGCATGCTTTGCAGACTCTTTCCACCAAGGTCAGCCCGATGCCATTTCCTCCGCGAGCATACGAGGAAGGGTTCTCGGGAAGCCCAGGGCCGTCGTCGGTGAAGACAATCGAGGTCGATTGGTCATGGCGCCTAGCCGCAATCTCAAGCCTGCCATCGCCCGCATGGAGGTAGGCGTTCCCGATGAGATTATGGCAAAGGATGGACAAAGCTTCACTGTTGATCCTGACCATGATGGGTGAAGGACAGACAAGGCTTATCACCAGGGAACTTCGAGGGTTGAGCGCACGAATCTCATCCGCGACCCCTTGAACTAATTCGCCGACGTCGATGGCCTCCGGGTCGACGGTCGGGGTCTTGTCGCGCGCCAACAGCAGGAAAGTCCGGACGAGTCGCTCCATTCGGTGAGCGGAACGACGGAGGCGTTCCCTGACCTGGACCTGGTTGGTCCCGTTTCCGGCCGGAGTTCCCAGGATATCCAAGGCCGTGGTGAGGGTGGCGATCGGTGTCCGTAGTTCGTGGCTGCAGTCCGAGAGGAAGCGGCGTTCGCGTGACAACATTTCCTCCAGTCGCGAACGGTAATCGTCCAAGGCTGCCGCTAGCTGGCCGATCTCGTCCTTCGGGAAATCGGCGTGAAACCTGGCACCCGTGGTCGCGGCGTCCTCGCGGACCACGAGTCCGGTCAGGCGACGTAGCGGTTTGAGCGTCCAGCGGGTGATCAACTCGCTGACGCCGAGCGCGACCAGGAAGAGTCCGGCGCTCAGGAAGATGAGCTTATGTATCGCCGAGTCGGTTGCGCCTTCGCTGACTTCCTGGGTGCTTAGGTCTGCGAGCACGAACCGCGGGCTGCCGGCGGCGACCCCGGAGCCGATCCATAACCGGTATTCCCGTTCGTAGCCGAGGATGAACCAGAGTCGCAGGCGGTCGGAGAGTCCCCTGACTAGCAAGCTTTGGGTGAGGTCGTCGTTAGCGAAGATCTCATAAGTTCCGGGCTCTGTCGGGATGTCGCGGAGATTCATCTTCGACCGCAGGAAGGCGGCATCAGGATGGGCCGAAACGCCGGCCGGGAGAAGCCCGGGGCTCCCGCCTTCTGCGACGCCTTTGGCGGCGGCCACGAAATAGGCATCGTGCAGGGCGTCCTCCGCGTCCAAGAGGATGATCCAGCCGATGCCTGCGAAGAGCAGCGTGACAAGGGCGGTCAGGCATATGACCAGCAGCCTGATTCTGGTGCCGATGCTGAGGAGAATCATGTTAGCCGGGTCAGCGCGTCCAGGACCTGGAAGCCGACCCCCCTGTGGGTGTGCAGCATGGGGGGCGAGCCAGGAGGGTCGATCGTCGCCCTGAGGTGGGCGATATGCGTACGCAGGGAGTCGCTGCTGGGGGGCTGATCGCCCCACAGGTGAAATTCAAGTTCGGAGCGTGGGACGATGGCCGGCGAACGCTGCATGAGTTTTTGCAGGATTAGAAATCCCATGTTGGTCAAGGTCAGCCGACGTGTTCCCCGGTGTGCCTCGCGCGTCGAGGACTGGAGGCTTAGGTCGCCGATGCGCAACGTATCCGCCAGGGCTCGGCTGCTTCCCGAGGAGCGACGTATGATTGCCTGGAGCCGGGCAAGTAGTTCCGCGGGCGCAAAGGGCTTGATTAGGTAGTCGTCGGCACCGGCTTGGAAGCCCTTGAGCCGGTCCTCCAAGGCGTCGGCGGCGGTCAGGATCAGCACCGGAAGCGATGGGGCGATGCTGGAGCGCACGCGGGCGCACAACTCCAGACCGCCCAGACCGGGCAGGTTGAGGTCGAACACTCCAGCCGCGAACCTGCCCTCGATCAGCTTATGAATTGCCAGGGCGCCGTTCGGCGCATGGTCGACCGCCCAGCCTTTCCCCTCCAGGTAATCCTGGATGTTGGCCGCGAGGTCGGGGTCATCTTCGACGAGCAGGACGGGTAGTGGGGGGGCGCCGTTCATCAGATGGCGGATACGGGGAAGCCCCCGCGAGGCGCATCATCAGAACGAATACCTGAGGCCAATCAAAGCCGAATATCCGCTGTAGTCCGCCTGCAGCCGCGAACCGCCATTGGAGGCCTCAAGGTCGGGGCTCGATGCGTAGTGATAGCGCACTTCCGCGGTGGCCGAGAAGCTCGAATTGATGGGGTAGGAGGCCCCCAGGATGAGCTGGGCCGCCGGCACCCAGTTGTCGGAGAACTCCTGTTCGCCCCCGCCGATGGTCAGGTCGATGTCCACCTCCTGCATCAGGCCTACGCCGAGACCGCAGTAGAGCTTGATCTTGTCGCTGGCGTAAAAGGTGTAGAGCGCGTTGAACATCAGGTTGGTCGAGGCGAAATCACCCTCGCTGACGCCGTTGAAAGCCCCGCCGGTGACCGACGAGATTTCGTTGCTCCGGTAGAACCATTCGGCCTCGAGGTCCCAATCCGTGTTCAGGTGCTTGCCGAGCGCCATGCCGATGATGGTGCCGCCGTCATAACTACCTTTGCTGGTCGCCCCCGATTGAATCAGGTTTCCGTTCGAGAGGCCTGAGAATCCACCGAAGAAATCCAGGTAAAGTCCGTTGGGCTCGGTGCCCGCATGGGCGGAGTTGCTCGCGAGCAGGAGCGAGGCGGCGAGCAGGAAACCGGAGCGGAGAGCGGTTGACGAGGACGCGAGGTTGCTGGTGTTCATGGGAATATAGGGTTCGTTTACTATAACAGAGCGTCTGTTAAATAAGCGTGAAGTTAGCGTTAAATCGGTAGCCTTGCGAGAGCCGCCATGTAGCGGGACAGGGCGGGGGTGGAGTGCAGAATCGAGTGCTGGATCGAGTACAGAGTGCTGAGTCGATTACGGAGTACAGAGTGCAGAGTACGGAGTACAGATACCTGACCCTGTTCCTGACTCTGTCCTTTTTTCACGGGCCCCAGCCCTGGCCCTCGCCCCAGTCCCGGCAATATTCCGCGTTTTCCCAACCGCTAACCGCCAGCCGCTAACCGCTATCCCACCCTCACGCCTCCACCCACTTGCCCTTTTCCTTGATGAGGTCGACGAGGCGTTCGACGGCTTCTTCCTGGGGGATGTTGAACTTCACGGGGGTCTTGCCGACGTAGAGGTTGATCTTGCCGGGGGCGCCGCCGACGTAGCCGAAATCGGCGTCGGCCATCTCGCCGGGGCCGTTCACGATGCAGCCCATGACGGCGATGGTGACGGACTTGAGGTGGCCGGTGCGTTCCTTGATCTTCAGGGTCGTCGACTGGATGTCGAAGAGGGTCCGGCCGCAGGAGGGGCAGGCGACATACTCGGTCTTGGTCTGGCGCATGCGCGCGCCTTGCAGGATGTCGTAGGCCAGCGTGAGCGACTTCGCCGTGGAGGTCGGCGTCTCGCAGGATAGGAAATCACCGTAGCCGTCGACGAGCAGGCCACCGGCGAAGATCGAGGCCTCGAGCAGGCGGGATTGGAAGCCGGCGTCGAGGAGTACCGCGTTGGCGACCGTGGCGCGGATCCAGAGCGGGGCGCGGAGCCGGGCGACGGCGGCGGCGCGGACGAGTTCGCGGACCGTACCCGTGGCGTGGAGGCCTTCCTGGGGTTGCGAGGACGTGAGGAGCAGGCGGCCGGCCGAGAGCGCCGCGAGCTCCGGGGCGAGCGCGGTCAGCACCGGTCCCTCGAGGTCGGCGGCGAGGACGGCGTCATGGCGGGTCACCGCTTCGCCCCAGTCCTTGACGGCGGCGCGATCGCTGGCCGCGAAGGCCTTCACGACCACCAGGCGGCTACCGGAGCCGTCGAAGGGGAAGTCGGCGGGCGCGAGGCTGGTCTCGACGAACAAGGCCGGCACGGAGGGGCCCAGCGCCTTGCGCAGCGAACGCAGGGCCGGGGCGTGGGCGGGGTCGTCGAGTCGCACCAGCAGGCCCTCGGCGCGGACTTCGCGCTGGGCCGCGTGGGCGTCGAGGAGCTCCTTCGCCGCGGCCTGCCAGTCGGCGAGGCCGGCGATGCTGCGGACGACCACGCGCGGGACCTCCCCGGAGCCGGCGAGGCACTTCGGGGACAGCTCGATGGTCTCGGTCGCGCGGCGCGTGAACGCGAAGGGGTCGGCCGGGTCGGCGGGCAGCGCGACGGATGAGGTGGCGCCGAGCGCGGCGAGGGCCTCGGCCCGGCGGACGATCTCCTTGCAGACGGGGATCTCATGCCACGGGTCCTCCGTCAAGGAGACGCGGATGGTGTCGCCCAGGCCGTCGGCCAGCAGCGAGCCGATGCCGATGGCGGATTTGATGCGGGCGTCCTCGCCTTCACCGGCCTCGGTCACGCCGAGGTGCAGCGGGTAGTCCATGCCGAGCTCCGTCATCCGGGCGGCCGCGAGGCGGTAGGCCTCTACCATGACCTTGGGGTTCGAGGACTTCATGGAGAGCACCATGTCCTTGAAGCCGTGGGATTCCGCGATGCGGATGAACTCGAGGGCGGACTCCACCATCCCGTGCGGCGTGTCGCCGTACCGGTTCATGATGCGGTCGGAAAGCGAGCCATGGTTGGTGCCGATGCGCAGCGAGCGACCGAGGGCCTTGGCGCGGAGCACCAGGGGGGAGAACGCCGCGTGCAGGCGCTCCAGCTCCTCGGCGTAGGCCGCGTCGGTGTATTCCATTACCGCGAACTTCTTCTTGTCGGCGTAATTACCCGGGTTCACCCGGATCTTCTCCACGTGCTCGACCGCCTCCATCGCCGCCGAAGGCAGGAAGTGGATGTCCGCGACCAGCGGCTGGGTGAAGCCCGCCGCCCGGAACCGTTGGCGGATCTCCTTCAGCGCGGCCGCCGCGGCCTTGTTCGGGGCGGTGATCCGGATGAGCTCGCTGCCCGCCTCGGCGAGGCGGATCGCCTGAGCCACCGTCGCGGCGACGTCCTCGGTGTCGGACGTCGTCATGGACTGCACCCGGATGGGGTTGTTGCCGCCGATGCCGACACCCCCGACGTTCACGACGCGGGTCAGGCGGCGGACCGTGCGGTGGCGGGAAGGACCATAGTCCGGAAGCATGGGGTCATCTCAACCCCTTTGCCCGCGCCCGTCAACGAACTCAGACGTCCCAGCGCCAGCTTTCGGCCGACCAGAGGTAGCTGTCCTTGCCCTTCGGCACGATCACGCCCAGGCCCGGCCACGGCAGGTGGAAGCCGTAGGCGCGCTCGCGGGTCGCCCCGATCTCGGCGAAGACCTTGCGGCGCGTGGCGATGGCCTGCTCCGGATGGTGGTCGAAGTCGATGAACCAGGACGGGTCGTGCAGCATCAGCACGTGGTTGTGCGCAAGGTCGGACAGGTGCAGGAGCGAATCCTTGCCGTCCTTGATGCGGTAGATCGCGTGGCCGTCGGTGTGGCCCGGCGCGGCGAGGATCGTGATGGCGCCGTCGAGGATCTGGTCGCCGTCCTGGTGGAGCACCAGGTTCGGTTGCAGCGCGTCGAAACCGCCGCGGACCATCTTGATGAGGCCCGGGATATCGTCGGTGCGGTGCGACTTGCTGAAGTCCGGCTGCGGGGCGCGCCAGAAGTCGACCTCGCTCTTGAGCACGTGGATGGCGGCGTTCGGGAAGAGGATCTTGTTGCCCTGGAAGAAGCCGCCGATGTGGTCCACGTGCGAGTGGCTCAGCAGGCCGTGGGTGACGTCCGCCGGCTTGATCCCGATCGTCTCGAGGGCGTCGGCCAGCCAGCCCCAGTTGACGTTCTTGTAGTAGGCGCCGAAGCCCGCGTCGACCAGGACGACCTCCTTGCCCTTGCGGAGCACGAGCACGTTGATGTAGAGCGTCATGTCGTCCGGGCGCTCGCCGAGGTCGGCCAGGGCCTTGGACATCGCCGGACGCTGTTCCGGCGGCCACATCTTCTTGGTGACGCCCTTGCCGAAGGTGCCCCAGCCGTCGCTGATCGACCACGCCTCGATGGCGCCGATGTGGAAGGCGTAGATGTAGGCCTTCTTCGTGTTGTTCTTGCCGGAGCCGGTGGCCTTGGCGTTCGCGGCGTTCTCGGCGGCGAGGGCGGCCGGCACGCTCAGGGCGGCGAGGGCGGCCGCGGCGGAGCCGAGGAAGGAGCGGCGCGAGGAGTAGTTCGGGAGGTCCATGGGGGAAGGACAGGAAGTTGGCCGAAACCGTTCCCGGGGACGAGAAGAATGGAGGCGCGGCCTATTGGCCGCGAGGGACAGGGGCAGGGACAGGGGCAGGGGAGGCACGCGCGGCCTCATGGCCGCGAGGGCGAGGGCCAGGGCTTGGGTCAGGGCCAGGAGGAGAGTGCGGAGTGCAGAGTCGATTACGGAGTGCAGAGTACAGAGTACAGAGCGCAGAGGGTAGCAGGGAGGGTGGGCTTAGCCTATAATCCTCCCCCTGCTTACTGCCCCTGACCCTGCTCCTTGGTTTTTTAAGGGCCCCAGCCCTAGCCCCAGCCCTAGCCCAAGCCCTATCTTCCTATCGTCCTCTCTTATTTCCGATACTCCGCCGGCTTGTAGACGTGGCGTTCGAGGATCTGCTGGCGGAGCTGCATCTCGCTGTCGCCCGAGCACCGGCGGACGTCGTTCAGGATGATGTAGGCCATGAGGCCGAAGAGCAGCGCCATGAAGGTGTACTGCAGGATGATCACCGCCGAGGCCTTGATGGCGTTGTTGGTGTAGCGCTGGATGGTCGCGATCAGCATGTGCCCGCCGTCGAGCACGGGGATGGGCAGCAGGTTGAGGATGGCCAGGTTGAGGTTGATCAGGACCGTGAAGAACAGGACGCGCGTGATGTCCTCCGAGATGTTATAGTAGGTCTTGGTGATGGAGATGACCGAGGCCAGCTGGTTCACCTTGATGTCCGAGTTCCGGTCGAAGAGGCGGCGCAACGTCGTGAACGTCGAGCGGACGATGTCCGCGCAGGTCTCGAAGGGATTCCGCTTGTAGATGTCGGGCCGGCTGAGGAACGCGACGCCGATCTGGGCGACCTCCACGGGCTTGCCGCGGCGGACGGAGGCCTGGGCGAGGGTGAGGTTGCCGTTGTCGCCGTTGGCGCGCTTCCAATACAGGGTGAGCTCGCGCGGGGCGCCGGCGCCGACCCGGTCGAGGTCCTCGAGGGAGCGGATCGCGGCGAACTCCTTGCCGTCGACCTTGTCCACGATGGTGCCGATGCGGAGGGCCTCGGTGAGGGCGGGATCCTCGGGCGAGACGCCGAGGACCATCAGCTGGTCGCGCGGGGCGGCGGGGTCGCGCGAGAGCAGGTCCTTGGTGACGGGGACGACGATGAGCGAGTGACGGTTGCCTTCCTCGCCGTAGGCGATGACGCTCACCGGGTTCACGGTCGTGTTGATGCGCGGGGTCACCGGCAGGGTGGCGGTCGAGCCGTCGGCGCGCTCGACCTTGAGCAGGTGCTCGACGGCCCCGCCTTTGCGGAGGAGTTCGCGGAACTCCGCCGAATTGTCGACCGTCTGGCCGTCGACCGCGAGGACGCGGTCGCCCTTGCGCAGGCCCGCCTTGGCGGCCGGCGAGTCGGGGGCCGGCTCGTCGAGGACGACCTTGGCGCGGGCCTGGATCCCGGCCACGCGGATGCGGTCCCCGCTCCGGGCGTTGAGCTCGAGGCGGGCGGGGTTGACGACGATCTCGAGGGTCTGGCCCTCGCGCTCCACCGTGAACGTGGCGGTCGGTCGGTCCTGGGCGTCGCGCCGGTTGCCCAGCATGATGGCTTCCATGACCTGGGCGAAGGTGGTGACCGGCTGGCCGTCGATCGCGACGATCTTGTCGCCGCTGCGGATGCCGGCGGTGTAAGCCGGGCCGGGGATGGTCTGGCCGAGGCCGAGCTCGGCGAGGTGGGCGGAGCCGGTCACGATCTGCTCGGGGACGTAGCCGACGACGGTGCTGCCGTTGCCTTCCGCCACCGGCATGCCCGTGAACCAGAGGATGGTGGCCAGCACGAAGGCGAAGATCACGTTGAAGACCGCGCCCATCACCGAGACGATCATCTTGTCGGCGTAGGAGATCTTGGGCAGGGCCTCGGCGTCGTCGCTGTTCTCGCCCTCGATGCCCTGCATGTCGGCCAGCTGCGGCAGGGCCACATAGCCGCCGAGCGGGATGAGCGAGACGCGGTAGTCGACGCCGTCCTTGCCGGTCCAGCCGAAGAGGCGCGGGCCGAAACCGATCGAGAAGCGTTCGACCTTCAGGCCGCGCTTGCGGGCGGCGAGGAAGTGGCCGAGCTCGTGGACGAAGATCGAGCCACCGAAGAAGATCGCCACCAGGAGGATGCCGCGGAGGCTGCCCAGGAGGTCGGAGACGGAAAAATTATCCATGAAAGGGAAGGGCTTTTATTTCAGCGGGCCAGCCCGGGGGCGAGCCTGGAAGCGGCTTGGCGGGCGGCGGTGTCGGCCGCCAGCACCTCGGCCAGGGTGGCCGGTTCGGCGGCCGGGCAGGCGGCGAGGGTCGCGGCCACGAGCTCGGCGATCCCGGTGAACCCTAGCCGACCTTCGACAAAGGCGGCGACCGCGACCTCGTTGGCGGCGTTGAAGATGGCCGGGGCGGTCCCGCCCGTCCGGGCGGCGGCGCGGGCCAGGCCCAGGCAGGGGTAGCGGGCCGGGTCCGGCGGGCTCATCGAAAGCGTCAGGGCGGCTGCGAGGTCCAGCCGTGGGGCGGGGCAGGGTAACCGGCGCGGGTAAAGCAGGCAGTCCTGGATCGGGTACGCCATGGACGGGGGCGACAGCAAAGCCTGCAGGCTGCCGTCCCGCAGCGTGACCATCGAATGGATGATGCTCTGCGGGTGCACGACCACGTCGATCCGGTCGACGGGCAAGTCGAAGAGCCAGCGGGCTTCGATGATCTCCAGCCCCTTGTTGGCCATCGTGGCCGAATCGATCGTCACCTTCGGGCCCATGTCCCAGTTCGGGTGCTTGAGCGCCTGGGCGAGCGTGACCGCGCCGAGCCGCTCCGGCGGCGTGTCGCGGAAGGCCCCGCCCGAGGCCGTCAGCACCAGCCGGTCGATATCAGCCGCAGGCTTGTCGCGCAGCAGCTGGAAGATGGCGTTGTGCTCGCTGTCGACCGGCAGGAGGCGGGCGCCCGTGCGGCGCGCGGTGGCGGTCACGAACTTGCCGGCGAGCACGAGGAGTTCCTTGCTGGCGAGGGCCACGTCCTTCCGGGCCTCCAGCGCGGCGAGCGTGGGCACGAGTCCGGCGGTCCCGACCACGGCCGAGACGACCATCGTCACCTCCGGCAGGCAGGCGACCTCGGAGAGGCCCGCTTCGCCTTCCAGAATGCGCGTTCCGGAGGGAAACTCGCCCGAGGCCCGGGCGGCGGCGGCCGCAGCAGGGTCGGCCAAGGCGATCACGCCGACCTTGAACTCCCGGACTGGGCCGACGAGGTCGTCGAGGATCTTGTTGGAGAGGTGCTCGTGGAACATGCCCTGCTGGCGGTAGCTCCAGAAATACAGCTTCAGCGACTTGGACTCGACGATGCGCGGCCCCGGGATGTAGCGGATGGTGATCTTCGCGAAGTCCGGCTGGCCGGTCGCGGGACAGAGGCAGGTGAACTCGTCCGTGGTGAGCTCCACGGTGTAGTGCCGGCCGATGTTGCGGTTCGGGAAAGTTTCCAGCGTCTGCTGGGGCTTGTTCTGGGTATTCCCGAGGTGGGAGAGCCCGGCGAGGTCTTGCGGCTGAGTGGCCATGCCAAGAGGCAAGCGAAGGCGACGAAAGAGACAAGCGGAGAAAGCCCTTTCCCGCGGGCCGTGACCGAAACCGGCTTGCCTCAGGGCGGGGTGGCGGTTGCCTTGCACTCACCCACGCGTGCATGGAACCCAGGGCCATCGCCATCCTCGGGGCCACCGGCTCCATCGGCACGACGACCCTCCAAGTTGTCCGGGCCCATCCGAC
>JACCDW011414394.1_pt1 | contig 12044 bp, 11 predicted proteins | sample 7449781 | NCBI WGS metagenome assembly JACCDW01 (sample SAMN15323449, study PRJNA562643) | freshwater metagenome | isolation source: river surface water | place: USA:Blue River Watershed | collected 2017-08-18
CCACATTTGCCGCGCGACCCAATGTTCAGGGCTCTTTCTACGTCATGTCTACATCTCGGCTTGAGAAACTCCAGCGTCATTGGTCTTTTGATTTGCCAGCTGTGAAACCCTTCTACGCTGTGAAGTGTAATCCTGACCCGAAATTGGTCTCTATCCTTCGCGAAAGCGCCTTTGGATTTGATTGTGCGTCGCAGCGTGAACTTTCTATGATGAATACACGCGGTCATTTGAAAGATAGCGTCATTTACGCAAATCCCTGTAAATCCGAGCACGATTTGGAATTTGCAAAGAAATACGGGTCTCCTATGACTGTTGTGGACTCCTGTGAAGAGATTGCGAAACTGGATGACCTCTCTTATGGAGGCTCAGCGCTCATACGTATCAAGGTTGATGATACTGGGAGCACAATGCCGTTTGGTGCGAAATTCGGTGCTGCGGTAGAGAATATTGCGACACTGGGCGAGTTTGCGCGCCGACGCAATGTCCCTCTTCGCGGCATTAGTTTCCACGTCGGTTCCGAATCCAAAGATACGACTGCGCACGGAAAGGCGATTGGCCTCGCAATTGAGCAGTGTAAGAAGTTGTTGGGAATCGGCCATCGTGCTGATATTGTAGATATCGGCGGTGGATTTACTCCAAATATGTCTGATTTCACGCTGCGCTCCCACATGATTCGCGCGGCGATTAATGAAAAGGGTGCGAGTGGCATTCGCTTCATTGCGGAGCCTGGGCGTTTCTTTGCGACGGAGTCTCAGGACCTCTTCGTTCAGGTGATTGGAAAGAAGCCTGCGAATGGCGGGGCTGGATGGAGATATACATTGGATGAAAGCATTTATGGACAATTTACAAATATTCTCTTTGACCACCAAAAGCCGCGCTGGTTGCGCATCACGCGTAAGGATGAAGAGACAAAGAGGGCGTGGGGAAAAGGTGTTCTTTTCGGAAGAACATGCGACAGTCTAGATGTTATTGCACGCTCTGAGAATATGGAAGAATTAGAGGAGGGAGATTGGCTCTGGTTTCCACATATGGGAGCCTACACAACCGCAACGGCGAGTGAATTTAATGGATTTCCAAAGCCACCTGTCTTTATGGATGAAGAGGACCTTCTGCCGAAACCCGATTTGGCAATGATGAACCTCAGTGTTCAGGGGGCTATCCAATATATTCAGCCTGTGGATGGAAAGGCGATGCTCGCCTAAAAATTGAACTGTCGGCACCATTTTTTGTGCGTCACCACCAAAGATGAGCTGCCCTATCTGTATTGAAACCTACACGCGCGAGCTGCGCGCAAAGGTCACGTGTCCTTATTGCCCGAGCAATGCATGTCGCGGCTGCGTTCAGAAGTATTTGCTGACGAGCTATGATGACCCGCATTGTATGGATTGCCGCAAGGCATGGAATCGCGATTTCCTTGACCAGCATCTCACAAAGACATTCCGCAGCGGTGCGCTTCGCAAGCACCGCGCGAAGGTTCTGATGGAGCGCGAAAAGGCGTTTCTCCCTGCGCACCAGATTTTCGTGGAGGCGACGAAGGAGATTGATAAGTATGTGGCTCTGGACAAGATTACCGCTGGGAAGATGGCTGATGCAACGAAGAAGCGTGGAGAGATTCTGATTGAGCGACAGCGGGTTGCTCGTTTCTGCCGTGCGGCAACGACAATTGAAGAGATGGATGTGAATATGAAGAAGATGGCTGAAATTCATGAGAAGTATGGCAAGATTGAAGCTGAGCGCATGAATTACCAATTTGAGACGGAAACGCACAATCTTCGTATCACGGATGCGCAGAATATTCTGAATGGCGGAACGAAGGTGAAGGAGACGCGCGAATTCATTGCGCGGTGTCCCGCAGAGGGATGTCGCGGATATCTCAGCTCGGCCTACAAGTGCGGAACCTGTGGAAAGTTCACGTGCGCAGAGTGTAATACATTGAAGGGCGACAATCGCGATGCTCCACACACCTGTGATGAAGAGGCAAAGGCGTCTACCGCCCTCATCCGCAAAGAAACAAAGCCTTGTCCCAAGTGCGGTGCGCGTATCTACAAGATTGATGGATGTGACCAGATGTTCTGCACCGCAGAGAATTGCCACACGGCCTTCTCATGGAATACGGGTCGCGTTGTGACGGGGGTGATTCACAATCCGCATTACTATGAGTATCTGCGGAATCAGAATGGAGGTGCTCTGCCCCGTGAGGCAGGCGATATTCCATGCGGTGGTCTGCCGCATCAGTGGCAATTTACCCGCAAGGTTTCTGTCGTGACAGCGATTCCTCACAAGGAGAAGAATCTCATCTACGCTATCTTCCGTTGTTTCGCGGATGTTGCGGACCGTCTTCCTGATTTCCCCGCACGTGCTCCTGCGACGATGAACAAGGATATCAACATTCGGTATCTTATGAATCAGCTCTCTGAGGATGATTGGAGGAAGATGCTGGAGCAGCGTGAGACTCGCTTTGAGCGGAAGAAGGAGATTGGGCAGATTCTGACAATGTTCACACATGTTGGTGCTGAATACATGCGACTCCTGGACAATGCGACAGACATGTGGACTGCGTGGAAGTGGAACGACGATGCGAACAAGAGCATCTGGAAGCAGTGTGAGGATTTGCGTCGCTACACGAATAAGAGTCTCTATGAGCTTGGAGAGCGAATGATGTGCGCATATCCGCAGATTAGCCTGGAGTGGAATTATATTCAGCCGCACAAGGAGCGCACGACCGATACGATTGTCAGTGTGAATCCCTACGGGGTGGGAACTCATGCCCATACGACATATGAGAATAGTCGTGTGGCCTATCCGCCTGACTTGGTTCTGAAGAACTATCCGCCTGCTGCTCCAACGGTCCCTGCTCGTCCTCCTGCGCCCCAGGTTGCTCCAGTGAGGCCTGTCGGTGCTCCTCCAGTTATTGTGCCTGCGGCTCTCGCTCCGCCTCCGCAACCGCTACCGCAACCGCCTGCTGCTACGCAAGGTCGCGTGATTACCGCAGAAGATTTCGTGGCCGATGACGCTGTTGTGGTTGAGTAAAGCGTGAAGCCAGGGTTAAAAACAAACCACAAAATAAAACCAAGAGAAAAGGAATGGACACCTTTTTTAACAAGATTCCTTGTCTCGTTATCCACAGAGAACAAGACAAGGAGCGTGAGCCACTGATACAGAGCTTAGAACTCGGGCTAGGTCGCAGACTTCAGCGGTTTGAAGGAATGGATGGAGTTGCTCTTATTGCGACTGGATTTCCTACAAAGCATCCACGAGAGCCTGAGCCAACCACAGCTGGAAATATCGGATGTACAGCGAGTCATGTGGAAATTCTGGATGCTGTTCTGAGGTCTTCCTATGAGGGCTGCGCTATCTTTGAAGATGATGCGGAGATTTCTTGTGAACCTGTGGTTCTTCACCATTTTTTAGAAGAAGACAAAGGGGAGTGGGACATTTGTTTTCTGGGCGTGAATGAACTTGTGGAGTTCACACCCTTTCGCGAAGGCCTTGTCTATGTGCGGCGATTCTGGGGAACACATGCTGTTCTTTTGAAGCGGAAGGCGATATTGGCGATTTTGGATATGTATCGGCAGTCATTAAAAGACGGATACGCGCTTCCCGCAGATTGGCTCTACAGTTACGCAATTCAGAGGTCTGACTTGGTCGCAATTGCCCCTATGGTGTCTCTGGTAAAACAGAAACCTGGGGTTATCTCGCTCACGAATGGAAAGGTGCGGGGGTAGAACAGGTTACGTAGCGCGCGTCGGAACCAGATTCACAGGGTTGATACCGAGCGCATCCTCGCCCCACTTCACCATGCTCATAATCTTCGCCTGAGAAAGCTGCGACTTATACATACGGAAATCAAAGAGTTTGCCAGCAAAAAGCTCATCACGGAGTTCATATGTGCTGGTATCATTTGCCCAATTGGACTTTCCGATGTAATTGTGTGTGGTCATGGTCGCCTGCGGCAAAAATCCAGAGGGCTGGACATACACCTGGTCACCATTGACAAAGACGCCTACATCGGGTCGGGTCGCATCATTTGTAATGGCAGTGATGGCAATATGAGTCCATTTCCGAAGAGGAATTGCGCCATTGATTTTGATGACCATGCGTCGCTGTCTCTGTTCCCAGACTTCATAGTGAAGAGTGGCTTTGTTGGAGGTTCCGCGCGGTTTCGGCAGAATTACAGCACTGGGAGGGAGCTTCCGAGCTTCCACGCTCTGGTCAATATCAACGAATTCGTCCACATTGGCTTTGGTATCATACATAAAAGTCTGGGGCGTTACTTCTGCCACGACAGTTGCTCCGCTGGTTCCTTCCGGGAGCGTGTTGTCTCCGCCACACAGAAGAGGACGGAGTTCTCCGCCTCCACCAATCTGCGGGTCCCCTTTTCCGAGGATTCCCAGAAACACATTGTTTTTGCCCGGTCCGTCTCCGAAGTCAAAGAAATGCGCGTTGTTGGTGAATTCATCAAAATAGACCCAGACAGAGAAGGCACGGACCGTTCGCAACTTCACAACGGAACCAAATGTAAGGTCAGGGCTATCTCCGAGTCTCAGAAATTGTGTGACTCCGTCAAACCGAAGTCCCTCCGTGGTAGGCCGCGGTTTCTCGTCTATTGCGATGGAGCCCGCGCGCAAGATACGAGTTGTGTTTACATAATCAAGAATATCATCGCGCATGCGCAGCCAGAGGACACAGCCATCGTAGAAGGAGAGGAGTTTGAGTGTCGCATCAGGCGGGTCAGGGTCATTCTCATCGCGCTCTGAGAATCCCAAGTCATTCGCGCGGCGGCAGAACGGCTGGTAGGTGCCATCCAGCCCTTTCAGAATACGGCAATAGGCTGCGCGTCCGTCCTTGTAGATGTCGCGCATGTAATCATCGCGACTCACTTTGAACCCCTTAGCGACTGTATTTGTCTTGTAGGCGATGGCTGTGTCATTGCCCGTTGTTCCTGCGAGTGCGCAGGCGAAAAACATGTCCTTCTGCTCACCTTCTTTTGGCACGAGCATGCGACAATAGTCTTGGTTAACTCCGAAGCGCTGAACATCTACGTATCCGTGAAAATAGCGCTCATCCTGGATGTATCCAGGAACATCGGCGTTGAATCCTACATCTCCGCGTTTCATGACAAACTGGGAGAAGTAGTTCGGTTTGTCGGATAGAGCTGGAACAAGAGACTGAAATCCTTCTGTGAGTTTCTGGGGTGCCACGAGTTCCAAGAAAAGGGCACTGCATAAAAGAATTAATCCTAGCCAGACTGCTCCGGACATCTACATGTTCAATGTAAAATCATACTCGCCCATTTTCTCACAGTTTTTTGGCTGGACTCACAACAGAGAGAGGCGCAAATGTATTCCTTAGAAGGAGGAAGTCTCATTGGAAAAGGAACCTATGGATGTGTCTTTGACCCACCTTTGCGATGCCGTGAGGAAGGTTCTTGGGTTTCTCGGCCAAAAAAGAATGTGATTGGAAAAATTACTCCTGCGCTTGATTTTTCCTTTGAGCTTGACGCTTCGCGTGCCTTACGGAATCTCGGAGTCCCTTATTTTCTGCTTGCGGATGAAAAAAGTGCGTGTTCTCCAGCGGCGCAACAAAAAGAGAAGGATTTGAATCTGTGTACACCCCTCAAGGCAAATCCACTCACTTCCATGGTCCAATTTACATTGCCTCACGGAGGTCGCACGATTTATTCAAGACTCGCCGATGCGAACTTTTTGAAGCAGAATACAACGGAGTTCTTTTCAATTATGCTCCAATTATTGGAGGCAGGGGCCTATTTAATTGCTGCTCAATATTGTCATTATGATGTTTCTCTTCAGAATGTGCTCATAAATGAAAAAGGTGAAGTGAGGTTGATTGATTTTGGAATGAGTTTTTCTGCGGAGGCAATTACGGAGGAGACGTTCCGCAATCGTCTGAAAATCTACAACCCCCTCTCCCTTGCGGAAGTCCCTGAAATGACAGTTGTTTCTGGAATAGCGAGTGAAGCTGGACCCATTGAAGAACTTATTGAAAATATAATTGAACAAAAGGATATTTTCTCTCTCGCAGAAAAAATTCTGGGCCTCTCCAAAGAAGAACAGAAATTGGAATTGCTCAGATTTTGCGGAACGAGTCGCGCAATGAAAGAGAAAAACTGGGTGAATCTTTGGAAACTCTATTGGCCAACTTTTGACAGCTGGGCTATAGGAATGTGTCTTACCTATATTCTCCGTCGCTTGCTCTTTCAGAAAGAGTTTGTAAATAGTTCTGAGTGGAAACACAGAGGAAAGGTAGTTCTTTTTATTTTACGTGGAATGCTACAAGCGAATCCGCGTAAACGCCTGGATGCGGTGGAGGCTCTTAAACTTTACGACCCCGAGAACGTTTGGTTTGAGAAATACGGGACGTCTTGGATTTCTTCCCGTGCTGAGCAGAGGCGCGCTGTTTCCGCTTCCGAGTAGGGCCTTTGCGTCTGCCTCCTCCGCTGGTTTTCATGAACAGGGGTTTTGTCCTCGGAACACAGAAAAATCCACAGGAAATATTGTAATTCAGCACGCCTGAATTATTTGTCCAGTTATTATCTGCGAGTTCTGGGTCCCAGATAAAATGACCCCCCGCATCCAAATTCGTAATCGGCTTTGCGCCACCTTTCTGCGACCACCATCCCCCCGCATCCTGACGTAAATAATGATAATCTTCATCTTCATCTACGATTAGCGCGATTTTGCTTGTCTCAGGCGGGCACTTCTCTTCAAACTTGACTGGCCGAATGCTCGGATTATCTCCAAGAGTTCTTCCTATCATTTCAGGGCATGTTTTCGGATTTTCTCTTTTAAAATTATCGTTACCAGCAGCAAGGCCGGGCTGCGGAAAGGATGTGTTACAAGTGCTTGTTTTCAGGCACTCTATAATTTGCCTCGGGTCAATGATATTTAACGCATAGGCAAAACAATTGTGCGTCAGCCGATTCTGTCTCTGATTCCAGAGTTCTGGCTGGTATTTCGGCTCCCATCCACTGAGAGGAGATTTCCGCGGACAGACTGGGAGTGCGGAATGTTCTTCACAGAAAGGACTCCGTGTAAAGGTTTGTTTTTTACAAGAAGGGTCGCACTGGCATCTGCCAGGCCGTTCAACCCTTTCCATGGCATAGTTTGGCGCCATCCCTACTGTAGGCGAGTATAAAATTGAACTTGTGGTTGCGGCTTGGAAATGGCTACCTTCCAATGCGTCTCTATTCTACAGATTTCTTGAATCAAACCACTGATTCTGCCCTTGTCTATATTTCAGAAAGAGAATGGCTGCGGCACATGGATTCGCTCCATTGTGCTCGCGTCTTTGCCATGCTGCGGTTTTCAGACGGCACCACACATTACAGTCCAGTAAGTGCTCTTCTTCAATCGCAAAATGACTCTGAAGTTGAAGAGTGTATTTATGTGCCTCTTTGGATGATTCCTGGAAGCCAGGAGATTGGAGTTGATATTCACGTTGAGTTTCTTCCTGAGGAAGCATTCCCAGAGGCACTCAAAATTGTTCTACGTCCTCTGGATTCTGCTTTCTACAATACGAACGCAGAAGAAGAACTGACCAATACTCTCACGCATATTGGAGTTCTGAAGCGCGGGTCTATTGTATCCGTAAAGCTCTCTGGCCTCGGCGGATATCCGATGGAATTCTTCGTTGTTGACCTTGAACCCGCAGAGATTGTCTTGTGTAATGGAGATGAAGTTGTCATTGAGTTTGAAGAGGCAGTTGACCAGTTGGATGGTCGTCGGCCACCTACGCCCCCTCCGCCTGAGCCAGAGATTCTTGTCCCAATGGTGCCAGCAACGGAAGTAGCGCAGCCGACGGGTCACCGTCTTGGAGGAACGAATCGGCGGATGCCCGATGGACGCGCATGGAATCCTTGGCGTGAAGTAGAGCGAAATGGCGGACGACCCCCCTCCCAACGATAATCTTGGTTCTATCCTCGGAGGAAGTGGCGCAGCGATTTTATCTATTCTGGGTGTCATCTACACGGCGGTGAATCACAAACGGGTCAGGGCAAAATGTTGTGGAAAGACATTTGAAGCGGAACTGGACATTGGTAGCACAACTGAGACTGCTACAGCGAAAGTTCATCCTGAACCACCGAAAAAAGAGGAGAATTCTGCCTAAACCAGGCGCGACTTTTTTTATAGAAGAGCGGATGAGCACAGAAGAAGAAATTCAAGCGGGCGCAAAATTAGTCTATGATTGTCTTCGCAGCGCACTGACAGCAAAGCGTGGATGTCTTCTGGGTCGCAATGGAACGATTGAGATTCAGGCAATTCAATCATTCCAGAAATCTCTCGGCGGAATTCCAGGGCCTATCGCGGCCAAGCTGGAACTCCACGCAGGAGTCTTTCCGTCCACCCGAGAATCTCTGAGCGCCTGGGTAAGAGAGTATTTGGAGGCGATTCGTTCTATCAATCAGGACCCTGTTGTCAGTGGGTGGTTTGCTCCGACACGAGAGATTGAGAGAGCTATGTTTTCAGAACTGAGCCCTCGCAGCGCCCAAATTCCTCTTCGGTCTCTGGAACCGTATTACGTTGAACCAGAGAAACGCTGGACGAATTTGCTGAATGGAAAGAAGGTGTGTGTTGTGACATCGTTCGCAGAAACTGCGCATTCCCAGATTTTTCAGCGGCAGCAAATCTGGGGCGCGCATGCGGAGAGTCTCCTACCTCCAGAAACGGAGTGGGTCTTTGTTCAGACAGGATATTCTCCAGCCCTTGCGCACGGGCGAGCAGAATGGCCCGTTGATTGTGATAGCTGGAAAGATGCGGTGGACTACATGGAAAAGAAGATTTCTGAGCATCGGCCTGATGTTTGTCTTATTGGTTGTGGAGGACTGGGGATGATTCTAGGTGCGCGGTGTAAGAAAATGGGAATCGCCACTCTGGTTCTGGGAGGAGCAACACAGGTCCTTTTCGGAATCAAAGGAAATCGGTGGGCGTCTCATTCGGTCATTTCTCAATTCTGGAATGACGCGTGGGTGTGGCCTTCTGCACAGGAAACACCTCGTGGAGCAGGGCAAATAGAGGGCGCATGTTATTGGTCCAGCGGCGGCGGCAAAAATTGAAATCCGAGACTCGGAAAACACGAGACACCAAGTAGAAAATGGAGCCCAATTGTTTCTCGCATTGGCCGTGGAACCAGAAATCAGAGAGTGTTTCGCCGCATGACCTGGCCCATTCAGAAATCTACTCTAAATTCATCCGCCAGGAACAAGCTGTGACAATTGAGATTCCAAAGTGTCTGGAGGGATTTGTCTGGACGGGTTGCCGCCTGGTCACGAGTGAAGAGGATAAGCTGGAGTGGTATCCGATGGGAATCGTCATTCCTGTGGAGGAACCAGTCATTCACACAATCTTCATCAAATACGGGGCGTGGAATATTCTCCCTGTCGCATTTACTCCCGAGTTCATTGAAGAGCACGGAAGTCCCGTGCTCAAGCTGGAGTTTCCGTCTCCAGTCTTTGGAAAATTTGAGCTCCTTGCTCAGAAGTTGTCATGAGACTCCAATATGCGAGTGACTTACATTTAGAATCATGGATTCATTCAACCTTTGAAGAAATTCTTGATATTCGGGCTCCTGTGCTGTGTCTTCTTGGAGATATTTGTCCGGTTCCTCACACACATCTCCATGCCTTTTTTGAATGGTGTTCCGAGAGATGGGAGACAATCCTCTGGATTCCTGGGAATCTGGAAATCTGGTCATCCGGCGCGAAATCAGTGGAGGACGGAGTGGCAGCCATGCGGGCCGCTGTGGCACCCTTTCGCAATGTAGAGGTTCTCTACAAAGACAGATTTCTCAGTGAAGATGGCGTCTTTGTCCTGAGCTGCCCCCTTTGGAACATTCCGCGCCCTGACATGATGCTCCAGGTGCGAGGTCGGATTTGGGCAAAAGCAGACCCTCCTCCGACGGACAAGGACCTGTTTTTGCGTGAATACCAAGCAAATGTGCGCTGGCTCAATGGACAGCTGCGTGACACTCACATTCCAACAGTAGTCTTGACACATTATGCTCCGTTTCCATGGATGCAGGAGGAAGAGTGGATTCAGGACAAGGACAAAAGTATCCGCTCCGTGGAAACGGAGAAACTCGTGCGGCCTCCTGTGGTCGCATGGGTCTTTGGTCATTGTCACGTTGCTGTTCAAGAATTCTCTACGTGGGCAGATGCGACAGGGCGGGAGTTTTCTACGCTTTTGACGAGCAACCCGCGCGGACTTCCTGGGAGACCTTCGCCCGATTACAGAAAAGATGCCGTAGTTCGCATTGACCCTGCGCTCTATGAATTTCTCTGAAGAAGCGCATCAAGCTCACGCTCAAACCCCTTGATAGCCGGTTGGAAATTCGCCATCGGTAAGAAGGCAATCGGCCTCTTTTCTCTGACATAATTCATAGCCTCCTCTGCTGGGACGCGGTGTGTTGCAATCAGATACATGGCAACAACTGCGGCGGACCTCTGCATTCCTGCGGCGCAATGAACAAGAACTGTATTTCCCGCTTTGAGCTCTTTACAGAGTTTCGCAACAATTTCAAACGACCAGAGTTCCATATTCCGAATTTCCTCCTGCTTCAGATTATCATCCACTGGAACTCTGTAACAGCGCCTGGCCAACGGGCTAAATGGAATATCTTTAGAGCAGTTGAACACTGTAAAGATATTGTTTTTGCGAAGAAACTCCTCATCATGTGCCGCCTTTGCGTTTCCAAGCCAAAGGTTCGGCTGAATGAGGTTTGCATTTTCCCCAATTGGCAGGACAAACATCCGCTCTCTCTGGTGTAGTGCGCATGGAAAAATTTGGCTGTTGCGCCCGAATAGCAGGTGTTACCCTCGGAAGCATGACCTCTGCGCTCTCTCGTCATCTGTATCGCTTGGATGAAGTGAAAGCGTCGCTGCGATATTCTATAATGAAACGGCGGCGGCTGGAGGCTATCTTTTGGGCCATGGAACTTCTGGATTCTATGGAAGGTCTCAGCATTCTTGAAATCCTCATGGAGTGCTGGTTCTCTTCAGCTCCTTATACGTGGACGCTTGGTCTTGCTTTGTTGGAGTTGGCCGCAAAGGAGGAAATGGATGGAGAGGAGCTTCTTCAGATGGTTCATGCGAGCGCAGCCGTTGTGGAACGAGACGCGTCTGTCTTCTGGCTTCTGAGTCAAGGATGTCAGGCGTGGGAGAAGCAGCCTGATTTTGTGGGTGGAGTTGCGATACCATCTGAATTCCAGGATACAGAGCCCGAAATCCAATGCTTTGTGCGCGCACTTCTTCAAGGAAAGGCCCTGTTTGCGTTTACACTTGTTCGGCACGCGTGGCCTGAGGAGACTTGGGCGACTCTTCAAGCCTGTGCGAAGATGAAGGGAGTGCGCGAAGATGTTCTGAAGTTGCTGGAGCGCTTAGCGACAGGAGAAGTTCCAGGAGCCTTCCAGTGGCAGAGTCGTGCGCTTGGTATCCTCCTGGTAGCAAATTCGCAGAAAGTCAGCCGTGGCCGTCACGCACCCGTCTTGAAACTGGAGTTGGGGGCAGATATTTTGGAGAAAAAGGAGGAATGGGAAGGGGCGGAAGGACGGCGGAAGCGACGAGCTCTCCGAGTGAATACGGAGGCGATTTTGTGGGGGTGTGCGAGGTCTCTTCAGAAAAATACGGAGACAAATGTGGAGGAGATTCGTGAACCACTCCAAGCTCTGAAGGGTGGAGCGTATTGGGAAACAGTCGCTGTAGAGATGGGAGGATGGCGACGCATCGCAAAAAGTGACGACCACAAAGAGGTCTTCTATGACCTCTATTTCCCAGATGATATTCCCGATGAATGGTCGGCGGAGGACCAAGAAAAGAGTCATGGTCGCGGAGTTCTTATTGGTTCCTTGACGGAAGATGGGCAGTATTGTAAGTGGCTTCGGTCTTTCTATCTTGGTTCTGTGAGCAATGGACTCCAGAGCCTAACAAAAAAGGCGGCTGGAGTCTGTCTGGGGAGGGGAGGGTGGGACAAAGTGTATGAGGAGAAGGCAGAGGAATGGGCGGGTCGTGTGAAGACCTGGCGACTGACACC
>JACCDW011290829.1_pt1 | contig 12043 bp, 12 predicted proteins | sample 7449781 | NCBI WGS metagenome assembly JACCDW01 (sample SAMN15323449, study PRJNA562643) | freshwater metagenome | isolation source: river surface water | place: USA:Blue River Watershed | collected 2017-08-18
ATGTGACCTCCTTCGACCGCCGCCAAATCGTAGCCAGCAGCGCCTTCGCTTGACCGAACTGGGGGGACTGCATTCTCGCAAAGAAGCTGAACATTCATATATCTTTTATCGTACTCAATTTTTAGACGTCCCAAATGGAACAAGAAGAGGCCGCATGCCGTCTTCGACTGCCACCAGATTGTAGACAGAAACGTCCTCGCTAGAGAGTTCATTCTAGTTTTATTTCACATGCAAATTCTAGGTAGGAATGACTTCCTATGTTCACGTTTCGGCCGATGGGTCGTACCTCACGACCCCAGTGACTGGAATAATCAGGGCGGAACTCGTATCGGCTACAATCGCCCGAGTGAATCCCAGCGTCTACGACGGTGACAGTATCACCATAAACGGTACCACCATCAATGTTCCTCAGGGCTATTACGACCAACAGTCTCTTATAGATTACATCAATGAGTATGGCCTCACAGAGACTCTCAGACAGAAACCACAGACGTACTCTACAGAAGTCATCTATGCATCAGCAGTCTCAGACGCACTCAGTGGGTCTGCAAACGTACTCTCGGTACTAGGATTTACATCAACCACTTATGCAACAAGTCCTTTGGTGAACGACCCATTTTACCCACCAGGGACATATGCAGTCGTGAGCGAGCTCCCAGGATTTCAGGATTCCAAACTAGTAAACGGCGTCGACCGTCAGCCTACGCAGGTGTTTCTGGACATCGAAGAGCTTCGGCACCCTTATATGAATGGGTTTTTCGCCACATTCCCATTCGATGTTCAGAGCGGTTCAATCATGGTATTCAACGAATCGACCGACTGCAAATGCTTTGTAGACTATCCCAGACCCCTTGACAAGATACACAGGTTGACTCCTAGATGGTTCGACCAGTACAGAAACCCGTTCCCAGTTTCAGGCGAATTTTTGTTGCGGCTCTACTTTAAGGATGACCGACAGGGTGCAGTACCTGTACGTCGATTCTAAGAACCGCTCAGAAACGTACGGAAACGCCTACTCCGTATATCTGACTGATATCATACGAGGCATCTACAGGGTTGACCTGGTGTCTGCTAGAGTTCCTAACACTATATACAACCTCACAGATGGTTCAACCGACCTCAAGTACAATGATGTCTATGTGAACATTCCACCTGGTTTTTATGCAGCACCGACCCTCGCATCGTACATAGGCTATGCAACATCAGACCTAAACTGTAACTATCTGGCCAGCGAAGGCAAGTTCATCTTTTACAAGTCGACATCCTTTACCATGAATGCAACGAGTACTCAGATGTCAAACCTGATTGGTCTGTCCCTCAACACGACAGTGACTTCCCAGATTCTTCCGGTGTACAACGGTCATCCAGTCTACGGAGGTCAGCACATCATCAAGTCTTCCAACGTCATCAATATGGCTGCTAACGAGTACCTGTTTCTGGACATTGAAGAGCTCAGAACGCAGTACACCCTTGATACCAAACCCATGACTGGGAATACATATCCAGGAACGACCATAGCACACTCATTCGCTATGATTCCCATGGATATTGCAAGCGGAGGTATCAAGTGCTTCAAGGAACATACAGATTACATCATGTCTATATGGTATCCTAAATCGATCGACTCTTTGGCCAAGCTTACAATACGCTGGCTTGACAAGGACAATAACGTAGTATCATTCAACGGGGTGGAGAACAATTCGTTCACCCTCAGAGTGTATTCAAATATGTGATTCTACTAGTAAGATGTCAGATTCTTTGAAGAATTCGGCATATGTGTATGACAGTATAGCGAATGACGCTTTTGATGCTACAAACCCAGAATTTATGGATTTGACAGTTGCAGGTATACTGACTACGAATAAGCTTGTTGCAAATACAATCAATGTTGCTACGGCAAACATAGGCACGTTTGCAATAGGGACTATTCCTAATCTCAATGTATCTGGAACTGGCAATGTATTTTCTTTAGTTTCGAATACCTCAGTCATAGATACTCTACGAGTGTCAAATTTGGTCATTACGGGAGATTCATTCAACGTGGCTCAGAATATCATCACTTCAAATACACTGAACGTGTACAACTACGGTGCTGGTCCGGCTCTTAGAGTGACACAGGCGACTGGAACTCCAAACGAAGCCGTAGCCCTGTTTACGGCTTTAAATGACCACCCAGCCCTACACATCATAGGAACTGGCCAGTGCCTGTTCAATGCCATAGTCGATACTCCTGTGCGTTCAGACACAGAGGTCGAGGTGACGGGTAACGTGTACGTGTCGCAGACTATGAATGTTGACAACTTAGTCGTGACTGCTCTGACAACCCTGTACGACATGGTATGTTCTAATTCTGTGCGGGTGACTGGAACATCTAACCTTACTATGGCCAACATTACGACATTGACTACCTCAGGTACTCCAGTGTTCCCGAATCTTGTGGTTTCCAATACGGTTACAGTCACGAATGTATCTATCAGCGGAACGGCTAATCTCGCGACATTAAATGTCGCCACCCTGACAAGCACCGGTGTGGCAAACCTTGCCGCGGCAAACATTGCCACCCTGACCACAACAGACACTCCAGTGTTTCCTAACCTGGTTGTGTCCAACTCAGTAAGCACGACCAATGTTTTTGCTGGCTCAGCCAATTTGGCCTCAGGTAACGTAACCACCCTGACAAGCACCGGTGTGGCAAATCTCGCCGTGGCAAACATTGCCACTCTGACCACAACAGACACCCCAGTGTTTCCTAATCTTGTGGTCTCCAACTCAGTAAGCACGACCAATGTTTTTGCTGGAACACTAAATGTGACGACGGCTAACGTGACTGGCATAGTAATAAGTGGTACATCCAATATCTCTTCGGCAAATATTTCCACCCTGTCAAGTGTTGGCGTCGCAAACATCGCAACAGTAAACGTAGAGTCACTCACAGCTACAGGTACACCTGTGTTTCCTAATCTGGTAGTTTCCAACTCAGTAAGTACGACGAATATTCTTGCTGGTACACTAAATGTGACTACGGCCAATCTTACCAGTCTAGTAGCTAATGGCGAGGCGAATCTTGCCGTGGCAAATGTTTCCATCCTGACCACCACCGGCACTCCCGTCTTCCCCAATCTGGTTGTGTCCAATTCAGTAAGTACGACGAATATTCTTGCTGGTACACTAAATGCGACTACGGCCAATCTTACCAGTCTAGTAGCTAGTGGCACTGCGAATCTTGCCGTGGCGAATATTGCCACCTTGACCACCACTGGCACTCCAGTGTTCCCCAACCTGGTTGTTTCTAATGCAGTCACTGCGACTAACGTTACCGTCTCTGGAACTTCGAACCTGGCCCTGGCAAATATATCAAACCTCGTACTCACAAACACTGCAAATCTTTCCGCTGCGAATATAGCGACCCTTACAACCACCGGTACTCCCGTCTTCCCCAACCTGGTTGTTTCCAATGCAGTCACTGTGACGAACGTTACCGTCTCTGGAACCTCGAACCTAGCCCTGGCAAATATATCAAACCTCGTACTCACAAACACTGCGAATCTTTCTTTAGTAAATGTGTCAACTCTGAGTTCCACAGGAAATTCAAATCTTTCCACGGCAAATATTGCCACCCTCACCACCACAGGTACCCCTGTCTTCCCGAACCTGGTGGTTTCTAACGCAGTAAGTACGACGAATATTCTTACTGGTACACTAAATGTGACTACGGCCAATCTTACCAGTCTAGTAGCTAATGGCGAGGCGAATCTTGCCGTGGCAAATATTTCCACCCTGACCACCACCGGTACTCCCGTGTTTCCCAATCTGGTTGTTTCTAATGCAGTCATTGTGACGAATGTTTCCGTCTCTGGTACCTCAAATATTGCGACAGCTAATGTCGAAAATCTTATCACGACTGGTACACCTGTCTTCCCAAATCTGGTCGTGTCCAATACAGTTACCACGACAAATATATCTGTAAGTGGAAATTCTAACCTAGTAACTGCAAATATAGGGTCTTTTAGTTTTACAAATCCTATAATAATTGCTAATGTTTCCAATATATTCGTGTCCAATGCAGTGAGTACAACGAACGTCATTGCTACTACAGTGAATGCAACTACGGCCAATGTGACCAATGTATTAGTCAGTGGCGATTCAAACCTTGCTCTGGCAAATATATCAAATCTCGTACTCACAAACACTGCAAATCTTTCCGCAGCGAATATAGCGACCCTCACCACCACTGGCACCCCTGTCTTCCCAAACCTGGTTGTTTCTAATGCAGTCACTGTGACGAATGTTTCCGTCTCTGGAACCTCGAACCTGGCCCTGGCAAATATATCAAATCTAGTGCTCACAAACACTGCGAATCTTTCCGTGGCGAATATTTCCACCCTTACAACCACCGGTACTCCAGTGTTCCCCAACCTGGTGGTTTCTAATGCAGTCACTGCAACCAATGTTTTCGTCTCTGGAACCTCGAACCTGGCCCTGGCAAATATATCGAACCTCGTACTCACAAACACTGCAAATCTTTCCGTGGCAAATATTTCGACCCTTACAACCACCGGTACTCCAGTGTTTCCAAACCTTGTGGTTTCAAATACAGTCACTGCGACGAACGTTTCCGTATCGGGAACTTCAAATACTGCATTAGCTAATGTAACGAATCTAATTGTGACCTCTTTTGCAAACTTGGTCACTGCAAACATAGGAACTCTTACAGCATTCGGAACTCCTTCATTTTCAAACCTTGTAGTTGCAAACACAGTCACCACTACTAATATCAGCGCTCTAGGCACTTCGAATCTCTCGACATTGAATGTCGCGTCTCTTACAAGTAATGGTATTTCTAATTTGAACTTGGCGAACGTCACGACTCTTGTAGCAGGAACCCTTAATCTGAACAACGTGTTTGTAGCAAATACAGTGACGACGACTAACGTGTATGCCAATTCGGATATAACTGCAGATGGTTCTATAGTAGGTCAGACGATTACTGCCACCTCGTCTTTAGCCGCACCGATTATCGTAGTAACAGATGCAAATGTGACATCAAACCTCATCAGTACAGGCACATCTAATTTGACAAATTTGACAAGTACGGGAACCTCCAATTTAGAAACGGTGAATGCAGCCACCCTCTCGGTCACCACATTCGCCAATCTGGCCGTAGCGAATATAGGGTCTCTCGTAACAGGTTCAGGGACTCTGAATCTGGCCTCGTCCAATATAACAGATCTGACCAGTACAGGAACCTCCAATTTAGAAACGGTGAATGCATCCACCCTCTCGGTCACCACATTCGCCAACCTTGCCGTGGCTAATATAGGGTCTCTCGTAACGGGTTCTGGGACTCTTAACTTGGCCTCGTCCAATATAACAAATCTGACCAGTAACGGAACCTCCAATTTGGAAACGGTGAATGCGTCCACCCTATCAGTCACCACATTCGCCAACCTTGCCGTGGCTAATATAGGGTCTCTCGTAACCGGTTCGGGGACTCTGAACCTGGCCTCGTCCAATATAACAAATCTGACCAGTAACGGAACCTCCAATTTGGAAACGGTGAATGCGTCCACCCTATCAGTCACCACATTCGCCAATCTGGCCGTGGCTAATATAGGGTCTCTCGTAACCGGTTCTGGGACTCTGAATCTGGCTTCTTCCAATATAACAAATCTGACCAGTAACGGAACCTCCAATTTGGAAACGGTGAATGCAGCCACCCTATCAGTCACCACATTCGCTAATTTGGCCGTGGCGAATATAGGGTCTCTCGTAACCGGTTCGGGGACTCTGAACTTGGCCTCGTCCAATATAACAAATCTGACCAGTAACGGAACCTCCAATTTGGAAACGGTGAATGCAGCCACCCTATCAGTCACCACATTCGCCAATTTGGCCGTGGCGAATATAACCACTCTCACCAGTACGGGAACATCCAATCTCGCCACGGCTAATATAACAAACTTGACCAGTACGGGAACATCCAATCTCGCCACGGCTAATATAACAAACTTGACCAGTACGGGAACGTCCAATCTCGCCACGGCTAATATAACAAACTTGACCAGTACGGGAACATCCAACCTCGCGACATTAAATGTCGCAACTTTACGAGTCACAGGAACATCCAACCTCGCGACATTAAATGTCTCCACGACTCTCATCAGTACAGGAACCTCTAATCTCGCCACGGCTAATATAACAACTCTTACCAGTACAGGAACCTCCAATATTTCTACAATAAACGTATCGACTCTGAGCTTCACTAATCAACTAATAGGAACTGTGGCAAATCTTTCTGTTTCCAACGCAGTGAGCACCACAAATATTTTTGCGACAGGAACTTCCAATCTGACAAATCTCACCAGTACAGGAACTTCCAACCTCTCGACATTAAATGTATCCGGTGTAACTTCTACTTTACAATTGATAACTCCTAACGTAACCTCGACATCTAACATAACGACACCTTTTCTAACAGCAACTTCTGGTATCAATATACAAGGTTCTCTGAACGTGACTGGAGAAAGTAATTTGTTTTCGATTTCTTCTAACACATCTGTGATAGATACTCTGCGAGTTTCAAATTTGATTATTACCGGAGATTCATTCAATGTGGCTCAGAATATCATCACTTCGAATACACTGAACGTATACAACTACGGCGCGGGTCCAGCCCTTCGAGTGACTCAAGTAAGCGGCGTTCCTACTGAACCTGTCGCACTCTTTACCGCTTTAAATGACCATCCAGCCCTACACATCATAGGGACTGGCCAGTGCCTGTTCAATGCAGTGTCTAGCATCCCGTATAGCACAAATTCTGAACTCGAGGTTACTGGAAACGTGTACATTTCTCGACTTGGAGAGTTTGGCAATATATTAAGCTTAGGAACTTCAAATCTCTCGACATTAAATGTCTTCACAAATCTGACCAGTACAGGAACATCCAATCTGACCACAGCTAATATAAATACCCTCACCAGTGCAGGAACCTCCAATCTCTCGACATTAAATGTCTCCACGACTCTCATCAGTACAGGAACATCCAATCTGACCACGGCTAATATAAATACCCTCACCAGTGCAGGCACCTCAAATCTCGCAACATTGAATGTCTCTACAACTCTCACTAGTACAGGAACAACCAACCTGACCACTGCGAACGTGTTAATAGGAACTGTATCAAATCTTTCTGTTTCGAATACTATAAGTACCACAAATATAGTTTCTACAGGAACTTCCAACTTGACAACTGCAAATATAAGCTCTTTAAGTTTTACAAATCCTATAGTTATTGCAAATGTTTCTAATATTTTCGTTTCTAATTCCGTGAGCACAACAAATGTACTTGCAACGACAATAAATGTAACCACCGCTAATGTTACGAATATCGTTTCCAACGGTTCATCTAATCTGACCACGGCTAATATAACAACCCTCACCAGTACGGGCACCTCCAATCTCGCCACGGCTAATGTAACAACCCTCAGCAGTGCAGGAACCTCCAATCTCGCCACGGCTAATATAACAACTCTTACCAGTGCAGGAACCTCCAATATTTCCACAATAAACGTATCAACTCTGAGCTTCACTAATCAACTAATAGGAACTGTAGCAAACCTTTCTGTTTCCAACGCAGTGAGCACCACAAATATACTTGCAACAGGAACTTCCAATTTGACAACTCTCACGAGTCCTGGCATCTCTAATCTGACAACGGCTAATATAACCACTCTTACCAGCACAGGAACTTGCAACTTGACTACTATAAATGTGGCCTCGCTTGTCAGTAGAGGTACGATACAGACTGTCTTCTCACAAGGAACAAATGAACCTTCTTCCGGACAAATTTTTGCATCAAATCCAACCAACACCGCCAATCAGGATGCATCTATAGGAGCCAGGATTGGCGGAACATCTGCAGGTAACTGTTACTACTCGGTGGATGTGAGTGGCTCTAATGGATATTCTTTCGGAATTACTGGTGCAAGTCAGAGTCTAGTTTTCAAGGCGGCTGCAAACTTTGCTGCTGCGACACTGTTCACTATGGACCGTTCTGGAAATTTCACAGCATCTGCTGACGTGACAGCATACTCTGACTCGAGACTCAAGAAGAATATTCAACGGATCCAAGACGCATCTGAAAAGGTTGAGAAACTCAATGGCTACACATATCAGAGAAGTGATACACCAGGTGACGAGAGGACTCACATAGGTCTATTGGCCCAGGAGGTTCTAGAAGTTATCCCCGAGGTTGTGCACCGGGGCGAAGATGGAATCTATTCAGTATCGTACGGAAACATAGTAGCTTTGCTCATAGAAGCTCTGAAAGATGAAATTACAAAGAGAAAGGCTCTGGAAGAAAAAGTAGACGAATACATTAGATGTCGACAACACTCTCCAGCTGTCTAAAGAGCTATTTTCGAATTTTTGGAACTGGGTCAACGACAGCGACGTCTGCTACGGCACGAAATCTATTTGCAGAAGCAAATTTTGCTCAGAGAACTTCACAAGGAACAAATATCACATTTTCGAGTAACCAGATTGTGTTCGGAAACACTGGTACTAGATACTTTGAGGTTCTTTTCATGGGTGCAGTCAGCACAACGTCTACGAATCAGAACGCGACACTCTCTATAGTGGTAGATGGAGTGACTCAAAAGTCTATTCTGACTTTTATTGCTGGTGCAAATACGTCTAGACAGGTTGCTTTGTACGGTGTGTATTCGTGCACAAATGGTACTACATTACAGATTAATTATTCTGGGGGAACATCTGTATATGTTGCGACTGGTTCGTCTGTCATAGTACGATTTATTTCGTGAGCATGTACTAGATGGGTGATTATAAATTGAGCGCCTCATTGCCACTCGGATTTTCTGCGTACGGGCCTGGTACAACCGGAACAACATTCCCAAGACAGTTGTTCTCGAGCTTGACATCTTCAAATTCGTGGGGGACCTATGCCACATGGAATTCCAGCTCGTCAAGAATCGAATTTAGCATACCATCTGGAAATGCATTTGCCCGTATACAATCTTCGTGTACGTTCGTCTCATCTGCCTCAGGTTCACCTGGATTATCAGTCTATAAGAACGGTTCTAACCTGTACCCGTTATATACACAGGTCATAGTAACGACCAATGTTAATTTTCCATTACAGTGTCAGGCAGAATGTAACGTCGCTAGCGGAGACAACATACAAATTTTTCTTGTGAATTCTTCCGGCACACCTAATCTTACAACAGTTTCCAACTGTTCGGTGAACGTACAGCTTATAGGTGGAGACGGTCTTACAGTTCCAGTGAGTCTCGATTCCTGTAACCCCCAATGGCTGATAGACGAGCGTACTACGACAGACAGTGCTACGACTCTAGGAACAGTCGAAACAAGTATTTTACAGTACTTAGATACGAGTTCAAATGTGGCTCCAGATGCAATAACCCTTTCTGGCGGAACAATAAATATATTAAAGGCTGGAGTCTATAACATTTTCGTATGTGTGAGTTGTAACGTTCGAACAACGACTCTTCAGAATATAACAGTCAGACTAAAAATAGGCGGAACCACCGTTTTGACTAGAGCGTCGCGTATGCCTAACGTCATAGGTTCATATTTCAATACGAATATATACTACGCATACACACTTACATCTGATGTTTCAACGACTGTAGACGTGACATCCCAGTCAACTGCAACATCGTCGTATCAGATTGCAAGGGGTTCTACAGTGTTTGTTCAATGCGTACGCAAATTTATAGAGTTACCACCTTCTGCAATGTCGTCAAATTCACAGACTATAAACAACGTAGACTACGTGGCGTCAGCATCCAGTTCACTGTCTGTCGACGGGCTCGTCCCGTACAAGATGTTTGACAAGGTGACCAATTCAGGTACGAGCATATGGGCCAGTTCACCCCAAAATATATACAATGCAACAACTGGTGCATATGCAGGGGCGGTTACGACTTCTAACGTCGATGGAGCCTCTTCTTACACTGGAGAGTGGATACAGCTCCAATTATCAGTTCCAACGGCCCTTTCATATTACACACTGTTTCCTAGACCTGATACATCCGTTGGTCAGATGATGAACACGTGGAGACTTTTGGGGTCTAATGACGGTACATCGTGGACTACTTTAGACACGAAATCTGGTGTATCAGACTGGAGTTTGGGTGTATCAAAGACGTACACAGTAAATTCAGTCACTGCATATACGTATTTCAGAATAGTCATTCAGAGCGTCAATGCGAGCAATTCAGGGTTTGCATCTGTATGTGAATGGAGATTATATGAGTAATATACTAAAGAAGATGGGAACCGTCTTTTTTCAGGGAAGTTTTGTTCCAATCATAGAACCGTTTGTTACAAGTGGGCTCGTAGGATACTACGATTTTAATAACCTCGCTTCATATTCTGGTTCGGGCACAACTGTAAATGATATATCCGGACAAAACAACACTCTTACATTCAGCTCGGCTCCAACATTCAATTCTTCGCCCAAGAGTGTTTCTGTTGCACACCCAATGTCTGCAGTCACTTCGAGCGCTAAAAGCGTATATGATTTCCGATCTAATGGACTTACACTGGAAGTGTTGGTAAATCACAACGGTAATTTATCTACAAACGGATTTAGACAGATATTTTCTTTATACAATTCTAATTCATCCGATGCAACTACTCTTCGTTCTAATTTTTTCGCTGACGCATCTATAGCATATTTTGGAGTAGGAGGAAATCAATTTGGATATACCAACACGAACGGATCCAACCCTATACCAAATAATGGGTGGGTACATTTTGTCATAACATGTTCGGGGTGGACTGGTGCAAGCGCCACAATAAATACATATCTTAATAATACAAGAACGTGCACTAATCAGTCTCAAAATTCTTCTTTGTTTGAATCTACAAATATTACATACTTTTTTGGAATAGGAAGTGTCGCAACACTTCAGAGCATGACAGGTAATATAGCTCTCGTCAGAGTGTACAATCGCGCACTTTCTACCGCTGAAGTTTCTCAGAACTACAGCTCTTTGAAATTAGATGGTAACCCGTACACACTACCTTAGAATTACGGAGTGCATCAGTACGCGACTGGAGATTATGCGAGTAGATACTAAAGAAGATGTCGATTGTCATTTTCCCAGGTAGTTTTATTTCACTTCCAATACCCCTAGAATACCCACCAAGTGCGATGACGGCTGATTCAAGTGTAATAGGTGGCCAAACTTACACAGCTTCCGCGAGTGACACATTTTCCGTGTCATACAGCCCTTTCAAGGCTTTCAACAAATCAATTGCGACAGTTTTCGACCGATGGAACGCTACAGGGACGGGAACTTACACTACAACTAACATCACTGGTTGGAGCGGCGGTTCATCAGCCACAGGTTCTTGGTTGCAGATACAACTACCCACTGCAATTGCTCTACAATATTACACATTCGTACAGCCCGAAAGCGGTGTTGCAATAACAGGTTGGTTACTAGTTGGTTCGAATGATGGCACCAACTGGACAAGAGTTGATGAGAGGTCGGGGCAAACATTCGGAACAACCGAACAAATTCAATATAACGTAACAGGCGCACCAGGCTCATTCAATCGATATCGCTTGATAGTACGATCGGGCGTTGCAACCATGTATGAATGGAGACTATTCGGTTAAATTTTGTTTTGTAACATAAATGACCACCAAGTGGGGTCCTAGTCTATGGGAGTTTCTACATCGGACGTGCCTACACATTCAGCCTAGCGCCGCTCGTAAGACTGTGTACGGACTACTCAACGTGATACCGTGTGAAGAGTGTCGTACGCACTACAGAGCATTCCTGACATCAAACCCACCATCAGACGACCTGTTTAGATGGTCGGTCGACTGTCATAACTGGGTCAATTACCGACTAGGTAAATCATCCTTTAGCTACGATGCGGCATTAAGAAAATACTCTTAGATAAATCTAGAATGGCGTCAGAGACGTCTCCGGTACTCTTCGCCAGTAATGTCAATGTCTTCTCAACAACCAACACCAGTTACCTG
>JACCDW010406382.1_pt1 | contig 12041 bp, 5 predicted proteins | sample 7449781 | NCBI WGS metagenome assembly JACCDW01 (sample SAMN15323449, study PRJNA562643) | freshwater metagenome | isolation source: river surface water | place: USA:Blue River Watershed | collected 2017-08-18
AACAGTTGCTGCTCCTTGTGGTATCAATACATCTTTAACTAAATATACACATTTATTTTGAGCTGAGTTTCTAACCATAGCACTTACTGAAATATTTTGAGATGCTGCGTTTGCAACATTCACACCAATTACCGTAGTTGTTGTTGCTAATGGTGTTTGGTATGCAATTACACCAGCTGTTCCTACCGAACCCGTAATACTATTTTTGAATGTGTTTGCCATTTTATTTTATTTTTATCCTAATGCTATTGCAAATGCCAATGCAGTATCTAATACATCAACATTATCAACTCTAAATCCTCCTTGTGTTAAATATATAGAACCAGTGATAACTTGAGAGCCCGTTACAAATAATCTATTTGTTACATTTAAATTATTAAATGTAGCTTGCTCTACTTCAATAGTACCTTTAAAAGAACCAGTAATAGAGCCCGTAAATGAACCACTTAAATTAGCGTAAGCATTTGAAGCTTGTGAAATTGAGCCTGAAAATATGGGACTATGAATTATCATCTATATTATATACATTTCGTTATGTGTATAAATATAAAATAATTTCCTTTTAAGGTTTCACAGGCCAGTTAATAGAAAAAGGATTGGATTGAGATGTAATATCTCTTAAGGTTTGTCTATATGTTTGCCACAATTCTCTAGTTTCGCTAGGAATATCTGCTAATTGAGTCCAATCACATTCTGACAATAATTCGTTTCGTTGTATTCTAACAGTAAACCATTGATTTTCTACTCTATAATCAATTTCTTCTTGAGTTGCGTTTGTTTGAATCCAATTTTGATAATATACACCATCCGTTAAAACAGGAGTTCCTTCGGTAATATTTTTTGTATAATCATTTGGCATTGTAGTTGGTATAACTTCGTACATACCCCATTCAGCCAAAACTTCATTTGTTAAATTAACAGGAAAACTTACATTAGGATGCGATGCTCTTAATGTAGGTATATCATATGGATAATTAATGGTATCGTCTATTATTCTTAAATACATAATCTATTTCCAATTTGCAGGTATTGATGCGTAGTTTGTTAATCCAGTACAATTAAAAAATGCACCCGTACCAGTTGGTGTTGGTGTTCTACTCCACAATGCAGGCGCTGTTCCAGTTAGTGCATTTGATGTAGTAGTCATATTGTAAATATTTTGAAAGTTTGTTACATTTAAATTATTTGTAAATTGTAATACATTTGTTAATGCTCTACAATTTCTAAATGTACCAGAAAAAGATATCACATTTGTATTAGTATCAAATAATGTTGATGGAACAGTTGTTAAACTTGTACAAGCAAGAAAGCAAGATGCAAATGATGTTGCTAATGTTGGTACATCAAATAATCCAGCTGGTACTGTTGTTATAGTTGTTATACTAGCAAAGCTATCGGTAAATGTTGTTACGTTTGGTGAGTAATCAAAAAGGTCAGCTGGAATTGCTGTTATTCGAGTTCCTCTCATAAATGATGCAAAACTCGTCACTTCACTTAATCCCGTATATCCACCAACACCACTCAAAGATGTACTTCCAGGTATTGCTGTTAGATTAACACATCCATAAAAATTAATTACTCTCAATCCAACAATTCCCCATTGAACTAATTCAGTAATAAGGTTTCTAATAGATGAATTATTATCGACACGAAATCCTGGCATATAACCACTAATAGTAATTGTATAAGTACCAGGTGATGTATAGGTATGAATTCTATCAGCCGATGATGATGATGTAATTAATGGAGAATTTGGACTTCCATCTCCCCATTGTATATATAATGATGGAGTTAGACCTGCAAAATCTACTAAAGGTACAGTAAATATTGTATTTGCTGTTGTTGTTGTTATTTTAAATACGAATGGATACACTTGTGATGATGCTGTTTCTACTAATCTTTTATAAATCATAACTTTTTGTTTTAACCCATATTTTTACCAACTACAAATCCATAAAATGTAGTTCCTCCATCATAAGTATAGAAAACTAAAACATCTATACCAGAAGTTGTAAGAATTGGCGCACTTCCACCAGCCCAATCTACATTAACAGGCCATGTAATTGTAAATGCTTGTGCATTTGCAGTTATTAATGTAAATCCAAATGCTTTACCCGTTGGTGCGTTACTAAATGTTATAGTTGCATTACTATTAAATGTTCTCTTAAAGTTGTTAGCGGTTGACATATCTATTGTAGCAGAACCACCAGTTCCCAAATCATTATAAATTTCTCTATATGATGTTGCTTCCAAATATGTACTAGCATCCATTCCACCTGTTAATGTAATGTTACCAGTTTGATTTGTATCTCCAATGTGATTAAATGTACCAGATAGTGTTAATATACTTCCATCAAATGTAAAGTTACTTTCCGCAGTTGCTCCAACAGGTGCGTTATTATATGTTAATATACCATCATTTGTTGTTCCTACTATGTTAAGACCAGAACCAGATGTACCACCACTACCAGAAGTACCAGATGAGAAACCTGGAGCGTTTGTTCCAGACGTACCACTACTTCCTGTATTTCCAGAAGTACCAGATGTTACACCATAGAAAGATGTACCAGAAGTACCGCTTGAACCAGCTGCTCCAGTAGAACCAACCGCACCAGACGTACCTGAAGTTCCAGATGAACCAAAGAATGTACCATCAAATCCAGAAGTTCCTGATGTACCAGATGAACCCGATGTACCAGATGATGAATCTCTACCTGAAGTTCCTGATGAACCACTTTCTCCACTAATACCAGACGTTCCAGAAGAACCGAAGAATGTACCATCAAATCCAGATGTGCCAGACGTTCCCGATGTACCAGATGTACCATTCGATGAATCTCTACCAGAAGTTCCCGATGAACCAGAAGTTCCCGATGAACCAAACATTGTACCATTAACACCAGAAGTACCAGCCGAACCCGTTGTACCTGATGTGCCAGATGTTCCATTTGAACCACTTATACCAGAAGTTCCCGAAGAACCAGACGTTCCTGAAGAACCAAACATTGTACCATTAAGTCCAGATGTACCAGCTGAACCAGTTGAACCGCTTGTACCAGATGTACCTGATGAGCCAGAAGTTCCAGATGTACCACCAGTACCAGTTGAACCTGAAGTTCCAGATGACCCAAAGAATGTACCATCCAAACCAGACGTTCCTGTTGAACCAGAAGAACCTGCCGTTCCAGATGTACCATTTGTTGCATCTAATCCAGAAGTTCCAGATGAACCGGATGAACCACTACTACCAAAGAATGTTCCATCTAAACCAGACGTTCCAGATGAGCCGGATGAACCAGAAGAACCCGATGTACCAGCTCCCGATGTACCACTACTTCCGGAAGAACCACTACTACCAAAGAACGTACCATCTAATCCAGAAGTTCCACTACTTCCTGATGAACCAGATGAACCCGATGTACCAGCTCCCGATGTACCACTACTTCCTGAAGACCCAGACGAGCCGAAGAATGTACCATCTAAACCAGAAGTTCCACTAGTTCCAGATGTGCCGCTTGTACCAGCACTACCATCAGTACCAGCTCCAGATGTACCTGAAGACCCAGATGTTCCACTACTTCCAAAATAAGTACCATCCAATCCAGAAGTTCCCGATGTGCCAGATGAGCCAGAAGTTCCAGACGTTCCCGATGAACCTGATGAACCACCACTTCCACTTGTGCCGCTTGTACCACTACTTCCAAAGAATGTACCGTCTAAACCAGAAGTTCCAGATGACCCAGATGAACCTCCGCTACCGCTTGTACCACCACTACCACTTGAGCCACTTGTACCAGAAGTTCCCGAAGAACCAGATGAACCGGATGAACCACTACTTCCAAAGAATGTACCGTCTAAACCAGAAGTTCCAGATGACCCAGACGTTCCGGATGTTCCAGAAGTTCCGGATGTGCCATCAGTACCCGATGTGCCAGATGAACCAGATGTTCCGCTAGTGCCAGACGTTCCGTTTGTACCCGTACTACCGCTGGTGCCACTACTACCAGATGAGCCCGATGTACCATCAGAACCAGAAGTACCTGATGTGCCAGAAGTTCCCGATGTACCGGCCGAACCAGACGAACCTCTTTCACCAGAAGTTCCAGATGTACCACTTGTGCCAGATGAACCGCTACTTCCTGATGTACCATCCGTACCGCTTGTGCCAGAAGTTCCCGATGAACCGCTTGTTCCTGATGTTCCATCAGTACCACTAATTCCACTTGTGCCAGATGACCCAGATGAACCCGATGTACCAGACGAACCATCTAAACCAGAAGTTCCTGAAGAACCAGATGAGCCGGATGTTCCAGATGACCCCGTTGTACCGGATGTGCCAGAAGTTCCCGAAGAACCAGACGTTCCTGAAGACCCAGATGAACCCGAAGTTCCCGATGAACCTGTTGTACCACTTGTGCCGCTTGTACCAGATGACCCAGATGAGCCCGATGTACCATCAGTACCAGATGTTCCTGATGACCCAGACGAACCAGAAGAACCAGATGAACCAGATGAGCCCGTTGTACCAGATGACCCAGAAGTTCCTGAAGTACCGGATGTTCCTCCACTTCCAGATGTGCCACTACTTCCAGATGTACCACTTGAACCAGCATCTCCTTTAGAACCAGAAGTACCTGAAGTACCAGATGTGCCGCCAGTTCCAGATGTACCAGATGTTCCCGATGAGCCTCCCGTTCCAGAAGTTCCCGATGTGCCAGACGTACCACCCGTACCACCCGTACCAGTTGTTCCCGATGTACCAGCTGAACCTCCCGTACCACTTGAACCACCAGTACCAGTTGAGCCTGATGAACCTCCACTACCACTTGAGCCGCTTGTACCACTACTACCAGAAGAACCAGATGTGCCAGAAGAACCAGAAGTTCCTGAAGACCCAGAAGAACCAGAAGTTCCTGAAGACCCAGACGTACCACTACTTCCAGAAGTTCCCGAAGAACCAGTTGAGCCAGAAGTTCCAGATGAGCCAGACGAACCTGATGTTCCAGATGAACCAGACGAACCTGAAGTTCCAGATGTGCCAGATGTTCCAGAAGTTCCCGAAGAACCAGACGTTCCCGATGAACCACTACTGCCAGAAGTTCCTGAAGACCCAGATGAACCAGAAGTTCCTGAAGACCCAGATGAACCAGAAGTTCCAGATGAACCACTACTACCAGAAGTTCCTGAAGACCCAGATGAACCAGACGTTCCTGATGAACCAGATGACCCAGATGAACCAGAACTTCCTGATGAACCTGTACTACCAGATGAACCAGAAGAACCCGATGTACCAGATGAGCCAGCAGAACCACTACTACCGGATGTACCAGAAGTTCCCGATGAGCCTGCTGTTCCTGATGAGCCTGCTGTTCCAGATGAACCAGCTGAACCATTTGTACCAGACGAACCACCAGTACCTGTTGTACCAGACGAACCAACTGCTGCCGCTATATTTCTTCTTTCTAATCGTTTTGTTAAATCATTCCAAACAACTACATTTTCAGATGAACCAGTTGGTAATGAATTTAATAATACACTACCACTAACACCCAAACTTCCGCTAATTGTTAAGTTTGCGTTTATACTACTATCTTTATTTACTTGTAAGAATGATGCAGTATTTACACCTTCCGCATTTAGAGCGTAAAGAGCGTATGATGCAGTGAATGCTAACGATGCAGTACCCACTAACATTGAAGAAGTTTGTGAGCTAAGTAAATCACCAATACCACCACCACTTCCACCTCCGCCTAATATTCTTACTAATACACCATCTGAACCAGAAGCTATCACATCAACACCAGAACCAGTAAAATGAATTTTTCCTACTTGAGCTTTTACTAACGAACTTGTTTGATATATAAATAAATCAGTGCCACCACCTTGTCCTGCATTTAATGCGTAAGATGCTGTTAATGCGTAAGAAGAACTTACTGCACTAAACACAGCCATTGATGATGTTTGTGAATTTCTTACAAAGTTTTCTAAATCACCCAATGCTGCTAATGATGCTGAATTAAATCCAACTATACTTTCAGCTATACCAGCTCTAACTGCATATGATGATGAAAGTACTGTACCAATAACTCTATCACCCGGTATACTTCCGTTTATCAATGAACCACCACTACCAATTACAGCATGTCCACTTGTCAATCCACTAAATACAATTTGAATTGTATCATCATCTATTGATTTTATTGTACCTGGTAAAATTTGGTCTTCCGAACCAGTAGCGTAAACTTGTACCATTGGATATCTAATTCCCAAATTATGTACAATAGTTAAACTACTTACGTTATTAAACGATACAGTTTCAGTTAAAGAAGTTTCAGGTTGAGGAATATAATGTCCTCTATTTGGGTCAAACCTTAAAATATCATAATCAATACTTGCAGTAGGTCCATTTCCTTCATATGTATATGTACCTCGTAAACCACCACTTACTATTGGTGCATATATTTGATTACTTCCCGTAATATCATTACCAACATAAAGGCTACCCCAAATTGATGCAGATGCGTTTGTTACAAATCCTTTATCAGGAGAAATTGATGCTGTAAATGAACCTGATTTTAATAAGAATGTTTCAAATGATAAATTTGCTATATTAATATTACTCAAACCACTACCATCTCCAACAAAAGTAGAACCACTTTGTGCTACTATATTTCCACCACTAACAAATACAGAACCACTAACAGTTAATGAACCAGAAAATATTCTTACAGATGTATTTACTTCCAATCCTCTATTCGGAGATATTACAGCTTCAACTGAACCAGATTTAATTCTATCTAATTGTAAATCTTCCAATGCGTTAGCAGGGATGTTAAATAATCCACCACCATCACCAATATAAAGTGCTGCCGTTATCGGTACGTTTACATTCAATTCGTCAGGACTTACTATTGCTCTAGCCGAACCAGATTGAATTCTATCTAATTGTAAATCTTTAAGTGCTGATGCTGGGATATCAAATAATCCAGCTCCACTACCATCATAACGAGATGCCGATAGAGTACCACTTATTATTGCTCCACCACTCACTATTAAACTCAATGATGAAGATGGTACAACTCTATCAATTGTTGTATAAGTATTAATTACGAGTCCCGTATTAGGTGCTATTGATGCAGTTACACTACCACTAGCAATACGAGGTGAATCTGCTGAACGTTCTGCTATTACACCAGTTAATTGAGAACCATCTCCTCTAAAGAAAAACGCTTGAACACTACCACTTACATCAATAGAACCAGTAAATTGAGAACCATATTGAGAACCTGTTGCTAGTGTTTCTACTCTAAACCCAAAGTTTGGAGATACTGATGCAGTTACACTACCACTTGCTATTTTTGGAGATGCTGCAGCTACAACATTTGTAATTTGAGAACCATCACCAATGAAAGATAATGCAATTACACTACCACTAACTTCTATACTTCCTGTAAATTCAGAACCTATTTCAGACCCAGTCTTTGCCGTTGTTACTACAAATCTTTCGCCATCGGCAACCGATGCTGTTGCAGAACCACTACCAATGAATGGAGCTGCTGCAGCTTGTACGTTTGTAATAAATCTACCATCCCCATAAATGAAATCATTTACAGTCAACGAACCACTAATAGCAACACTACCTGTAAATCTAGAACCAATCTGAGAACCAGTGAATGGAGTAATTACATTAAATCCATAATCAGGACTTACCGAAGCAGTTACTGAACCAGACTTAATTTCGGTAGATATCAATGCATCTTCCGTTAATGCTGAACGAGGGATTCTTCTTAAATATTGTCCTTCTCCATAAATAAATGATGATGACCCGATGAATAATCCACCACTCATATCATTCAAATATACGCTACCACTTACATCTATTGAACCAGTAAATTGAGAACCTATTTGTGTACTAAAGAATTCAGTATCTATTGATGAAGTAAATGGAGTTACAACTTTAAATCCATAATCAGGTGCCACCGAAGCAGTTACTGAACCCGATTTGATTTCCGTAGATATTAATGCATCTTCGGTTAATGCTGAACGAGGTATTCTTCTCAAATAAGTACCTTCAGCGTAAATATACGATGATGAATCAATTAATATACTACCACTAAACCAAGATCCACTTTCAAATGCAGATACTCTAAATCCATCATCAGGAGATACCGATGCAGTTACACTACCACTAGCTACACGAAATACTTCTTCTGATAATGCGTTTCTAGGAATATCAAATAGTCCTCTACCAGAACCAGAGTACATTGATGCAGTAAGAGTTCCTTCTATTTTAGTATCTCCTACAAATTTAATTTCAGCGGGTACTACTATTGAATTTACTACATTAATATTACCAGCCATTGAAGAATGGAATTGGCAATTATAATATAATGCATCAGGTGCATCATATGGTACTGAAAATAAAATAATACCAGAATCATCCCCATTATTAGTAACTCCATCAGAATATGCGTTTGATGTTCCTATACTATTGGATGTCTTAATGTAAAAAGGATGACCAGATGCGTTTATATTAAATGTATAACTTACACCTCTTACTAAGTTAATGGAATATTTGAACCACTAGCAGCTCCACTAAACCAATATGCATTACTTCCATCATTTACAACATTAAATACAGTATCTAATGATGATGATGCAATTTCTCTAGCTGATGATGATACAATAAAGCTTCCACTAATTGTAGAAAATACATTTACTTCAAATCCCCTATCAGGAGAAATTGATGCGGTTGCTGAACCACTAAAGATTCTGTTAAGTCTAAATGCTAATGCAGATTCAGGAATATCAAATAAATTTCTACCACTACCACTATAAGCAGAACCTGAATTTAATGTTATACTACCACTTATTTTTAAACTACCAGTAAATTGAGAACCACTTGTTGCTGATTGTACTTTAAATCCAAAATTAGGAGATACGGATGCAGTTACACTACCACTTTTAATTTCAAATGATGTTAATGCATCTTCCGTTAAAGCGTTTCTAGGAATATTACTTAAACCAGCACCACTACCAGAGAAAAATGAACCAGTTGCTACTCTAATATTTCCACCACTTACAAATAGAGAACCAGTAAATTGAGAACCACTTTCTAATGATATTACTCTAAATCCATCATTTGGAGAAACTGATGCTGTTACACTACCACTAGCAATTCTTTTTAATTCTTCTGAAAGTGCCGAAAACGGAATATTAAATAATCCACTACCATCACCTCTATATAACGATGCTGATATATTTCCACTTACAAATAAACTACCAGTAAATTTACTACCAATAATTGGAGATGTTACTACAAATCCAAAGTTTGGAGATACAGATGCAGTTACACTACCACTAAATATTTTTGATGTATCTAAATCAGAAATTGCTGAAAGTGGGATATCAAATAAATTTTTACCGCTACCACTAAACGAGCCACTTCTTAAAAATATACCAGCTCCACTAACAAATAAACTTCCACTAAATTGAGAACCACTAGCTACTGATGTTACAACAAATCCAATATTAGGAGATACAGATGCAGTTACAGATCCTGATTTAATTTCGGTTGTTAATAAAGCGTCAGGTGTTAATGCGGTTCTAGGTATATTAAATAATCTAGCACCACTACCAGAATAAGATGAACCAGAAAGTAATTCTATATTTCCACTTACAATTAAGCTACCGCTAATTACTGTATTTCCTATTAATGTAGACCCATATTGAATTGATGTTACAATGAATCCACTATCAGGAGAAACTGATGCTGTTACAGAACCAGAAACAATTGCAGTTGCAATTGGTGGAGGTACTATTATACCAGTTAATCTACTACCATCTCCTTGAAACGAACCACTAAATGAGCCGCTAAATTCAGATGCCTTTACACTACCACTTACATTAAGTGAACCAGTAAATTCAGAACCACTTTCAGCAGATTTTACTATAAATCCAAGATTGGGAGATACAGATGCCGTAACAGACCCAGATGCAATTCTAGGAGAATCTCCAGTGAAAGCTGAACGAGGAATGTTAAATAAACCACTACCATCACCTTGAATATATGATGCTGAAAATGAACCTGTAAATTCTCTTGCTCTAATAATATCACTAACATCTAAACTACCAGATATAACAACACCAGGTCCTCTTTGTAAGAAACCATCTACAATATTAATTTGCCCACCCATTGATAAGTGGAACTGACAATTATAATAAAGAGTATTTGGTGCATCATTAGGAACAGTAAATGATATTATACCATTATCATCTCCATTATTTGTTACTCCAGTATTATATGCATTTCCAGTACCACTGGATTGAGTTGTTTTAATATAAAATGGATGTCCAGTTGCATTTACATTAAATGTATATGTTATTCCTCTTACTAAAGTTAATGTCTGATTATCACCTTCAGCCGCTCCACTAAACACATATGAAGTACTACTATTATTAGTAACATTAAATACAGTTTGAATTGATTCGGATGGATAATATTGTGCTGATGCTGATATTATTACACTACCACTAAATGTAGAAAATGTATTTACTACAAATCCTTTATCAGGAGAAATTGAGGCAGTTGCTGAACCACTACGAATTCTTGTAAGGTCTAAATCTCTAAGAGCAGATACAGGAATATTAAATAATCTCTCACCACTACCAGAATAAGAAGAACCAGATGTTAATTCTATACCTCTAGCACCACTCACAAAAAGTGAACCTGTAAATTGAGAACCACTTTCCCAAGATAGAACTTGAAATCCATAATCAGGAGTTGTTGATGCCGTTACACTACCACTAGCTATTAAAGCTGCTACTAAAGCATCAGGAGTTAAGGCCGAACGAGGTATATTAAATAGTTTTTCACCACTACCACTATAATAAGAACCACTTCCTAATTGTACGTTTCCAGCAATAAATAAACTTCCACTAAATTGAGAACCACTAGCTACTGATTCAACTTTAAAACCAACAGAAGGAGATACAGATGCTGTTACACTACCACTAGCTATTCTAAATGAATCTTCTGTTATTGCTGAACGAGGTATATCAAACAATCCTCTACCAGAACCAGAATACATTGATGCTGTAATAGTTGTATTAACTACTAATCCTAAATTTGGAGATATTGATGCCGTTGCCGAACCAGATGCAATTCTATTAAGTCTAAAAGATAATGCAGATTCGGGTATATCAAATAATTGTGCACCACTACCACTAAAAAATCCAGAACCACTAGGTATTCTAACACTGCCACTAACATCAATACTTCCAGTAAATTCAGAACCACTTTCAGCAGATTCAACTCTAAACCCATATTGAGGGTTTACCGATGCAGTTACACTACCACTAGCTATTCTAGATGCATCTCCACTAAATGCTGAACGAGGGATATTAAATAATCCAGCACCATCTCCAGTAAATGAACCAGATATGGAACCTGTTATTTCTTGAGCTTTAAGTGAACCTGTTATTGTTACACTACCACTAACATTAAGAGAACCAGTTATTTGCTGTATATCTAATATATCATCTCCAAATTTATTTGAACCGGATGAATATATTACAGAGGATGAAATATAAGATACTATCAATTGCTCGGCAAATATAGAATCTTTTACATTTAAGTTTCCTTGAATTGTTGTATTTGTATTTACAACTAAATTTCCATCTACAAAAGATGCTGTTGCCGAGCCACTTGCTATTTTACTAGCTGCTGGTAAATTAAATAATTCAGAACCATCTCCAGTAAATGAACCCGTAAATGAACCAGTAAATTTTGCTGTTACTCTATCTAAATCTAAACTTCTTACAAATCCTCTATTACCTTGGTCATCCGAAACTACAATAGCTGGATTGGTTAATAATGAAGCAGAAAAATCAGGAACCCCTAAATTTGGTTCAACTTGAGATAAATCAATAAATTGATATCTGTCTGCCGTTACATTTTTCGGGCTTACTACCCTTACCCTACCCGTTAATAGATTACTTATTGCCATGCGTTACTTTCCAGCTTTGTTATAAATATAGAG
>JACCDW011962473.1_pt1 | contig 12041 bp, 20 predicted proteins | sample 7449781 | NCBI WGS metagenome assembly JACCDW01 (sample SAMN15323449, study PRJNA562643) | freshwater metagenome | isolation source: river surface water | place: USA:Blue River Watershed | collected 2017-08-18
ATTGGAATAACTCCGGCTTGGTTAAGTCTAAGTGGAAGATATGTTGATGAACCACCATATGTGTTTCCTCCTCGAACTTGCTTTGCGTATGTAACAGGGATTGCTCTTTCTGCTTCAGTAATAAGAACAACACCGTAAATTACAAGTGCCCCTAGACCAATAACAAGTAGGTATAGTGGAATTTGAGTAGCATCAAATGTAAAGATTGCTTGCTGAACAACTTGAGGAAGTTGAGATACGATACCAGCAAAGATAATCATTGAAAGACCGTTTCCGATTCCGAATTCAGTCATGATTTCTCCTAGCCACATGAGGAACATTGATCCAGCAACAACAACAATAACGTTTGTAAGTAGATCGAATTGAGTTAGATTAGCGACAATATTTTGTCTCTGTAGAAGAACAATAAATCCGAATGCCTGTGCAAAGGCTAGTGGAACTGTAAGGAGTCTTGAGTACTGTGAAAACTTTCTTCGACCAATAGCTCCTTCCTCAGAATACATTGACTTAAGCTTAGGTGACATCATAGTCAAAAGCTGCATGATAATTGAACTAGTGATATATGGTCCAACTCCAAGCATAACAATTGAAAGTACTGAAAGACCTCCTCCTGAAAATACATTTAGAAGACCGAGGAACTGACTGTTATCTAGAAATCTTGCGAGTGCACCTTGATCAACTCCAGGAATTGGAATTGCAGAAAATAGTCTGAATACAACCAAGGCACCCAAAACGAATAGGATCTGCTTTCGTAGACCCTTATCCTGAAACATGTGTTTTATATTTTCGAAAAATTTTGACATAAGATTATGCAACCTTTCCTCCCGCCTTCTCAATCTTCGCTTTTGCTCCAGCTGAAACTTCACAATCTCTGATTGTAAGAGCTACAGTAACTTCACCGAGTGATAGAATTTTAACACGTGGGTACCGTCCTTGGATAGTCTCAATAACTTTCTTAGCGGTAAGAGTTACAGGAGTAACCATTTCACCTGCCTTGAAAGCCTCTAGATGTGTAAGATTTACAGGAACTGGCTTAGTTTGAATAGTTTTGTTTGAGTTAACTCCACGACCTCGTAGCTTTGGAAGTCGCTTAATCATATCTCGGATTTCAGGTCGGATTTTGTGTCCCGCTCGTGCCTTCTGTCCCTTTGTTCCTCGGCCAGCAGTCTTACCTCGCTTACCTCCTCGGCCAACTTGTACCTTTCTCTTGTTTTCAGTTTTTCGCTTTAAGCTGTGAATTTGCATGATGGTTGTATTAGGCTAGTAATTACTTACTGTATGATCGAGGCTTTTTAAGCTCTTTCAAAGCTGCAATAGCAACTCGAGCGTTATTAAGTTTATTCTTTGTTCCTGATCGTAGTTTAGCATTGATATCTTTAATACCTGCTAGATCAATAACATCTCGAACAGATGATCCAGCTACAATTCCTTTTCCAGGAGCTGGCATGATGTGAACCTGAGCGGCACCAAGCTTCTTAAATACTTCATGAGGAATACTTGAAGACTTTGTAAGACTAAGAGTAATCATATTCTTCTTAGCACTTCGGAGAGCCTTATCAACAGCGAGCGCTGTATCTCCTCCTTTTCCTGTTCCTACTCCTACCTTACCTTTTCGATCTCCAGCAACAAGAGATACAGCAAAACTGAATCTTCGTCCTCCTGATGATACTCGAGTTACTCGTCGGATGTCGATAATCTTCTGATCGTACTCAGGCTTAGCTCGAGTTTCACGTCGTGGCCCAGCACTTCGTCCACCTCTTTGTGGTGGTCGAGCTCCTCTTCGTGGTCCTCGTGAATCAGCGAATGTAGCAGGTGCTGCAGGAGAGTTAACTTCAGCAGCTGCTTCAACAGCTTCAACTGTAGCTTCGTTAATTATTTCTTCGTTTGTATTAGCAATATTATCAGTCATGTTGGTATGTATTAAAATTCTAGTCCGCCTTCTCGCGCACCATCAGCGATAGCTTTAACTCGACCTGTGTAAATAAATCCTCCTCTATCGAAAACAACCTTTACAACACCCTTAGCTTTTGCAAGCTTAGCAAGTTCAATTCCAGCTGACTTTGAAGATTCAGTTTTGTTTCCCTTTGCTTTAAGAGTTGATACAGATGCAAGTGTAACCCCCTTATCATCATTGATAAGCTGAGCATACATTGCTGTGTTTGACTTGTAGATAGAAAGTCGAGGTCGTTCTGCAGTTCCTGCAATCTTTGCTCGAATTCTCTTTCGTCGTCGGTCTCTTGATGTTGTAATAATTGACTGTTTCATAATTTTTTATATTTTCAGACTAAGCTGCTTTCTTACCTTGCTTTCGCTTAATGACTTCACCTTCATATCGGAACCCCTTACCCTTATATGGTTCAGGCTTCTTCAACGCTCGAATCTGAGCTGCAAACTGATTTACAGCTTCCTTGTCAGAGCCAGTAAGAGTCAAAGTTCCCTTCTCAACAACTACAGTTACTCCTTCTGGAATAGCAACTTCAACTGGGTGAGAGAATCCAAGGGCCATCTTAAGATTTGAACCAGTAACTTCAGCTTTGTATCCAATACCTTCAAGGATAAGCTTAACAGTGTATCCTTCAGTAACTCCTTTAATCATGTTAATGATGTGTGAAGCGTATGTTCCCCAAAGTGCGTTTGTTGCGATATCGTTCTTCATTGGAGCAAGAGTAATCTCTGATCCGTTAATATTGATAGCAACAACAGTCTTAAAGTTTCTTTGTAGAGTAGCCTTAGGACCTTTTACAGTCAAAAGTCCATCAACAAGTGATACTTCTGTTTTAGCTGGTATTTGAATTATTTGCTTTCCTACTCGTGACATGTTTTTGAAATTAATATTACCAAATCTTAAATAGTGGTTCTCCTCCGACCTTTTCTTTTCTAGCCTGTCTGTCTGTCATTATTCCCTTTGGAGTCGTGATTACGAGTGAACCGTAACCATTTCGTACAGGATAAACTTCATCTGCCTTATAATACAATCTTCGAGAGTATTTAGATACCTGTTGTGTTCCTTGGATCTTTGGAGTTTTGTCATCCTCGTACGCAAGTTCTACCTCAAGAGTCTTAATAACTTTCTTTCCCTTCTTTGAAAAAGATTTAATGAATCCCGCCTTTTCAAGAGTTACGAGAATAGATTCTCTCATTTTTGAATAAGGGAAAGTAGCTGTAGCCTTACCTGCGGCACTAGCTGTCTTGAGATTATTTATAAGTTCTGCGATTACGTCTACCATGATGCTTTAGTTATACCAGGAATAAGACCTTCATTTGCTGCCTCTCGGAAACAAATTCGGCACATGTCAAAATCTCGCATGTAACCTCTTTTTCGACCACATCTGAAACATCGTCGAACAACTCGACTAGCGAACTTTGGTTTCTTTTGTGATCTTAATACTGTTGATGATTTTGCCATATTTGTGTTGGTTGATACTAACAATACTACCGTGCAGTGTCAACTTTTTTAAAGAGGAAACCGAGATTTTCTAATACTTCTCTTGTTTCTTCTTTTGTTTTAGCTGTCATTACGACGTTAACAGCGAATCCGAAGACATCCTTAAGTTCTTCATCTGATGTCTCAGGAAAAACTGTATGCTCCTTGATACCAAGGGTATAGTTACCCATAGCATCAATTGATTTTGATTCAATACCTCGGAAGTCTCTTGTTCGAGGAAGAGCAACATTAACAAGCTTCTCTAGGAAACTCCACATTCTCTCTCCTCTTAAAGTTACCTGCCATCCCACAGGATCTCCCTGTCGAACCTTGAAAGAAGCCACTGACTTCTTTGCAGATTTAACAGATGACTTTTGACCAGCAATCTTGTTAAGTCTGTCTCCGATGAGAGCTTTCTTCTTAGGGTCCTTAATTGAACCTGTAGTAGATGAAAGAGTAACCTTAACGATTCGAGGAGCCTGTAGCATATTCTTATATCCAAACTTTGGTTTCAAAGTTGTATATAGTGACTGTGCTTTTTCTTTTACTGTTGCGTGTTTCATAGTATTTGTATTACTTAAATGGCTTTGCCAGTTTTCTTAGTTACTCGAACCTTCTTTTCACCTACGACCTTTGATCCTGCTCGAACTCTTTTTCCATCAGCAACAAGCATAACGTTTGATACGTGGATTGGAGCTGAGAATTCAACAAGCTGACCTTTCTGTCCTTGTCCCTTTGCCTTCTGGTGTTTCTTTCGAAGATTTAGACCTTCTACGATTACCATACTTTCTTTTGGCATAGCTTTAAGAATCTTACCGGTCTTTCCGTTATCTTTTCCAGCAATCACTATTACATTGTCTCCTTTTTTGATCTTCATGATAGTTATATTATACGATTTCAGGCGCAAGAGATGCGATTTTCTGATAACCTCGTTCAGCGAGTTCTCGTGGAATTGGACCGAAGATTCGACCTGCTAGTGGTTCAGTTTTATCCTTTCCACCTTTTGTAAGAATTACAACAGCGTTTTCATCGAATCGAACGTATGATCCGTCCTTTCTTCGATATGCTTTCTTCTGTCTTACAACAACAGCCTGAAGAACATCCTTCTTCTTTACACTCTTTCGTGGCTGTGCCTTCTGAACTGAAAGGACAACAACATCCCCGAGTTCTGCATATCGCTTCTTTGAACTTCCAAGAATCTTGAAGATTCTTCCGATAGAAGCTCCTGAGTTATCTGCTATTGAAACTATTGTTCGTTCTTGTAACATATTAGTTGATTACTTTAAATCTCTTATCTTTAGAGATAGGTGCACATTCCTCGATCGAAACAGTCTCTCCTATCTTCTTTGTATTACCAGCATCATGAGCCTTATACTTCTTTGTCTGTGTAACGTATTTGTTGTACTTAGGTACTTTAACAAATCGAGGCACAGCAACAGTAACAGTATCTTTCATTTTGTCTGAAACTACTACTCCCTTGAGTACTCGCTTTTTTGAAATTGTTGTTGTTTTTTCCATATTATTAAATTATTTTACTGCTGTCTTAAGAGCTGTCATGATCTGGGCAATATCCTTTCGAATTGTTCGACCTTCTTTAACATTCTTAGTCTTAGATCGACTATTACCAAGTCTGAAAGACTGCAAAGCTGTCTTCTTTTCAGCAAGTGTCTTTAGCAATTCCTTTTGTGTTTTTGATGTAAATTCAGACATGGTATTTTAATGTGTTCTACTTACTACTTTTGACTTAAGTGGAAGTTTAGTTCCAGCCTTTCGAAGAGCCTCTTTAGCGATATCTTCTGCAATTCCGTCAATTTCAAATATTACTCGACCAGCTCTGATTTCAACACAGAAACCTTGTGGATCTCCTTTCCCCTTACCCATCGGTACTTCAGCAGCCTTTTGTGTCCAAGGTCGGTCTGGAAATACTCGAATCCAAATTCGTCCAGTTTTTCCGATTGATCGTGCAATAACTTTTCGAGCAGATTCAATCTGATTTGAAGTGATATGTGTGTATGAAGTTGCTTTTAGTCCGAATGAACCAAAAGACAAATCAGTACCTCGAGTCTCAGGTCCAATAAATTTTGGATTCTGTCGATTCTTCTGCCATTTTCGGAATTTTACTTTCTTTGGGTATAACATGGTAGTTCAATAAAATTACTTCTTAGCGAAGATTTCGCCCTTGTAAATCCAAACCTTGATACCGATATTACCGTAAGGTAGGTTTGCTTCAAATCTCTTGAAGTCAATATCAGCTCGAATAGTCTGTAGAGGAACTCGACCCTTCTTTAGTTCTTCCTGTCGTGCCATTTCTGCTCCACCAAGTCGTCCTGATAGATAGATTCGAACACCCTTAACATCTCGACAAGCCATAACCTTCTCAATCATCTGCTTCATAACTCGTCTGAAAGGCATTCTTTTTTCAAGACCTTCAGCGACCATCTGAGCTACGATTGAAGCACTAGCCTCAGGAGATTTAACTTCTTCAATTTCAAGCTTAAGATCAGCTTTTGTGTCGGCCTTAATAGCCTTCATGAAATCTAGAATGTCAGCTTTTAGTTTTGTAACTCCTTCACCGTTTCGTCCAATAAGTAGACCTGGTCTTGAAGTTTTAATGATAACTCTGAAACTCTTTTCTCCTCTTTCAAGTTCAACATCAGCTACATACATTCCTCGAGTTCGCTTTGCAAGCCATTCTCGTAGAAGAATATCGCATTTTAGATTACCTCTAAATTTTGCATCAGTAGCAAACCATCTTGATCTCCAAGTTTTGATTATGCCGAGTCTATGTGCGTAAGGGTGTACTGTGTGTGACATGGTAGTAATTAATTAGCTTTCGCCTTAGTCTTTTTAACTTTTACTGGAGCTTCAGTAACTTCAGCCTTCTTAGCTTTCTTTGAAGGTTTACCTTCACCTAGTACAAGAAGAACATGACTTGATCGCTTAAGGATTCGAGCAGCTGATCCCCTTGCTCGTGGCATCATTCTCTTAAGTGTAACTCCTTTATCAACTCGGATTTCTTTAATAATTAAAGATTCAGGGTTTGAGACGCCTGAATTTCTTGCATTAGAAACAGCACTTTCAATAAGTTTAATCATTGGAGATGAAGCTCGCTTTACAGCAAACTTTAATTGAACTAGTGCCTGTGAGACTGTCTTACCACGTACTAGGCTTGCAGCAAGTGCAACTTTTCGAGGTGATTGTCGGTAGTTTTTAAGTGTAGCTTTCATGGTAAGACGTTATATTATTTCTTCTTAGTATCTGTAGTAGCTTTAGCGGCCTTAGCTGAATCGATCTCAGCTTGTTTTTTAGCAGCATCAAGGTCCTTCTGCATTTTACCTCCGTGTCGTACGAACTTTCGAGTTGGTGAAAATTCACCTAGTCGGTGGCCTACCATTTCTTCAGATACGAGAACTTCGACATGAGTCTTTCCGTTATATACCCCAAACATAAAACCAATCATTTCTGGTGAAATCTGGCTTCTTCTATACCAAGTCTTAATTACCCCAGTTTCCTGTGGTTTCTTTCCTTCGATCTTCTTAAGAAGTCTAGGTTCTACAAATGGTCCTTTTTTTAGTGATCGTGTCATTGGTTTGGTTCACAGAATCTCGTCTAACTCCGTGTGAAAAATAATAGCCCTAACAGAGCTTGTGGAGACATCTTAGCAAAAATATCGAGAGTGTCAACTATATATTTGTATTTTAATATATTTTGAATATCGACTTGTAATATATGGGTTTAAATTACATCTCATGAATTACATATATCAAAACGATATATTTTCACAAAACAAAAAACACTCATTTCTGAGTGTTTTTTGTTTGAATTCCTTAGAATTACTTTTTCTTTCCAACCTTTCGTCGTGAGACAATAAGTCGGTTTGAGTATTTCTTTGGCTTTCGAGATTTCTGTCCCTTTCCAGTTGGCTTTCCATAGATTGAGATAGCTCGTCTTCGTCCTCGTCCTTGTCGGCCTTCTCCTCCTCCGTGTGGATGATCCACAGGGTTCATAGCAGTACCTCGAACTGTTGGTCGAATACCCATCCATCGGCTCTTACCTGCTTTTCCAAGGTTCTGTAGCCAGTTTTCGTCGTTTGATACCTCTCCGACACAAGCCCATGCTGTATCGATGATTTTTCGAACTTCAGTTGATGGAAGTTTAATCTGAGCATATCCTTCGTCATGAGCAATTACTTCTGCGTAATTTCCAGCTGATCGAACAAGCTTAGCTCCTCCTTCAGGTTTGATTTCAATATTGTACACGAATGTACCTACTGGAATGTTTCTTAGTGGAAGTCTTGAACCTGATTTGATTTCAGCCTTTTCAGAAACTAGGAATGAATCACCTGCTTTAACTGACTTAGGAACAACTACGTATCTCTTCTCTCCGTCTGCATACACTGCAAGAGCAATGAAAGCTGTTCGGTTTGGATCGTATTCAATAGTTGTGATTTTCGCTGGAATGTCCTTCTTGTTGTAAACAAAGTCTACATCTCGGTACATTCTTTTGTTTCCTCCTCCTTTGTGTCGAGTAGTGATTCGTCCTCGGTTGTTTCTACCCATTGATCGCTTAAAACCATGAGTTAGGCCCTTGAAAGGTTCATCGCCAGTTAATACCTTTCGGTATGTCACTGTAGTCATATTACGTCTCGATGGTGTTGTTGGTTTATATCGTTTCATGTTGGTTTACGCTAATTCGATTTTATCACCCTTCCCCAGAGTAACATATGCTTTGATAACACCCTTCTTAACACCAGCTTTACCTCGCACCATCTTCTTCTTTGCAGGAGTTCGGGCGATGTTAACTGATATTGGGTTCACTTTATAGAGCTCTTTTACAGCGGCTGCTACTGATGCCTTAGTTGCTCGAGGAGTGATCTCGAATACGTACTGATTCATTTCTGCAGATCGTGCAGCCTTCTCAGTGATTCGAGGCTTCTTGATAACATCTATTGCATGCTTTTTGATTGATGTAGTCATAGTCGTGTATTAGTTCATTTTAGAGCTCAAAGCTTTAATAGATTCTTCAGGGTTTGCCATTACGACATACTTGTACTGAAGAAGCGCAAGAGGGTTGATGTTTCGAACCTCCATCACCTCAAGATTTCCCATATTCTGGAATCCAAGCTTAACGTTTGAGTTAGCTTCTGGAAGAGTTATGAGAGCCGCATTGTTCCGCCTTTTTGAGAGCATTTCAAATCCTGAAATTGTTCCAAGAGTTGTAAGTGTCGCTCGAGCGTCTTTAGTCTTAGGCTGTGCAAGAGAAAGATTGTTCACAAAGAGTACTTCTCCGTCTCTGAGTTTCTGTGAGAGGATTGTATAAATTGCTTTAACTTTCATTTTCTTGTTTACCTTTCGAGTGTAATCCTTGTCATTTCGAGGACCGTGAGACACACCTCCACCAACCCAGATCGGAGATCGAGTTGATCCGTGTCTTGCTCTACCAGTTCCTTTTTGTTTCCAAGGTTTCTTTCCTCCTCCTCGAACTTCACCTCGAGTTTTTGTGTGAGCAAAAGGATCTCGAGCTGAACTTCGCATTGAAGTTACTACCTGGTGAACCAAGTCTGCATTCCAAGGAAGTCCGAAGATTTCTGCTGGAAGCGTTATAGACGAAGCACTTTTGCCTTTTTGGTCAAAAATCTTCACATCTACCGCTTCTCCTACCTTTGATTTTTTCTTTGTCATTGAAGTTTATATATGAAGATTAATTAACCCTGTATTTCAACAAGAGTACCACGTCGACCTGGGATTGCACCGCGGATGTATAGTTCGTTTGTATCTTTGTCATATGACATCACAACGAGATTCTTAACAGTTACTCGATCGCCACCCATTCGGCCGGCCATCTTTCGTCCCTTGAATACTCGCTGATAACCACCGGCACCGATAGAACCTGGTTCTCGTTCAGAATGCTTCTGACCGTGAGAACGAGGACCTCCATGGAAACCATGTCGTTTTACAACTCCCTGAAAGCCCTTAGACTTTGAGATTGCTGAAACAGTTACCTTGTCACCTGTTGATAGAGTTGAATCAACTTTATCTCCAACAGTTGTAGAACTTGTGTCACCGAGCAACTCTTTGAGATGCGCGAATGAACCAAGGTTCTTCATGTGTCCAGTTTCTGCTTTGTTGATGTTTTTTGCTTTTTTAGATCCAAAACCAACTTGGATAGATTCATATCCATCTTTTAGTTTAGTTTTTATCTGTGTGACAACCATATCTCCAGTCTTAATAACTGTGACCGGATGCACGACACCATCTTCCCCGAAGATTTGTGTCATATGTTGTTTTGTTCCGAGAGTGAATTTCATGTAAGTATAGTTCCAACCGGAAATTAGATCATCTTAACGTCAATGTTGACGCCTGATGGAAGACTTAGGTTAGTAAGAGCTTCGATCACTTTTGCAGATGGACTAACAATATCGAGAAGTCGCTTGTGTACTCGCATTTCAAACTGTTCTCGTGCATTTTTGTACACGAACGCAGATCGATTCACTGTGTAGATTCTCTTCTCAGTTGGAAGAGGCACAGGACCAAGTACAACAGCGTCAAAACGAACTGCTGTGTCCATTATCTGTTTGATTGAGGCGTCAATAATCTTCGACTCGTATGCTCGCACACGAATTCGGAGCTTAGAAACACCTTCTTCTTTCGCGGCTGTTTTCTTTTTAGTTGTTTCTTTTGATGCAGCCATGGGAGGTAGTTATAAGTTGTGACTCTCAAAATGAGTGTCACTAATAGATTACGCTACGATCTTTGTTACTACACCAGCACCTACAGTCTTTCCTCCTTCTCGGATAGCGAATCGCTGCTTGTCTTCAAGAGCAATTGGAGCTACAAGTTTAACCTTGAAAGTAACTGTATCACCAGGCATAACCATTTCTACTCCTTCATTGAGTGTTACTTCTCCAGTAACGTCAGTTGTTCGTACGTAGAATTGTGGCTTGTATCCTGTAAAGAATGGAGTATGTCGACCACCTTCCTCTTTCTTAAGAATGTACACTTCAGCTTCGAAGTCTGTATGAGGCTTCACTGAACCAGGAAGACAGAGAACCTGTCCTCGAGTTAAATCTTCCTTCTTTGCTCCTCGTAGAAGAATTCCAGCGTTGTCTCCAGCCATACCTTCATTGAGCTGCTTGTTGAACATTTCAATACCAGTAACTGTTGTCTTTGCTGTATCCTTTAGACCTACGATTTCAATATCCTGACCTACCTTAACAACACCTCGTTCAATCTTTCCTGTAACTACAGTTCCTCGTCCTTCAATTGAGAAGATATCTTCAATTGGCATAAGGAAAGGCTTGTCAGTTTCTCGGATTGGAACTGGGATGTATGTATCAAGCGCATTAGCAAGGTCAAGAACTTTCTTTGACCATTCATCATCGATACCAGTTGCATCAAGAGCCTTAAGAGCTGAACCTCGGATAACTGGAGCGTTATCACCATCAAATCCGTTCTTTGAAAGAAGTTCTCGGATTTCAGCTTCTACTAGGTCAAGCATGTCAGCGTCATCAACCATATCGCACTTGTTTAGGAATACGATGATCTTTGGAACACCTACTTGCTTAGCTAGAAGAACGTGCTCTCGTGTTTGTGGCATAGCTCCGTCAGTTGCTGCTACTACAAGAATAGCACCGTCCATTTGAGCTGCACCAGTAATCATGTTCTTGATGTAGTCGGCGTGACCTGGGGCATCAATGTGAGCATAGTGTCTAGTATCTGTTGCGTACTCTGAGTGAGAAAGTGAGATAGTAATACCTCGAGCTTTTTCTTCAGGCGCCTTATCAATATCACCTACAGCCTTTAGTGTAGCTTGCTTACCCGCTCGGTGAAGAACGTTAAGAATAGCCGCTGTAAGAGTTGTCTTTCCGTGGTCAACGTGACCAATTGTTCCCACGTTAACGTGAGGTTTTGATCGATCAAAAGCTTCTGCCATATATGTGTTGCGTCAATTGCCATCTTTAAGCGTCTTTTTACACAATATTTCGTGTAAATAACTACTTCAAGTTTCCAATCAACTAAATTATTATTTTTATTAAACTTTATCGGTAGTGCTTTATATGGCTTAGTACAAAGGTTTTTTAACTCTGTACGGCAATATAAAGATGCCAGATAAAAAAGCGTCGAAAACGCAGTGAACAGATAGTATCAAATAGGTGTAGAAAGTCAAAAATATGTATAAAAATTGGGAACAAAAAAAAGCCCCGAGACCCTCCTTCCCTGCCCAGGGTGAACTAGGCAGGGAGGTAGGGTGAGGCTAGTGCCTCCTTCAGGCGCTAAGCGATAGTACCGACGATGTCAGCACTATCAGTAGCCTTGATGTTCTTGATGACCACGGTGTCGGCACCAGGGTCCACAGCAGCGCGAGTGGCTGCACCAGCGAGACCGAAGATGCAAATTGCAGCGATAACAGCGAGGATTGCGATTGCTTTTTTCATGGTTTGCGAGTTTGCTTGTCTTTTTGCCTTGATTTCCAGAACACATTCTACAAAACAGGCATAATACCCAAAAAAGTGGCATTTCTCTTTAAATAATCTCTCTTAACACTTCATCCTCAGGAGCAATAGTGGAAGCTAGTAATATGGTATGAATAATCTTTTGTTTTAATTCTTTCGATGCAC
>JACCDW010783132.1_pt1 | contig 12040 bp, 9 predicted proteins | sample 7449781 | NCBI WGS metagenome assembly JACCDW01 (sample SAMN15323449, study PRJNA562643) | freshwater metagenome | isolation source: river surface water | place: USA:Blue River Watershed | collected 2017-08-18
ACGTAGAACGAGGTCCAAATAGCGTAAAACGAAGTGGTAAACGCGGAGAAGAAAAGACTGCTTAGCAATCGGTAGACTCACGCCTTATGTCAGAGTTGCCATCAAATTTCGCACCCAACGAGATTGAATCTGCGCTCTACAGTAAATGGCTTGATGCTGGATATTTCAAAGCGAATCCAAAATCAGATAAACCGCCTTTTTGTATTGTTATTCCACCACCGAATGTAACTGGCAGTCTGCACATTGGTCACGCACTTGACCACACAATTCAAGATCTCCTTGTTCGAATGAAACGAATGAAGGGTTTTGAGACTCTCTGGTTGCCCGGAATGGATCATGCTGGAATTGCAACGCAGAATGTTGTAGAAAAACAACTTTCAGCTGAAAAAAAATCTCGTCACGATCTAGGACGTGCAGAATTTATTAAGAAGGTTTGGGAATGGAAGGCTGAATCAGGTGGCGCAATTCTTGGTCAGATGAAAAGACTTGGCGATAGCGTTGACTGGAGTCGTGAACGTTTTACGATGGACGAAGGTTTATCTCGAGCAGTATTAACAATATTTAAGCGACTTTATGATGCTGACCTTATATATCGTGCTGAACGAATCATAAATTGGTGTACCCGTTGTTTAACTGCCCTATCTGATATTGAAGTAGATCATCAAGAAATTGATGGTGAATTCGTACAGATTCGATACGGTGATCTTAACGGAGATCATATTTTTATTGCGACGACTCGACCAGAAACAATGTTGGGTAATGGCGCAGTAGCAGTTGATCCCAAAGATGATCGATACAAGCATTTGATAGGTAAGAAAGTTAAATTGCCTTACGTAAATCGAATGATTCCAGTTATTGCGGATGAATTGGTGGATCCAGAATTTGGAACGGGCGCAGTAAAAGTAACTGCAGCTCATGACCCAAATGACTTCGAAATGGGACAAAGACATGGTGTCCCGATGATTGTCATCATGAATGAGTCCGGAGTTATGGAAGGTACGGGTACTCAATTTGATGGCATGGATAGATTTAAAGCTCGTAAAGAAGTTATTGAGCAATTACGTGCCGATGGCCTTTTAGGCTGGGAGAAACGTCCATACAAACATAGCGTCGGGCATTGTTCGCGATGCAACACAATTGTTGAACCAAGGTTATCCATGCAATGGTTTGTCAAAGTTGGGCCTCTAGCAAAGATGGCAGGCGATGCTGTTCGCCAAGGTAAAGTAAAAATCTCTCCCGAAGAAATGGAACCCAGATATTTTGATTGGGTAGATAACATGCATGATTGGTGCATTTCTCGACAACTTTGGTGGGGACACAGAATTCCGGTTTGGTATGGCCCAAATGGTGAAATGAAAGTTATTGGACCAGATGAATCCGCACCAGATGGTTGGGAGCAAGATGAAGATGTACTAGATACTTGGTTTTCATCTGCGCTTTGGCCATTTTCAACTCTAGGCTGGCCAGAGGAAACTGAAGAATTGCGGAAGTTTTATCCAACCTCCGTACTAGTAACTGGATACGACATATTATTTTTCTGGGTCGCTCGAATGATGATTTTTTCGTTATTTGCGATGGAAGGTAAGCAACCATTTAACGTAATTGCACTCCATGGTCTGGTAAGAGATAAACATGGCAAGAAGATGTCAAAATCCAAAGGAAATGTAATTGATCCGCTTGAGTTTATGGATAAATACGGTTCAGATGCTCTTCGTTTTGCCTTAGCGAGAGGTGCTAATCCGGGGACTGATCAAGCGCTCGCCGAAGAATGGATTGCTGGTGCCAGAAACTTTGCAACTAAAGTCTGGAATGCGACCCGTTTTGCAATCATGAATGGGGCAAATACAAAAGGCGCATTACCAGATCGAAATGAACTAAATCATGTTGATAGATGGATTCTTGATCTACTTAGTCAAACTATAAACGAAGTAGATTCACTGTACGAAAATTTCGAATTTGCTAAGGCAAGCGAGGCTCTCTATCACTTTGCTTGGGATGAAGTATGCGATTGGTATTTGGAATTAATAAAAGACACATTTGCAAAAGGTGGCGTTGAAGCTCAGAAAACTAGCCGAGTACTCGGTCATGTACTAGATCAATTGCTCCGCTTGATGCATCCAAATATGCCATTTATTTCTGAGGCGCTCTGGACCTCTCTTACAGGAGGCGAGTCTCTTGTAATTGCAGAATGGCCAAAGGTTTCAAATTCTGATTTAGATACGGAAGCTATTGCTGTAGTTGAAGATATGAAACGTCTTATAACTGAAATCAGACGTTTTCGTAGCGATCAAGGAATTAAGACTTCCGCTCGAATTAAGGCAAAAATCGAGGGGTTATCTGGAGCGATTTCCGGATATGAAGATGCAATTAGATTCTTGGTGAAGCTGGATTTACCAAGCGAAGGATTTTCTAGCAGTGCCAGAATCGAAATTGGAAATTTTGTCGTCTCTTTTGACTTAACGGGTGCAATTGATGTTAAAGCTGAGCGGGCCCGATTAACAAAAGATTTAGCCACTGTGGAGAAAGATCGCCAAACTGCAGAGGTAAAACTAGGAAATGAAAACTTTATGGCAAAGGCCCCTATGGAAGTTGTTGCCGAGATTCGCGAAAGACTGGTCTTTTGCGATAGTGAAATTGAACGGATCAAGACTTTATTGAGCGCTTTGCCAAGCGAATAAAAGTCCATGTTTTCTGAGCGAATGCATGAAGTAGAAAACGAGCTACTAAGTAGGTGGCCGGAAACAAGGATTGATCCAACGCTGGATCGAATTGCTGCTCTGGCGGATATCTTGGGTTCACCACAGCTTTCATATCCCACAATCCATATCGCAGGAACAAATGGGAAAACTACAACTACTCGTCTGATTGATTCTTTGCTATTTGAACTTGGACTTCGAACTGGAAGATTCACTAGTCCACACTTGCAGAGCATTTTAGAGAGAGTTGCCATTAATGGTTCACCAATCTCCGAAGGAACTTTTATTAAATCCTACGAAGATATTTACCCATACCTGGGAATGATTGATGAAAAAATGTCGCACCCAATTTCATTTTTTGAAGCAATAACCGCCTTATCTTTTGTTGCTTTTGCGGAGCATCCAGTTGATGTTGGCATATTTGAATGTGGAATGGGCGGCGAATGGGACTCGACAAATGTAATTGAAAGTAAAGTATCGGTTGTAACCCCAATCGGTTTCGATCACATGGAATATTTGGGCGATACATTAGAAAAGATTGCTAAGACAAAGTCTGGAATTATCAAGGAAAATACTTTTGCGATTTTGGCAAAACAAGAGCGCGAAGCTGCTCAAGTACTTATAGATAAATGTTTAGATACAAACTCGACTCCGATTCGAGAGGGAATTGAATTTGAAGTGGTAAAACGGTCTGTTGCAGTTGGAGGTCAATTGTTTTCAGTAAGGGGAGTCTATGGAATTTACGAGGACCTCTTCCTGCCACTTCATGGTCGACATCAAGCAAGTAATGCAGCAACAGCGTTAGCGACTGTCGAAGTATTTATGGGCGAACAGGCGCTAGATCACGAACTAGTCCGGTCGGCATTTGCGGGCGCGACTTCTCCTGGTCGGTTCGAAGTTATTCATCGAAACCCAACTGTAATTATCGATGCCGCACATAATCCGCATGGAGCAAAGTCCCTAAAGGAGACAGTTAACTCTGAATTCAATTTTGATCTTGTGATTGGCCTTGTCGCGGCGATGGGAGATAAAGATCTTTCTGGCTTGCTCGAAGAGCTCGAACCAATCATGAGCAAGATTATTGTTACCAGAAATTCTTCTAAGCGCTCTGCCACGATTGCTGAAATTGATACTTTGGCAAAGAAAATTTTTGGATCGAATCGAGTAATTACGGTGGATTCACTTAACGATGCAATAGATCAAGGATTGACACTGGCCAGAGATACAATTGCGGTTCAAGATAAGAGTTGTGCGTTATTGATAACCGGTTCTGTGGTAACTGCAGGTGAAGCTAGAACTTACTTTGCTAGAGAAAGTGATCCTGAACTATGAGAATGTTGTTGCGCAGTGTGCTTTCGATGGAAATTATTTTGGTCGGTTTTGCTCTCTTGCTTGCTAAGGATTTAGAAAATACAAGTTCAATCTGGGTCGGAATTGGAATTATGACTCTCACAATTATGGCTCTAGGAACAATCAAAAAAAATGCCGGATTGATTCTTGGTTGGATTGTGCAATTCAGCTTGGTTCTATACGGATTCTATGTATTTGTAATGTTCTTCATGGGATTGATCTTTCTCACCTTGTGGGTGACGGCCATAATCGTCGGGCGTAAAGGCGAGGCGATTAAGCGGGCCAATGAGGCGAAAAAACCTGATTAAAATCCCAATAGACTTACCCCATGTCAATCGAGCAGACCCTCGTCCTGGTGAAACCAGATGGTGTTCGGCGCGCCCTTGTCGGAGAGATCATTCGACGAATTGAAGCCAAAGGTTATGAGATTAAGAACCTTAAGATGCTAAGTGCCAACCTCTCAACTTTGGAAGCACATTACGGCGAGCATAAAGGTAAGCCATTTTACGAACCGCTCTTGGAATTTATGCAAAGCGGTCCGATCGTTGCGCTGATAGTTGAAGGAAATAGAGCAATTGAAGGTTTTAGATCTTTGGCCGGCGCAACTGATCCCACCGTTGCAGCACCCGGAACAATCCGTGGGGACCTTGCTCGTGATCAAGGAACTAAAGTTGTTCAGAATTTGGTGCACGGTTCAGATTCTGTTGAATCTGCAAAGCGAGAGATTTCAATCTTCTTCCCCGAATCACAAGGAGCAAAATAATGGCATCGATTAATGGCCGCGGTGGTTTCTTTGGTCGCGATATGGCAATTGATCTTGGAACAGCTAATACGCTTGTTTATGTTAGAGGTAAAGGAATTGTTCTAAATGAACCAAGCGTAGTTGCAGTTAATCAAGAAACCGGAGCCGTTCTTGCAGTAGGTGCTGAAGCAAAGCGAATGATTGGCAGAACTCCAGGAAGTATCGTCGCAATTCGTCCACTCAAAGATGGCGTTATTGCAGACTTCGATACCACTGCTTTGATGATCAAATATTTCATACGTCAGGTGCATAAACACACCTATCTTGCGAAACCAAGAATTGTGATCTGTGTTCCGTCAGGGATTACTGGCGTAGAGCAAAGAGCAGTTAAAGATGCTGGATATGAAGCCGGTGCTCGCAAGGTTTACATAATTGAAGAACCAATGGCTGCCGCAATTGGCGCCAATCTGCCAATTCACGAACCAACGGGAAATATGGTTGTAGATATTGGTGGCGGAACAACCGAAGTTGCTGTGATATCCATGGGTGGAATCGTTTCGGCAGGCTCAATCCGAGTCGGTGGTGATGAACTCGATCAGGCAATTATTAATTGGATTAAGCGAGAATATTCAATGTTGCTTGGCGAGCGAACAGCAGAAGAAATCAAAATGGCAGTTGGCTCTGCATACCCACTTCGCGATGAACCAGATGCAGAAATTCGTGGCCGAGATGTTGCTACCGGGCTACCAAAGACAATTGTTATTTCTGCAGAAGAGATTAGAAAAGCTTTAGAAGAACCAGTGGCTGCAATCGTAAATGCCGTGAAAGCAACATTAGATAAGACGCCACCAGAGTTGGCCGCAGATTTAATGGATCGAGGAATCTTCTTAACTGGCGGCGGCGCCTTGCTACGTGGTCTAGATGAGCGCCTCCGTCACGAGACGAACATCCCGATTCATATTGCAGAAAGACCATTGCTTGCAGTTGTCGAAGGTTCCGGAAAGTGCGTGGAAGAATTCGAGGCGCTAGAGAAAGTACTTATCTCCGAACCTCGTCGATAGGAAGTCATGGCTAACAAGCGAAGTGGCCGCACCAGGCTTTTGTTGGTCTCGCTCTTGGTGACTTCGCTCTTCCTGGTCACTTTGGATCTACGAGGCGTAAGCCTTGTGACATCGCTTCGGAACGTTACGCAAAGCGTGCTGGCGCCATTTCAAAGTCTTGGTAGTTCAATTCTAAATCCAATTGGCGATTTCTTTGGTGGATTTTCAAATCTACGCAATTCAAGTTCTCGTATTGAAGAACTTGAAAAAGAGAATGAAGAACTAAGAGCTAAAGCTATTTTGAATGAAAATATCGCTGCAGAACTTAAACAGCTAAAGGGCGTTTTGGATTTAGCAGGTAAAGGTCGTTATAAAACTGTTAGTGCTCGTGTCATCAGTAAAGGTGGCACTGCGACAATCAGTGAATCAATTGTGATTGATCAAGGTTCACAAGCAGGTATCACGAGAGACATGACAGTAATTTCAGAAAGTGGCCTAGTCGGAGTGGTTAAATCCACGACAGCAACCACTTCAGTCGTAATGTTAATGAGCGATCCAGCTTTTCGAATTGGCGTCAGAGTTGCTGGCACTCAATTTATGGGAATTTTATCTGGCGAAGGTGAAGGTCGTTATTTCGTACAGATGCTAAGCGCTGCTGGCGAAATTAAATTTGAAGACTCTCTTTTAGCTAGAGGCAGTTCTGGTGATAAACCGTTTGTGCCCGGAGTTCCCGTGGGTCGAGTTATCTCTGTAGAAAACCGAGTTGGACAATTGACGGCCCGGGCCAGAGTTGAGCCGTACGTTAAATTCGATTCTCTTGGCGTTGTCAGTGTAGTTCTTAAGTCTGCAGGTGGAGATCCTGGAGATGCCTTAGTTCCACAAGCTCCAAGGCCAGCACCGACGGTAACTGTCTTTGTTACCCCTAGCGAATGATTTAAAGCGATCTCATGCGATTAAGTCGATTACCACTTGTTGTAGGAGTATTACTTCTTATATTCATCCTGCAAGAATCATTCGTCAACCGGATTGATTTTTATCTTGGCGGTTTCTCGCTCTACTTGGTCTTCGTGGTGGCTTGGGTAATAAATGAAGAGCCAGAGAATGCAATGTTGATTGGTTTTTTCGCAGGCCTAATTGCCGATCTTTCTCCAACACTCGAGGCTCCCTTTGGACTATGGACATTTGTTTTAACTGGTTTTTGTTATCTCTTAGTTTCAACTATTCGAGGCAACCTGGAACCGCAAATCAGCCCAATTCAAATGTCGCTAGTTACATCACTTAGCGCAACTTTCCTATTAATTCTCTTCGTAATTTTTGGAGCAATTCTTGGTCAAGATGTAGCTTCTGCAATCGTATTAATTAAAGAATTAACCGGAAATCTACTTTGGAGTATGGTGTTAGCTCCAATTTATATTCCACTAACGCAAAGAATTCATAAGATTTCACTGACAGCCAGGGAACGTTAGATGCGAGATAGAACTTCAATTGCGATTGTTGTAGCTCAAATCTTTGTAGTTTCCTTGATGATGGCGCTATTCGGTAGACTTTTTTATCTACAAATAGCAGATGGTCCTCGCTATCAAGAAGCAGCCTTAGATATTCAAAGCAGAGATATTGTTACACCGGCTTTACGAGGATTAATTGTTGATATGTCTGGTGAACCTCTGGCTACAAATAAGGCTGGATTAATGGTTTCTGCGGACCGCTCAATATTGGATCAACAACCTGATAAAGGTAGAAATATTCTCTTTCGTGTTTCGGAGGTTTTAAATCTCAATCCAGCTGATGTATATGCCAGAACTAGGCTTTGTGGAGAATTACAGAAATCTGAGCGAAATGGCTGCTGGACTGGAAACAGATATCAACCAATTCCAATCACTAAAGAAGCCACTGAAAGTCAGGTGCTCCGAATTTTGGAGAGATCTGATTTATACCCGGGAATTGGGGCCGAACCAGTTTCAATTAGGTATTACCCTGCAAAATCGGGAGAGCGCGCAACACATGTTCTTGGATATATCGGTCCAGTTACCGAGGCAGATCTAAATAATGAAAAAGGCAAGCGTTATTATCGCAATGAATTGATTGGAAAAGCTGGAATTGAAGTTCAATATGACGATTTTCTTCGGGGCACTCCCGGTGTACGAACAGTCATAGTTAATTACAAAGAATCAGTAACGAGTGAATCTCGAAATATTGAACCAGTTCCAGGAAATCATTTAGTTTTGAATATAAATGCGAAGTTGCAGAGTGCGACTGAAGAAGCGTTACGGAATGCAGTTCAGCGCGCCCGTGGTAGCGGCTATCGTGGAGATTCGGGCGCCGCAATTGTCATGGATTTAGATGGTCGGGTACTGGCCATGGCTTCATACCCAGACTACGACTTAAATATTTGGGAGAACGGAATCACTGTCAAACAAGCAAAAGAGCTTTACAGTCAACAAAGTGCAGTTCCCGCTTTATCGCGCGCGATTCAGGGAAGTTTTGCGCCGGCTTCAACCTTCAAAGTAGTTTCCCTTTCAGCTGCCGCTGCTGCCAATTACAACTTAAAAAGTACCTATGACTGCCCAGCGCAAGTTGAAATTGGAAATCGAATCTTTCGAAACTTTGATAGTAAACCGGCTGGTCGAATCTCAATGACTACCGCAATGGCAATTTCATGTGACTCTATCTGGTATCAAATTGCTTATGATGAATGGGTTCGTGATGGAGGTCTTAAACCAAAGAGCAATCCCAATGATCATTTCTTCAAGATTGCAAAAGGTTTTGGAGTTGGAAAGAAAACGGGAGTCGATCTTCCATCAGAAGTATCTGGTCGATTACCTGATCGACAATGGCGAAAAGATTGGTACGCAGGGAATAAAGATTTCTATTGTAATTACAAAGAACGTGCCAAGAAATCTCAACTTACTGAATATTTGATTGCCCTGGCGGTAGAAAACTGTATCGATGGCGATAAAGTCAGAGCTGGAGATATGGTTAATTTCTCAATCGGACAAGGCGATGTTCTTATGACACCAATCCAGATGGCTGTGATGTATGCAGCCATTGCTAATGGTGGAGAACTCGTTAAGCCACAATTACGACGTGCAATTGTCACGCCAACTGGAAAAGTTCTTGAGAAATTTGAAAAGACCGTAACCGGAACTTTGCCAATCAAGAAATCGACACTTAATCTATTGCGAACGTCGCTTCGTGCAGTTGTTACATCTGGAACAGCGCGAGGAGCATTTGCTGGATTGCGAGCAGAAGTAAGTGGAAAAACTGGCACTGGTCAGGTTTTTGGTAGAAATCTTGATGGCTCTGCGAAAGATGACACTTCTTGGTTTGCATCATATGCGCCGAGTAAAAATCCACAATATGTTGTAGTCATGATGGTAAGCCAAGGTGGATTCGGAGCGAGCACCAGCGGTGTGGGTGTTAGAAGAATTTATGACTCAATCTTTGGCGAATCCGGTAAGCAAGCGATATTTCCTAACGGTGCATATACCGAGATTCCAGCAATTAAGAATAAGGTTTCGTAATGTTGCAATCACCTGTACATACTTCTAAAAGAAGATTTTTGACAGGTACGGACCCGCTAATAAATCTGTCAGTGTTACTTTTAACTTTGTTTGGCATAGTTCTGGTGTATGCGGCGACTCGAGATTGGTTTGCTGTAAACAATCAAGATCCTGAGTATTACTTAAAACGTCAGCTCATAAATGTAGTAATTGGCTTTGCCTTGGCATACGGAACAACTTTGGTTGATTATCGTTTACTACGTGCTTACACCCCAATCTTGTGGGGGATCGGCGTACTTGGGCTGCTGCTCGTCTTAGTTCCCGGAGTAGGAAGCGTTGTTAACGGAGCGCGTTCCTGGATTGTTTTTCCTGGCGGATTCCAAATTCAACCGGCAGAGATTGCCAAACTGACGATCATTGTCGGTATGGCGCTAATCCTTGCAGAACGCGAAGCCGGTTCAAAAGATCCAACCGATCGTCAAGTTCTCTACGCCTTGATTGTTGCAGCAATTCCAATGCTATTAATTGTTTTGCAACCAGATTTAGGTACTGTCATGATCATATCTGCGGCAGTTATTTCGATGATTGCGATTTCCGGAGCGCGAATCCGGTGGGTAATTGGTTTATTGGTTACTGGCTTTACTGGCGCTTACCTTGCGGTGGCTAGCGGTGAGGTAAGTGAATATCAATTAAATCGATTGAGAGCTTTTGTTGATCCATTTGCGGACCCACAAGCCTCCGGTTATCAATTACGTCAATCGAGAATAACTATTGGCTCCGGCGGGCTTTTTGGAACTGGACTTTTCAATGGCCCACAAACCAATGGTCGCTTTGTTCCTGAACAACAAACTGACTTTATTTTTACTGTTTCCGGAGAGGAATTGGGTTTCGTAGGATCGGCCTTTATTTTGACTTTGTACTTTGTAATATTGATGCGCGCCTTTTCAATTGCAAAGCGAACCAATGACCAATTCGGAAAATTAGTAACTATGGGAGTAATTGCTTGGTTTTCATTTCAAATATTTCAAAATATTGGAATGACCATGGGATTAATGCCTATGACTGGGGTGCCGTTACCATTTCTCTCATACGGTGGGTCAAGTATGTTTGCAAATATGATTGGTATTGGATTACTGCAAAATGTTTATCAACGCACCAGATAGGGTGATTTTCTCTAATTTTCACGCATCATTATGCGCAATTAGGACTCCATAGATCGAATGTGCCATACTTGGCGACGCAATCGCCTCATGGTTGCCAGACCGCTCTTTAGGTGCGGTCGGCAGAACTAAAAAAAGGCGCAACCGAGTTTTAGACGTCCTTCGGGGCGCAGATAAAGGATTTAGTTATGGCCGAAGAGCCAAAAAAGACGCGTAAGCGCGCTGTTAAAAAATCAACTGATGGTGCTGAGAAGTCAACAGAAAAAAAAGCTGAGAAAAAAAGTAAAGCTGCAATTCCAACACCGATTTTCCAGGCTGCACCAGTTTCGCCAAGAGGCGAACGTAAAAAGAGCGATAGTGAAACGCAGGAGAACGAGAATCGTCGTCGCCGTCGTCGCCGTGGAGGAAAAGATCGCCGGCGCAGTGATCGCGATGAGAAGTTAGAAGCAGATAAAGAGAAGATAGATAGCAATAAATCAGAAAGCAAGAATGATATTCAACCTGCGGGTGAACCAGTATTTAAGAAACGTAGACGTCGTCGTCGTTCCGGTGCCGAAGATGTTACTCCGGGCGAGAGCGTTGAAGATGGCGTTGTCACGGTTGTAAAAGTTCGCGATGCCAGACCGGTATCTGAACGAAACAACGATCGCGGCAGAGACCGTAAGAGTTTTGAGCGTCGTGATCGACGTGATCGTTTTAGGGATCGAGATCGAGGTCGAGATCGATCTCGATTTAACGAGCATCGAGAATTTAATCGTGATTACAAAGAGAATAGACGTCGTGGAACAATCCTTACGGATGCTGAATTCTTAGCTCGACGTGAATCTGTAGACCGTGAAATGTTGGTCCGTCAGCAAGGTGACCGTACTCAGATAGCGATTTTAGAAGACAATATTTTGGTAGAGCACTACGTAAATAAGAGCAGCAATATCTCTTATGTTGGCAACGTTTATCTTGGAAAAGTTCAAAATGTCCTTCCATCGATGGAAGCGGCATTCGTAGATATCGGCAAGGGAAGAAATGCGGTTCTCTACGCTGGTGAAGTCAATTGGGATGAAACTGGGCTTGCTGATAACAAGGAAAGAAAAATTGAACGAGTCTTAAAAACTGGTCAATCAGTTCTTGTACAAGTTACTAAAGATCCGATTGGGCAGAAGGGTGCTCGCTTAACGAGCCAGATTTCTTTACCGGGTCGTTATCTAGTTTATGTACCTGGCGGTGGAATGAGTGGAATTTCAAGACGACTTCCAGAGAGCGAACGTAATCGCTTAAAAGATATCTTGAAGAACTTGATAACTGAAGACGAAGGTGTCATTGTCCGAACTGCCGCAGAAGGCGCATCAGACGAGGAACTAACTCGAGATGTAACGCCACTTAAAGCGCAATGGGAAGATATAAAGAAGAAACCTCAAGATAGCTCAACAAAAGCGCCATCGCTTCTCTATGGCGAACCAGATCTAGCAATTAGAGTTATTCGAGATATCTTCAATGAAGACTTTAGAAAGTTAACAGTTCAAGGAACTGACGCTTGGGACGATATTCACAATTATCT
>JACCDW011211526.1_pt1 | contig 12039 bp, 3 predicted proteins | sample 7449781 | NCBI WGS metagenome assembly JACCDW01 (sample SAMN15323449, study PRJNA562643) | freshwater metagenome | isolation source: river surface water | place: USA:Blue River Watershed | collected 2017-08-18
AATTTGGTAATCAAGCACAGTTTGGTGGACCTTTAAGTATTGTTCTAGCTACAGCCGAGACCGCTACAGAAGCAGAAATTTTAGGAATGAGAATTATAATCATTTCAGGTGAAGGTACAGGGCAGTACGGTTATGTTTATGCATATAATGCCGGAACAAAAACTTGTACAGTTTATAGAGAAAGTGACAATCAACCAGGCTGGGATCATATATTACCTGGCACTCCATCTAAAGATTTATTAACTACAGGTACTCGTTATCGTATTGAACCAAGACCTACATTTAGTGCTCCTCCGTATGCTGCATTAGAAGTTAATACCGTAGGAACATATTCGTTTGCCGCAGCAGTTTACGGAGAAACAAATGAAACATTTACAGGTGTATCCGGAACTTCAGGAACTGGAACGACCGTAGATGTGAATCCTGCAGCCGCAACATTTGATATTGTAAAAACTGGAAGAACATATTCAGTTACACTAGCATCAGGCGGAGCAGGATACACTGTGGGCGACACGGTAACTATAGACGGTTCGCTAGTTGGCGGTATAACAGTAGAAAATGATATTACTATTACAGTGACTCACATCTCAGACGATAGCACTAATTCTATTTTAGGTTATACTGTTGAAGGTTCTGCTATAGGATCTAGCGGTAAGTTTATCTTAACACCAACAAACAGTGATAAGGGAATATATTCGACCGACGGAGAGACTTGGCAGGAATTTACACTCTATGCTTCTGCAAATTGGTCAGTGTTAGCTCACGGAAATAATAGATTTGTAACTATTGCTACAGATTCTAATGGTTCTGCACACAGCGATAACGGAATTGATTGGACATATTCTGCATTGCCTTTTAGTAGAAATTGGAGAGGAATGGCCTACGGAAAACCGTTAGGAGTCAGTGACGGTATATTTGTTGCGGTAGCAGGTAATTTAAATTCTGGAGTTTATTCAACTAACGGAGTTAGCTGGTCAACAACAACATTACCGACTATAGGTGATTCGACTATATGCGAATGGACAGATATAGCCTACGGCAACGGTCTGTTTGTTGCACTAGCCAACGAACAAAACGTAGTAGCAGTAGGAACATGGAACGGAACTACCCTTTCATGGACTGGATCTATAATGGATGTAGTTGCAGACTCTTCAAGAAGACAATGGGTAAGTATTGCCTACGGAAATAGAAGATTCGTTGCTATTTCGGATACAGGAGATGTAGCATACAGCTTTGACGGCTTAGTATGGATTCCTGCTACTATGCCAACAGCAGACGGTTCTACAATACATAGATGGAAACAAATTAGATACGGTCAAGGAGTATTTTTTGCCGTAGGCGATACTGGCGGTGCTGATGTTGCTGCTGATCCAACTTCGGGTCCAACAACATTTGCAGCAACATCATATGATGGTGTGGTATGGACTACTAGAGATTTAGCAACTGCTAAAAATTGGAACATTGTTGCATTTGGAAACCCAGATATTACATTAGGTGATAGTACAGTTTCTAATAGTAAACCAACATGGATAGTAGCTTCGAGTACTTCTAGCAACAGCATTAATAAGGTCCACACAGGAGCAAGAGCTCTAGGAAGAGCTGTTGTTAGTGGAAGTGGAATATCTGCAATAAAATTATGGGAATCTGGTAGCGGCTACGATTTTACTCCAGAGATTGAATCTATAGTATGTCCAGATAAAGTACAGAATCCAGAATTTAGAACAAGAATCGCAGACGGAGTGTTAGCTCAACCTACGTTCATATCAAAAGGTGCCGCATACAAAACAAGTACAACATATGTTTCAGTATTCGGAGATGGATTTGCAGATATCACACCGTTAGGTAAATTCTTAACATTAGACGGATTAACAAAAGTTCCAGGACCGGGAGCTCAACTTTATATTGGCGGAAGAACTGAGTATTTCATAGCCGTAGATATTGTCGAAGAGCTTGATAAACCAGACGGTACGTTCCAAGTTAAATTCCAGATTAGTCCTCAGGCTACACTAGCTCATTATCTAGAGCATGGAATGGAAGTAGTTATACGTGAAAAATATAGTCAGGTACGTATCACAGGACATGATTTCTTAGATGTAGGAGCAGGTAATTTTGAAACTACAAATTATCCTCTTTTATATCAGGATTACGACTATACTACAGTACCTTTACAAGAAATTTATAATCTAAACGGTGGTCGTGTATTCTACACAAGTACTGACCAAGATGGTAACTTTAGAGCAGGCGACCTATTTGCAGTTGAACAGGCAACTGGTATTATCACTATTAGTGCTGATTTCTTTGATCTGGCTGGATTGACTGAACTTAGACTAGCAGGTATTAATGTTGGATCTACAGCAATTATTAGAGAATTTAGTAAAGATCCGTTGTTCTTACAAAATTCAAATAGTGTTATCCCAACACAGAGAGCAGTTAGAGCATATCTCCAATCTAAATTAAACATCGGCGGAGAAGATTTATTAACTCCAAGCATTATTGCAGGAACTATTAAAGTTGGACCCGGTGAAATTAGTAATACAGCTGGTCTAACTATTAATGTTCCTATCATAGCAGATTTTAGTGGTCCGGCAAGTAGTAATGTTGGAGTAGGTGGAAGTATGGTAGCTCAAACAATGTTCTTCAGAAGCTTTAACTTCAGAGCATAAATTTTTGATAAATATAGATAATCGGAGTATATAATGGCAGAATTTAAACTAGGTAGAATCAGATTTGTATGGAAAGGTGCTTGGGTTACAGGTACTACCTACTATAAAGATGACGTGATTCGTTTCGGAGGTAAAGTATATCTTTGCCAGATCGGACATGTTGCATCTTCCGACTTTAACACAGATCTAGATATAGTTCCAACAAAGTGGAACTTAATGAGCGACGGCCAACGCTGGACTGGCGATTGGACCACAGCTACTAGATACGAAGAAGGTGATTTAGTAAAATACGGCGGCACTGTGTATGTTTGCACAAACGGTCACACTTCTGCTGCTACCGCTGCCTTGGGATTAGAAGCAAACTCCGGAGATTGGGATATATTTGTTGAAGGGTTCAGCTGGAAGGGAGACTGGACTACTTCTACAAGATACAAATTAAACGACATAGCAAGATACGGTGGTATTGACTATATCTGCCAAACACACCACACTTCTGCTGCTACAGCTGCCTTAGGCCTCGAAGCAAACATTGGCAACTGGCAAGTCTTTAGCCAAGGTCAAGAATATCTAGGAACTTGGACTACTTCTACTCGTTATAAGATAAACGATATTGTAAAATGGGGTGCCGGTCTTTGGATATGTACAACACAACATACTTCAAGCACATTCCCTAGTGATTCTTCTTATTGGAGTCAATACACTAAAGGATTTGAGTTTGAAAGTACATGGAGTTCTGTAACAGCATATCAACCAGGAGACATCGTTTCTTACGGTGGAAATAGATATGTTGCAAAGACTCTAAACACAAATAAAAATCCGTTGGCAGAAACCAGCGATTGGGACCTATTTTCTCAAGGTCTAAGTTATCAATCAACATGGACTAATGCAACTTCCTACAAAATTGGGCAGGTTGTACAATATGGTGGTTATAATTATCTAGCAATCACAGACAGTCCTAGCTATACATATTCAATTACAGCAGTTGATGGAACTAACGAAAGATTTACAACCACTGATACTACAGGTATGGTTGCAGGAATGTCTGTTAGATTTACCGGTACAACCTTTGGTGGCGTTAATACCGGCGGAAGATACTATGTTAAACAAGTAATCAGCGGAACTGAATTTACAATTTCTGCTACATCTAGCGGAACAACTTTTAATGCGATAACAGCCACAGGCACAATGACCGCAACTGTTTCTGCTGAACCACCAAATACATCATACTGGACTGATATCTCTAGAGGTATTAACTGGAGAGGTGACTGGGCAGACGATGCAGAATACAATGTTGGCGATGCTGTTAGACTCAATGCCAATGCTTATATCTGTGTGCAATCACATAGATCTGAAGGCGATGACGGTTCTACACTAGGAGTAGAAGGCGGTGGACAAGCCAGCAGTCGTCCGGACTTAGATGCTTCAGGAACATATTGGAACGTATTAACTGTCGGCAGTGAAACATCAGTACTAACAACCACAGGTGATATGGTTTATTACGGTGGTGCAGGCCCAACAAGATTACCAGTAGGTACAGAAGGTCAAGTTCTACGTGTAAGTTCCACAGGAATCCCAGAGTGGGTTACCTGGGGTAAAGTAGAGCATGTTTATTATGTTGCTACTACAGGAGAAGATCGCCCTTACCCAGATTGCGGTGCAAGTTTAGACAAACCATGGTCAAGCATCCGTTATGCCTGCCAAGAAATCGAAAAAGGTGCTTTAAATCCGCAGGCTAAAAAATTATTAGAATTGAATCGTGCATTTATACAAAAAGAAGTAAGTGCTTGGATTCGTTATCAAATAACAAATAATATTGCTCCATTTACAACTTCGTTTGACTATGACGAATATAAATGCGAAAGAGACGTTGGTTTTGTGATTGATAGATTAATATGGGATATCAGTCACGGCGGTAATTTAAAAGTTCGTGCCGCAGCATTTAGTTTATTAGGTGCGTTCGGAGAATCTGGTGAATTTACAGCACTAGAAGAAGTTCAAGCATATTCAAGATTAGCAATAGAATCAGAAGAAGGAGTTGCATCCTACAACTATATGGAAGATGTAATTTATGCGGTTCTTGCTAATCAAGCTCCTACTACTGTTTATCAAACTTTATCTTTAGACTCTACAGCAATTGTTGCTCAAACAATTGATACAACTTATGTTTCTGAAAGCGGAGTAGCTGATAGAGTTGCTGAATTAGTAGGAATTATTACTACCGCATTAACTGATCAAGTTACAACTAATTTACCGGCTCGTCTAGTACCTAACAATACAATTTTTGTTAAGACTGGAACATACTACGAAACATTACCTATCATAGTTCCGGCAGAAACAGCACTTGTTGGCGACGAAGTTCGATCTGTTCACGTGTCTCCTGCAGATAGTCTAGTTCACGTAACTGATGCAAAATATACCATTGGTTCTTTTGGAAGAATGGAAACTATATTAGGTCAAATTCTTCTAGGATCTGATGTAACTGAAACCACTGGTAATACACAAGTTCAAAGCAGAGATTTTCCTTTCGCTAGTTCAGTTGAAGTAAGTGCTCTACAAAAACTAATTAGATCAACAAAATATAAGATCGATTGGACTTTAGGAACTATGATTTCTGCCAGCTATCCTAATCCAACAAACTACAATACTAGTTACTTGGCTGGTTACGGAGATGCAAGAAGACTTCTTTTAGAAAATAAAAAATTCATACAAGAAGAAATTATTGCATGGTTAGAAGTTAATTATCCTACGCTAAAGTACGGAAAAACTGACACACGTCAAGATACAGGATATATTATCGATGCAATGATCTATGATTTAACCTACGGTGATTCGTATCAATCTATCGTAGCGGGTCTTGCATACTTTGACGGTGATTTAACTCCACTAATTCCTGCAAGCATTTTAGGAGCCACAGTTGCAGCTCAAAGCAGATTAAAAACTGTTATGCAACAGGTTGTTGCTAATACCGCAGTAACTAGATCTACAGGAAATTTAGAAGTACAATGGACTGACAGCACAAATCTACCAAACGGCGGAAATGCTAGTTCCTTTATTGGAACTAACATGGATATTATTATTAATCTAGTTGGCGGAGACTCTACTAGCGGTAATCCACCAAGTGTTAATATTACTACTATAGCAACAAATAATACATTTACAACCAGCGCAGCTCACGGTCTTGCAGCTGGCGATACTGTTAAACCGAGAATTACAGCGAACGGACTAGTAGCTGATACTGTTTACTGGGTTAAATCTACTCCGGCTTCGGATACATTTACACTAGCCGCAAGTTATGATGGAACAACTCTTGCTTCGTTTACTAACGGAACAGGGCTAGACATTGACGCAGATCTAATGTTTATGCCAGCAACATCGTGGGTAAGTGCAGGTTTAATCACAGCATGGACTACATTAAGTGCAGCCGCATCTACTATTGCTACAAATACAGTAAGTTATATTAATTCAAATTATCCTACTCTTGTGTACAATACAACAAAAACACAACGAGATGTTCAATTGGTATTAACAGCAATTGGTTATGATTTAATGTTTGGCGGAAACTATGCAGCTCTTAAGGCAGCATATGCTTATCTAAGAAGAAGCAATAGTTCAGTATACCAAAGTCAATTATTAAAAGATGCTACTATTGCTTCTTTACTATACGCTAAAGATCAAGCAAAAGCAAATGTCGGCGGAAATGCAACGGCACAAAATTCTATCGAAGCAAATATGACTTTAATTGCTGAGATTATCTATGCTGGATCTTATGAAGGTTCAATCTGCCAAACAGAAGCTCGTTCTGCAGACTGGGCTAGATTACAGCTAGAAAGAAATAGAGATTATATTATTGCTGAAATATCTGCATGGACTAACAATACATATAAAACTACTGTAACTTCTGCAACTGCTTCAACAGATGTGTTTACATGTTCCGATACTAGCTGGATGCAAAGAAATACAGCAGTTACATTCACAGGAACAACATTTGGACAAGTTAGCGAAGGTACAGTATATTATGTACAAAACGTTATTAGTTCTACACAATTTAAGATTTCTAACAACAGAAACTCTACTACATCAATTGATGTTGTAGCCGACGGTAGTGGATCAATGACAGTATCGATGTACTATCCTCAAGCGACCTGCGAGAGAGATACCGGAGAGTTTATTGATGCATTTAAGTACGATTTCCAGTATCCTGGAAACTATGCAACATTTAATGCAGCTAGATTATATTCAAATGCCGTAATCGGAAATAAAGAAGAAAATATGTTCTTGTTGAGAAACGGAACAGGTGTTCGTAACTTTACTCTAGAAGGACTAAGTGGCGATCTTACTCCGGAAAACGAATACGGAACCAGCAGAACCACAGCAGGTGCATATGCATCGTTGGATCCGGGTTGGGGCCCAGCAGACTTCCGTACATGGATTGTTGCACGTTCTCCTTATGTACAAAACGTTGCTACATTTGGTAATGCTGCAATCGGTCAAAAAATTGACGGTGCATTGCACAACGGCGGAAATAAATCTATTGTTTCTAACGACTTCACTCAGTTAATCAGTGATGGTATTGGTGCATGGGTAACAAATAATGCTAGAGCAGAACTTGTTTCTGTGTTCACATACTACTCACATATTGGTTACCTGTCAGAAAACGGCGGACGTATCCGTGGTACTAACGGAAACAACTCTTACGGAGACTTTGGTTCTGTGGCAGAAGGGTTTGACGTTACTGAAACTCCAATCACAGCTATTGTCGATAACAAAGCATTTACGGCCACAGTTGGATCTGTACTAACAGACGGAATTGAAACATTATATCAATTCGAATATGATAATGCTGGTTTAGATTATACCGCAGCAACTTGGTCAGTAACAGGAGGCGGAAATAGTGCTTCAGTTGAACACACTGATTTTAGAGACGGCGGTGTTTATCAGGTTAGATTGGTAGACAGTGTAGATGACTCTGCCGCAGCTCCAGAAGTTGACGGCAACTATGGTGGATTTGGTTATATTTCTAGTTCCAATACTGCACAGGGTGGTACAACAACATCATTAACTATTGCTGCAACAGATGATGAAATTACTGGTGCATACGTGGGAATGAAAATAATAATCACCAGTGGACAAGGCGCTGGACAAGTTGGTATTGTTGATTCTTATACAGCAGGAACCAAAGTTGCTACAGTGACTAAAGAATCGACAGGTGCGTCTGGTTGGGATCATATAGTTCAAGGAACAGCGATTGTTGCACCGGATGCTTCGTCGACATATATTATTGAACCTCGTGTTTCATTTACAGGACCAACTTATAGTTCTGCATCAAGAACACTAGCATCTGCACAGAGTTATACCACTGCTCGTTATTCACCTATATTTAAAGTTTACACCCCGTTGACAGCTACCGGCGGTACTGGAAGCTCTGCTACATTTACTGTGGTTAGAAAAGGTGTAAAATATTCAGCTGTGGTACTACTATCTGGCGGAACAGGATTTACTAGATTAGATACATTAACTATAGCTGGTACAAATTTAGGTGGTGCTAGCACAACTAATGATATTACAATTACAGTAACCGCAATTAATTCTACAACCGGTGCTATTACAGATTTTGAATTTACAGGTGTTGCTCAAGGAGGTGTATTTGCCTTAGTTGCTAGCGGATCTAGAGATGTTAATACTTCTGTAAACGGAACAACATGGACACAAAATGCTACAGCATTGCCAAGTACATCAAGCTGGAGTGGACTAGCAGACGGTGCGCTAACAGTTACAGAAGTTGCAGGTTCGTTCGTAGTTGGTAGATCTTATGTTATTACATCTTTAGGTAACACAGTCTTTACCTCAATTGGTGCTGCTGCAAACCTAGTAGGAACATATTTCATAGCTACAGGAGCAGGATCTGGCACAGGAACTGCAACTCCAGTAGCAAATCATTTAGTGGCTGTTTCTTCTAGTACCACAGTCAATGCATATTCAGTAGACGGTGGTGTAACATGGACCAGCGGCGGAGCATTACCTGCAGGTATGTCAGGCACAGCGCAGGCTATTGCCTACGGTTTAAATAGTGGTACAGGTACATGGGTAGCTATTGGTTCGGGTGGTGCAACAGCATACTCAACCAATGGTGGTATTAGCTGGACAGCAGGTGGAAATCTACCAGCAGGTACATGGTCTCATGTTGCCTACGGTGCAGGTCGCTGGATAGCTGTATCTACTGGTGGTACTGCAACTGCTTATTCAACTGACGGCGGTACAACATGGACATCGGGTGGATCACTAGCAAGCTCGTCTTGGATTAGAGTTGTCTACGGTGAAAACAAATTCATTGCTGTAAGTTCAGACGGAAGCGTAAATCCTTATTATTCCGTTGACGGTGGTGTGACTTGGTCTACAACAGGAATAAGTGGTTGGTTAACTGGCACATATACAAACGTAACTTACGGACAAGGCGTATTTGTTGCTACACAATCGTCTAGCAATAACATGGTAAGCTCCGAAGACGGTCTTGTATGGACTACTAGAGCTATTACAAGAGCTTCAGGCACAGGCGCTCGCAAAGCTATATTCGGTAATCCAAACAGATCAGGTATCTGGGCAATAATTCCTTCAGGATCTACTACAGCAGCATCTAGCGCGGTTTTAGGTGCTACCGCTAAAGGTCGTGCATACGTAGCAGAGAATAAAATTTATGCGATCAGAATCACAGATCCCGGATCAAGTTATACATCTGCTCCAACTATCACTATAACTGATCCTAACAACTTATACGAAGCACCGACTTCTGTAAGAATTGGTAACGGTGTATGTGCCAACGTTGATTTTATCAACAGAGGTACAGGTTATGACAGTGCTATTGCAACTATAGATACCGGTGATGGATATGCTGACAATTTCCAAAACGGACAATATATCGCAGTTAAGAGATTAACAGGAAGTCCTAGCGCAGGTGCAAACGTTGTATTTGCAACACAACCAGATACAGTTTATAAACTAGTTCAGGTTGTTTCGCCTGCAGGAACGAACGACGGTGCAAGAAGTGCATTCCTGCAAATTTCTCCTAACATGAGCATATTCAATTCACCTGCAGATGCTACAGGAGTAACAACTAGAATACGTTATAGTCAGGTTCGTTTAACAGGTCACGATTTCTTAGACATCGGAACTGGTAATTTCGACGAAACAAATTATCCAAACGGTGAACCAGAAAATGAACCTAACCAACTAAATGAAACAGCTGACTTAAATGGCGGACGAGTATTCTACACAAGTACTGACCAGGACGGTAACTTCCGAGTTGGTGAATTGTTCGTTATCGAACAGGCCACAGGTAAAGCAACATTAAATGCTGATGCGTTTAACATTGCAGGTCTATCACAGTTATCACTTGGTAACATTACACTAGGCGGAAATTCGGCAACAATTACTGAATTTTCAACAGATCCGTTCTTGACAGCTAATAGCGATAGCGTAGTGTCGACACAGAAAGCTATTAAAGCATACATCGCAGCACAAATCGGCGGCGGTGGAGCTAGTTTGAACGTAAATAGTATTGTCGCTGGTTTCGTATCAGTTGCAGGTACTACAATTACTACAACTACAGGCGGAACTATCCAAATGAAGGCTAACTTTAACTTCCAGGCCGGAGTAAGAGGTTATCCAGTAGCTTGGAATTATTTCTTAAATAATTAATATGGAGATTTTATAATGGCAACAGGAAGATTAGGAACAGCTAACATTACAACTGCAAACGCAGCCACTACTATATATACAGTACCGGCTACTACATTTTCAGTGGTTAGCTTAAACATTTGCAATAGATCGAGCTCAGCGGTAGCAACCGTTAGAGTAGCTATTTCAAACAGCACATCACCAGCAATTGATGAATGGATTGAGTATGATTCATCTATCGTAGCTAACGGGGTTTTAGAAAGAACAGGTTTGATATTAGATAGCACAAACAAATATTTGGTTGTAACAGTAACTTCTGCAACACCAACAGTTTCGTGTGTAGCCTACGGTATTGAAACATCAACAGCATAAGGTAGATAAAACATGGGAAGAAGAACAAGCGGTGCTTCGGTAGGTTTAGAAAAGATTGGTAACGTTCAGGCTAATCAATCTACTCTAACCACAACGCAGCCAAATACTAATATTACAATAAGTCCTAACGGTACGGGTGTAGTAGTTAATACAACACCGGTGTCGATTACTAATCAACAAGCATTAAGATTGCTTGAAGCTACTTCAAACGGAACAGACTTCCTAGGAATGAGAGCTTCGGCTAGCATGGCAGCGTCTTATACCATTACATGGCCTGCTGCGGTATCTGCAGCTAGTGGATACGTACTTACTTCTGATACTAGCGGAAACCTAAGCTGGACAAGTCCTTCTACACTGGCTATTTCTGTATCGGATCCAGGTGCAAGCGCCACAGTTCATTATCCTATATTTGCTACAAATGCAGGTTCTGTACCAAGTTCTTTATCACCTAATGCTAGATCAAACCTGTCATTTGTTCCGAGTACAGGCGAATTAACAACAACAGCGGTAAACGCAGCTAACGTATACGGAAGTACTTCTAGTAGCGGAACATTAACTATAAGAGGAACATCTAACGGTACTAAAGCCACAGCATCTGTGTTAATGACCGATAACGTATCATCATCTAGTACTTCTACCGGAACATTGGTGATCACAGGAGGTTTAGGTGTAAGCGGAAGAATATCAACTACAGATCTAAACGTAGCAACTAGCGGAGCTCTTTCTTTCAACAATCAAACCCGCCAGATGATTAACCTCTTTAGTACTAGTTACGGTATTGGTATCCAATCTAGTACTCAGTATTTTAGAACCGATGGTAGATTTAGTTGGTTCAGAGGCGGTGTACATAGTGATACTGAAAATACAGCTGGTACAGGCGGCACATTACTTGCAACACTAGACAGCAGCGGTCACTTTGTTCCAGGGGCTAACAATGCTCAAGATTTGGGAACTTCGAGTTTACGTTGGAGAATCTTGTACACACAAGACTTGGAATTAAGCAACGGCATTGGTGATTATACCATTGTCGAGGGTGAAGACGATCTCTTTATCTACAATAACAAAAAAGGTAAAGTTTATAAATTTATGTTAGCTGAAGTGGATCCAAGCCAAGCTCCAGCAAAAATGGTTGACAGAAAATAAGGATAGAACATTATGCCAATTAATTACGCATCGGGTTCTAGTATTAGAGCAGGTTGTAGAGTATTACATGCAACCGACGGAAGAAGCGGATGTCCTGGAAGTTATACTGCCGGCACCGACTTATTAACTATTTCTTTCTCTGTGGCAAATACAGCTATGGTTTATGCTGAAGGAAGTATGATTTCTAATA
>JACCDW011527532.1_pt1 | contig 12039 bp, 29 predicted proteins | sample 7449781 | NCBI WGS metagenome assembly JACCDW01 (sample SAMN15323449, study PRJNA562643) | freshwater metagenome | isolation source: river surface water | place: USA:Blue River Watershed | collected 2017-08-18
ACATTTGATGTAGAGATTTGGTGGTATAACGGTGGAGGACCAGGCTCTTACCATCTTGGATGGGCTATACCTGGCGGATGGACAGGTGCTGGATGTGATTACACTGGAGGGTGGGGAGTTGGGTTTAGCTGCAATCTTGGAACATTCTCATCTGGATCTGGACCAACACAAGAACAAATTAATGCATATAATCAAGCTCTTTTAACACAGCAAAACCTTCAAGAAATCTACAACAATAAAGTTTCTTATTACAATAATCAAAATCAAAACCTAACAACATATAACTCAAACCTAACAACTGCTATACAAAACCTAACAACAGCTCAGCAAAACCTAACAAACGCTTTGTCTGCTAAAAATACTGCTAATACAAACTATACACAGGCAGTAAATGAAATGAACGATGCCATTGATGACGCATGGGATTCATATAACGAGCAGCTTGAATTTGAAAGACAGCAAAGAGTTTCTGCTGCTATTGCACAGGCTGCTGCAAATGCAGCAGCAAATCAGCCAACCGTAGAACCAACTCCACAGCCTTCACCAGAGCCAACATCTGAGCCTACTGAAGAACCAACGCAAGAGCCTACGGAAGAGCCAACTCCTGAGCAAACTGAACCAGAAGAAGCCAATCCTTCTCCAACGCCTGATACCACAGATGAGGAGACTGTAGATCCCACCCCAACACCTGAGCCTGAGCCAGAGCCTTCTGTAGAGCCTTCACCTCAGCCAGAGGATATAGATCCAACTCCAGAGCCTGAACCAACTCAAGATGTTTCTGAAACTCCAAGTAAAACAGAGAATGCTCCAATCGATAATGCAACAGCAAACTTAATTGCTGACTTAACTAATTCTAACACTTTAGCTAAATTAACACCAGAGCAGGCGTCGGTAGTATCTAAGTCTCTTGGTGTATCAGTAAAAGAACTAGCAATAGTAGCAGAATTAGCTAAATCTAATCCAGCAGTAGCGGAAGCTCTTCAAGAGTTCGGTGACCGTGCAAATGCTAACTTAGATGCACCAATGCCATACACCCTTGCAGACGCTACAACAGAAGTACAAACAGAGGCATTCTTAGCAGACCCACTTGGGGCGGTATTTGACATAGACCCACTAGAACTCCTATCTAATTTCTCTGAGTTAGGTATGGATATGACAGACGATCAGAGAGAAAAAGCACAGGAAGTAATTATTCCAGTAGTCATTGTGTCACAAATTGCAAGCACACTGATTGGAATGAGGAGGTAATATGAAGATAATCAAGAAAGTCGTGAAAGGCTTTTTTACATGGCTGAAGGACGCAGGAGTTGAAGTAATTGCACAAGCCTTTACCCTCCTCGGCTTCTTTATTGCATGGCTTACTCTAACGGGTTCAGCCAGAGATATTGTTGGAATGGCAGTATTAATAACAACAGCTATCTGGTTAATAACAATTCCGTTGAGAAAGGAGTAAATATGAAAGAAAAAATAATGTACATCCTAGCTGCAGGAGTAATGGTTGCCATTGGTCTTGCAATTGTAGGGGATTATGTCGTTGCTGCAATAGAAACACAATCTACGGGAGAGCCTGTAGAAGTTTCTTCTGATGTTATGACTTTAGTACAAACTGCTCTAGGTGGTGTGATTGGAATAATCGGTGGTTACTTTGGGGCAAAGGCAAATAATAAGGATAAGGAGGACTAATATGGCAAAGAAAAAGGAAATTGATATTACTGTAACTGATCCAACAACTGGAGAAGAAGTAATTGGTTCATCAGCCGTAACTAATATTTGGAACATCCTAATGAGAATTGTCGCAGTATTTGCGGCATCTGGACTTTCAGTAATTGGTGCAGGTTCATTGGTCGGTATCGATACAATGAAGGCTGTAATTCTAGCAGGTACTCTTGGAGTAGCAACTGTAGTTGAAAGACTAGCACGAGCATTCCTCGATGATGGCAAGCTTTCTGCTTCTGAAATCAACTCAGCATTCGCTAAGATTGATAAGAACGCAGCAGAATAGTAGACAAACATATTATGGGCGTGTATAGTTATATATAAGCCCAGCGGTGTTAGCTTAGTTGGTTAAAGCCCCGAACTCATAATTCGGTAATCGTAGGTTCAAGTCCTACACACCGCACCACCCCATATGGCACTCTTAGGATGGATAGTTACACATCTCCCAAAATCCCTGCCACGTGTAGAGGAATTCTTGCCATATGGGGCCCACTTTGGTACAATTAATGCATAGGAAGCGAGGGGCAGTGGAAGGAATAAGCTTTAATCTAAGCGGGTATCAGGACGAAGACGGGTCAATAAATATGACTCTAGAAGCCAACGATACTATTAAGATAGATATAAGATATTCGGATCCAATGCTAGCGCAGGCAGTTATATCTAACTTGCCACACATTCTTGAAGATATGTTGGACGAGGCTTTTGAAGAGTCTTTCAATTACAATATAGATGAAGAATTAAAAAGAATTTTGGAGGAGGGAAAGTAATGCCTAAGAAAAAAGCAACTGCTTTTAATCCAACTCAAATTAAAAATGGAATGATTGTTAGACTACGTAAAGATGGTACTATTAAAGCTATTATCGGTCCTTATTTAGTTAGACATAAAACACAAGGGAGCAAAAAGAATGCCTAAAGGTCGTTATACAATTGGTGGAAAAGGAACACATGGATGCAAGGGTTACCCAGTAGTAGGTGACACTGGTAAAGTACATGGTTGTCATTCAACAAGAGAGGCTGCACAGAATCAGCAAGCAGCCATCTATGCTTCTGAAAATTCACAAAAGTCTATGGACGAAGAAGATCCAAGAATCGGAGAAAATCACGATTGTGAAGAATGTCGTGATGCAATGAATAAATCAATGGATACTGATCCAAATCCAATTACTGGGGAAGAGCGTGAAGCTGTACTTGAGACTTCTGAATCTCCATTAAGTTGGGGAGGAGTATTTAGTCCAGTAGTCACAAAGGCAGCAAAGCCAAACTATGGAAACATTATTAAACCTAGAAAAGGCTCACCAGCAAACAAAGAATTGTATGCTAGAATAGTTGCTGAAGCTAAACGTAAATTTGATGTATATCCTTCGGCAGTAGCAAATGCCTGGGTGGTGGCAGAATATAAGCGTCGTGGTGGAAAATACAACTCTAAGTAATTTCTCATAAAAGACCCTTGCCAAACCTCTAGTAAGTAGGGTATAGTTAATTATGTTGTTTTAGTGGTGATTAGCTCAGCAGGCAGAGCGGGAAGCTGTTAACTTCTAGGTCCCTGGTTCGAATCCAGGATCGCCAGCGGTATATCCAAAAGGATATGTCCAAATCTATCGGTAGAAAAGGATAAAAAGGAAAAATATGAAGAAACTATCAATTCTAGTCGCTTCTGTACTTGGTGCAACAGTTCTTGCTGCAGCGCCAGCACAAGCGGCTCCAATGACAGTTGCAACATCAACAGGTGCAGTATCAGGTGGAGTAACCACTTGGACAACTGTAACCACAGGTACATCAACAAGCAATGCTATTGCTCGTCCAGTCCCAGAAGATAACGTAATTGACGACAGCGATGTTGTTCGTTTCGTTGCTACTGTTGACACAGGTACAAGCGTAGTAGCAACTGCTACAAACGCAACAATTGTTGCAGCAACTAATGCAGTTGCAGCACCAGTAACAGCATCATCAGGATCAGCATCTTTGACAATTGCTACAGGTACAGGAACAACTGCTACCTTCTATGTCTACACAAAGACAACAGCAATCGGAACAGTTGTAGTCCAAAATGGTGGAACAACTCTAACATTCTATGTTCAGGGTACAGCAGGTAAGGTCAACACAGTTGCTCTTACAGGCAATGATTCTGGTTCAACATCAAGCGTTGTAACAGTTACAGCAACAGCGACAGACGTATTCGGAAACAAGATTTCTGGAAGAGCTTTGTCAGCACTTGTTGTAAACGGTACAGTTGATACAACAACTGCAGTAACAGGCGCTACTTTGGCTGATTTCGGTACAAAGGAGTTCAAGGTTACGCTTCCAACAACTGGAACTACAACACTTGTAGTCTCAGCAGCAGCAGGCGAAATCGCCTCAACTGTAGCAGGATTTAACTCAGTTACATCTTCTGCAGTAAAGTCAATCACAGTACGTGACTTGGCTGGCGAACTAGCAGCAGTATCTGCTGCTCGTGATGCAGCACTTGCAGCAAAGGCAACAGCCGAAGCAGCACTTGCAGCAGCAAATGCTAAGGCAGCAGCAGACCTAAAGGCAGCAACTGATTCAGCAACAGCAACAATTGCATCTAAGGATGCAGAAATTGCTAAGCTAAAGGCAGATAATGCTAAGGCTCTAGCAGACCTTAAGACTGCTTTCAATGCACTCGCTAAAAAGTGGAATGCAAAGAACCCAAAGTCTAAAGTAACACTAGTTAAGTAATCTTAACAACACCTTGTGGCATGTGTATAAACTGCCACACCAAGGTCTCATAGTTCAGTTGGTCAGAACGCCTGCCTGTCGAGCAGGAGGTCACCAGTTCAAGTCTGGTTGGGATCGCCAGGGAGGTCAAGAGTTCCACCACCACACCGCTCTTGACTTCCCCCTCTTTTATAGTCTATACTTAATATATACCTACTAGAGAAAGTGATAAGAATGCAAACATTCTTTCCATATTCAGACTACGAAGCAATCGCACAAACTCTTGACAATAAGAGATTAAATAAACAAATACTTGAAGGATATCAAATCCTTAAGGTTCTATCAGGCGCATCACCATCTGGTGCATGGCGCAATCATCCAGCAGTACTTATGTGGGAACGCTCAGAGCGTGAGCTACGCCGTTATATTGGTCATATGATTTATGAAGCTGACTGGCGTGGTATTAAGACAGATAAGAATCTACAGAACTTACGTGTACTAGAACGAGAGTACGGTAAAGGCTGGGGAGATGAAGTACCTTTCTGGCAAGAAAGCGACGTAATGCTTCAATGCATTATGACTACTCACAGAGTTAATCTATTTAAAAAAGATCCAATGTATTATGCTAGATTTAAATCAGAAGTTTCTAGCCCATACAATGTTACATGCTGTGACAAATGCCAGTACTTTTGGGCAACACACCCCTTGAGAGGTAAGAAGTAATGCAAGAAATTAAGCTAACATCAGAGCAAGCAGAACAATTGCAAGCTTTTGTAACTGATCATAGAAACGCATGCTACATGCATTTATACGATGAAGAAGATATTCGAGAAGGCTGGGAGCCTTACGATGCTTATGATGGATGTGACGTATGCGATACACGAGAGCAACTTATGGCAACATTTGACTGGCTTAAGTCTAATGGATTAGTTGATGTTTATGTTGAATAATGCCTTCGTAGCTCAGAGGACAGAGCACTCGGTTTCTACCCGATTGGTCGCAGGTTCGACTCCTGCCGAGGGCGCAGGAAATACTAGTAAAGGGAAATAATGGAAGAATATGAAGTAAGTCAGGAAGAAGAGGATGCATATTTCTCTTACCTTCTTGAGGTGGGGGCTATTGAAATTCAAGGTGTGTCTCCTGATGGTCAATTAATGTTTAAGCCTAATGTAGAGAAGATGAAGGAGTATGCTCCAGAAATGTATCAGATGATGCAGGACGATATCGAAAATAGCCTTCTAGAGCTCTACAAAGAGGGCCTTGTAGATATGGAGTACTCAGATGATCTTGAAGCTAAGTTCAAAATGAGTGACAAGGCTATGAAAGAAATGGAACGTTTTGGCTTTTTTAAGCTAGACGAGTCCGATAAATAATGGTATAATTATATGGAAGAATGCATGACCTGTGGGGTTACCAAGCACCTAATTGAGTATTCAAAACTTCGTGACGGTACACCCATATTTTTATGCTTTAATCATACACCAATAAATCGTTTGGAAAAGGAGATACAAATTGGCTGAAGGATACTCACCAACTAGCGGAATGAAGTCCGCTGCTCGACGTGCCCTAGCATGGAAGAAAGAGGGAAAGCGTGGAGGAACACGAGTAGGATTAACTCGTGCTAATCAAATTGTAAATGGAGAATCTCTTAGCGAGAGTACAGTAATGCGTATGTATTCATTTTTTTCTAGACATGAAGTTGATAAGAGAGCAACTGGATTTAATTCTGGTGAAGAAGGTTTCCCAAGCCCTGGCCGTGTTGCCTGGGATCTTTGGGGTGGAGATGCAGGGTTTTCCTGGTCTCGTCAAAAAGCAGCATCGATTAAGAATAAGAGGACAAACAAAATGGCAACTTCCGTTTGGGATGGAGCTTTCCTAGGAGCACTAGGAAGAGAGCAAGCAGAAGCTTCAAATGAAGAAGTTCTGATTGACCTTGAAGAAGAAAATGATGAACCATTGGAGCCAGAAGTAGTAAATACTCCTGCAACTGTTGAAACACCAGTTGTAGAAGAAGCTCCAGCACCAGCAGAAAATGTTGTAACAACAGAAACTGCTGCACCTGCAGAAGAGCCAGCGCAAGTTGAAACACCTGCGCCTGCTGAAGCTCCTGCAGAAACACCAGCAGAGGCACCTGCAGAGGCATCAACAGATGCTCCAGCAGAAGCAACAACAGAACCTACTGCGTAAGGTGCAACATGAAGTTGTGGGTAACTGGATCCCAAGATTGGGATAGCGATATGATTTTAGCCAGAGCCATCACACTATTGATCCAAGAAATGTCTGAAGAAGATAAGAATATCTCATTCTTCCATATGGATCGAGAGGGTGCAGAGCAAATGGCTGGATCTTATGTTGCTAAAACTAAGGCATTCTTAACTGGTAAAGGGTTTAAGGTATCTGAATTTATACCTGTAAAGTCTGCTACCTTTGAAGAGCGCATTGAAAAAATCTTGGACCAGTCTCCCGACCTTATGGTTATCTTTAATAAGGGTGGGGATTACAAGGCTGGTAAGATTCGAGAAGCCGCACAATCAAATAAAATTAAGGTTCTAGAGTATAAAAACTCTTGACATATACTATAGAGATTTGATATTATATATACTATGTTTAAGTTAATTAGAGACGTTCGTGAGATTAAATTTAAGCTCAAAGCTATTGAAAAAAAGCTCGATATCATAATTGCTTACTTACATGTTAGAGATAAACAAGACCGTTCAATTCTAAGGAAAATGGAAAAATAATGTCTGATTATAAGTTCAGAATGCTCAATCTAGAGCAAGCGGAAAAGTTCGTTAAAGCAACCCCCAACGCCTGGTGGGAGAACTACGATATGATCGTATGGACTCCAACACACACAGGATGGTCTAAGAAAAATGGTAGATTTCATAATGATCAATGGGGTACTGCAAAGCGCATCGTCGTAAATCACGACGGACTTTGGAAAGTACCTACCAGTGTCGGAAATATTAGATAAACTAGGTTTAGATAAAAAGAATTTTAGATGGCAAGACCTTGCTGCATGCAACGGTATGCCAACTGACTACTTCTTTGATAAGTATGAAGAAGATCCAGTACATGCATCAACAATAGATTCAATGTGCTTAGCTTGTCCAGTAATTAAATACTGTCATCAAGCTGGTATAGATGGAGATGAAGTTGGTATTTGGGGCGGGATCTATTTAACTAACGGTAAAGTAGACCGTGCTAGAAATATGCACAAGTCACAGGAAGACTGGAGATTAGTGCTAGAAAAACTTGGGGTATATCGTGCTATACACTAAAGACGTGCAAAAGGCGGTAAGAGAGATTAAGTCTCCATATCCCAAACTCAAGGTTTCTGTTGTAGAATATCCTGGTATGCTCTCATTGAGAATATACGAGTCAAATATAACAGAGTTTAGTCCAATGCAACACATTACGATCATGGAGTATTTACACACCATGAAAGCAATTATTGAATCATTCGGGATTAAATGTGACCTTGAGGGAGCAGAAGGTATATGAGCAATGGTGAAATTATTTACATTCACGCAGAAGGGGTATATGGGGAGATCATTTCGTATGGCGCCCATGTATCAAAAGTAAGATACTTTAAGGACAAGACAATGTTTGAAACATATTTAGAAAATGACGACTTCGACTTAGTTGAAGAGGTCGCATATCCAGACTTCTGGGAAGAGGAGAACTAAGTGCTTTGCTACTCTTGTGGTAAACAGAAACATAGATTAACACCGATCAAGTCAGCTTTGTTTGACATTAACTTGATTATGTGTGACTCATGCATTAACGATAAGTTTGAGCCACGATGGACAATTATTTTGGCGGGTCGCCAGAATGGTCCTGAAAAGGTAAGAGAATATATAGTTAAACGTAGATATCACGGTAAAGATATTACAGCGACAGAAATAATTATTTAGAAAGTTCGCTAGTAAGCTTATGGATTTCTTTACGAAGCTTGACATTCTCTGCCAAGAGTTTATCGTTTTGAATCTTAAGCTCGTGAATTTCTCCCTGAAGAAGAACGTTTTCTTCAACAAGCTTATCAATCTCACACTTTAGGAGTTCATTCGTGGATCTAATTTCATCCATTCCAGATCGCAGTTCTTCCATTACTTTAAGTAATGTTTCGACAGAAGTATTTGCTGCTGCTGAAATTGCCCCGCTTACATCAGCTTTTTGCTGTGGCTTGGTAAATAGGTATGTAAAAATGCTACCTAAAACGCCTATTACTGCAACTACAATTGTGCTTTCCATGCGTAAAATGTCTCCCTATTTAATTGTAAATGAATTTCCATCTAATTATAACAGGGTTATTGACCTGATGAAAAATTTACGGTATTATAGATTGAGGGCGGAAGGGGCCAAAATATGACCTGTGTAGTTGGTGTAATTCATAACGGAAAAGTACATATGGCTTGCGATAGTGCAGCCAGCGATTCAGATATTGGATCAGTTCATAAGAGAAAAGATGCCAAAGTTTTCATGGTAGATGATTACATAATTGGTTTCTCAAATAGCTTTAGAATGGGACAATTACTACAGTACGATTTCTATCCGCCCATTCCAAATAAAAGAAATCTAGAGAAGACAATGTGCATCGACTTTGTTGATGCCATCCAGAAGTGCCTTGCTAAAAACAATTTTGTAATTGACAAGGATGACGACAATATATCTGATTTAATTATTGGTGTCCATGGTCGACTATTCGTAATGGATACTGATTTTAATATGGGAGAATACTACGATAAGTATTTTGCTATCGGAAGTGGATACCAGTTTGCTCTTGGAAGCTTGCATTCAACCAAGCATATCAAGAACCCACGCACACGCCTTACGAAGGCTCTGGAAGCGTCTGCGGAATATACCATGGGAGTAGAGCCTCCGTTCCTTTATCTAAGCGAATGAGGGACGATGTGGTAAAGCATCTGACAAATGTCATGAGTGCTATAGAAGAATTACTGGTGGTTTATGCTCAACTTACTGATGAAAAGAAGATCGAGATGGATACCAGACTAGAAGAAAAACTAAAAAACTTAAACAACATAATCAAATGGAGCAGCAATGAATAACGAAGACTTAAGCATTATCGCCGCAGTAGTGGCTAAAAACCTATTTAATACCCTTTATCAGGGTAAGGATATGGATATAAACGAGGTAGATACAAAGATGGCTTACTGTGCTTCGGTCACAGACTTTGTATTAAAGTCCTTTAGAGATGAAATGGAGAAGGCATTAAATGAACAGACACGAGCTGAATGATATTGTAGCCCAGAACGATAAGGTTCTGGTACATTTTACTGCTGAGTGGTGTAATCCATGTAAGCGTATGCAACCAAATATTGATACATTTTTGCAGGAACAGCCAGATGTTAAGTATGTCAGAATTGACGTAGATGAAAATGCTGGGATCTCAAGAGAGATGGAAGTTCAGTCTGTACCAACACTAATTGCCTACAACAATGGTGAATCTACTAGAAATGTAGGTGCTCTGCCACTACCAGATATTAGAAAGTTGTTCTAATGTCAGACATTCCATTACCACCACCGTTTGGGCCAGAAGCTATTTTGACCTCAGCTATGAATGTTTTGGATGAGGCATTGAAGAATCTTTCAGATAATAATAAAGTAGATATGCGTATATTGGAGGCATGTAATATGTTACTTAAAGAAGATATACAATATGAATCCAATCCAATCCCAGAAACAGATCAGATGGGTAGAGAAAAGTTCTGGGAAGATGCAGGCAGACCAAATGATTGAAAAGATTATTATATTCTATTTAATCATAGCAGTATGGTACAACGCTAATCGTTGGCTAACAGCTAACAGGGTGATTGAAGACCTTAAAATCCAAAGAGACAAGTACAAGCAAGCATGGACGGAGGGGAGAGATGTCATTGTTTGGGAAAAAACTGAAGAAGTTCGCAGTAGTAAGTAGCATACTAGCAGCATTCGGGGGTTTTATTTATTACGTCGTAATGTCTATATCTGATGTGGCTAAGAGTTTTGAGGATGCCATTTCAGATGAAGATGAATTTTGATGAGATAGATAGACGTACAGAGATATGCTTAGAGTGTCCTTTATTTATAGTAAAGGACGGAAAGTGTAGACAATCTGGTGAATATCTGGTACAGTATATATATAACAGTTGTCCAGTAGAAAAATGGTAGATATGGCTAGTAAGAGAGTTGTAGTTTGTCCAGAGTGCAAGAGGGAAGTAGACGTACGATCCGTCTTTGCCTACATGACATTAAATAATCATATATCAAAGGAGCATAAGTAATGGACGTTACTTACCTACACCCATTGTGGTTGCTAGTAGGCTTTGCCGCTGGCTGGGTAGTGTGTTACATTCAGATGAAGTATGGCAAAAAGTAGAAAGCTCGCAAGTGGCGGGGAAGTCCCAGAATTAGACCACTCTATTGAATTAACTATTCATACAAAGGCACCAGAGAAATGGGTGCTTATTGATATGGAGAATGGAAGAATGTACCAAGGATCCGCAAGGGGTATTGGTTACGGTAAGTGGGTCTGGATAAACAGACCAGAAACAGAGGAAAGTAATGAAGATTAAGTTTTTTGCGGGAGTATGGGATTCATGGGGATTCGGTATTAATTACTGCCCTTACATCAAAGCCCTTACATTCGAGTTCATCCATTTCTATTTTGTTATTGAGGTTTGGACAAAGGAAGAAGTTGCCATTGCCAAGCATACAAATAGTTTGATTGAGCGTATCCTAGAAGCAGAAGAAGCTCCTAAGAAGATAGCCAAGAAAGCAACAGTTAAGAAAGCACCTGCCAAGAAGAAGAAATGAGTTTCCAGGCAGAATCTAAAAAGTCTGGTGGAGATTTCGAAGATAAAGTTTTCGGAGAACTAACAAACTTAGGATTCATCGATATACAGAAGAATGTATTTATTCCAGGCGCAGGGGTCGAGATAGACTTCCTTGCTGACGGTAAATACATAGAGGCTAAAGGTGGCTACGATGGCGATAAAAAGCGTCCAGGAGCCAAGAGAACGGACAGTGTAAAGAAGGCTATAGCCAACGGTGCCCTGCTAAAGGCAGTAAACCCAGATGCTCATTACACAGTCTATTTCTCATCTAAGCCTAGAGAAGGTGGATCATCAGACCAGATGATCAATACTGCATTAAGAGCTAATCTCATAGATGAAGTAATATACTTGGTCGAGAGTGAGCCGAAATATGAAGAAGACCAATTGCCATTTTGAAACTTTAGGTCTTGAATGTGACTGCGGAAGACCCGCAGGAGTTTTGTTTTGCCCAATATGTTCGGAGGTAGGAAAATGAAGATAGATGTATTAGATAAGGGATATGTAAGACTGGTTGACCAACTGGGAGATGACCTTTCAGTAGTCAATGCTGCTCGTGTATCGTACGACAAGCAGTCAATCCTAAGAGAAGATGGTTCGCTTACGATAGCAGATGAAAAGCTAATTAAGTTCTTGATCCGTGAGGGGCACACGTCCCCATTTAGGCATGCAGCCATGACCTTTGAGGTATATGCCCCATTGATGGTGGCAAGGCAGTGGTGGAAGTATGCGGTTTCATCCACGCATATTGATGACCAGAACGGATGGACTGAGTCATCCAGACGATCTATTACAGAGGAAGAAGAGTTCT
>JACCDW010129947.1_pt1 | contig 12038 bp, 8 predicted proteins | sample 7449781 | NCBI WGS metagenome assembly JACCDW01 (sample SAMN15323449, study PRJNA562643) | freshwater metagenome | isolation source: river surface water | place: USA:Blue River Watershed | collected 2017-08-18
CCTGGCAGGCACCAACGCCTTGGCGGGCCTCGTCGCCGGTCTTGGGCTCGTCGTCCTGAACAATCTCGTCGCACTCGCGCGCCTCTTGTTGAAGCGCTAGCCAGCGCCCGTCGTCCGGATCTCCTGAAATTGACCCGGCCAGCGGGAACACGCAGCACCCTCCCGGCATCCTTGTTCGGGGCACCTCGGGACGTTCACCGCGAGCCGTCGCGAGGACCCGACTTTGGGATTGACCTCATATCAACGCATCCGCATACGTTGATATGACGTATGATTGACCGGCCGATTTCCGAGCTCTTTTCCTCTGGGCGGCCGCTGCGGTCGTTGGAGTTCTTTCCGCCGAAGGACGACGCGGGGGTCGAGCATCTGCGGCAGGCGGCCGTCGCGCTGCGGAAGATTTCCCCGGACTTCGTCTCGGTCACCTACGGGGCCGGCGGGAGCACGCGGGAACGCACCGCGCAGGTCAGCGCCCTGCTGAAGCGCGAACTGGGCTTCACGGTCATGCCGCACCTGACCTGCGTCGGACACGGGACCGAGGAACTCAACGCGTTGGCCGACCGGATTCACGGCGAGGGCTTCCGCAACATCATGACGCTGCGGGGTGACCCGCCGAAGGGCGTGACGCACTTCGAGCCGACCGCCGGTGGCCTGCGCTACGCGAGCGAGTTGGTCGCGCTGCTCAAGCGTCGCCACCCCGACTTCTGCCTCGGCGTCGGCGGCTACCCGGAGAAACACCCGGAGGCCCCGAGCGCGGCGGCCGATCTGGATGCCTTGCGGGCCAAGGTCGACGCGGGCGCAAGCTTCGTCACCACCCAGCTCTTCTTCGACAACGCCGTTTACTTCCGCTTCGTCGAGCGCTGCCGCGCCCACGGAATCCAGGTGCCAATCGTGCCAGGCATCATGCCCGTCCTTTCTCTCCGGCAGATCCAGCGTTTCACCGCACTGTGCGGCGCGTCGTTGCCGACCACGCTGCGGCGGCGGCTGGAGGCGACGGACGACCAGCCCGACGTCGTCGAGATGATCGGGCTCGATTGGGCGCTCGACCAGATCCGCGATCTCGTCGCGTCCGGCGCACCCGGATACCACCTGTACATCCTGAATCGCGCCCGCAGCGCTCTCGCACTCGCCGCTGGTCTGGCGGCTTGAGCCCGCCGACGCGCGCGCAGGGACCCGGCGACCGGGCCGAAGCGGTTTCGGTTGGCCTCGGGCGGCCGGAGTGTTTCTCTGGCGACATGCGCTCCCCTCGCTTTGCCCTCCGCTTTCTGGTCGCGGTTTTCGCCGGCCTGCCGTTCGCCACATTCCTTTCGTCGGGCCTCCACGGTGCCACCGCCGCCCCAGCCAAGGTGCGCGTGCTGATCATCGACGGGCAGAACAACCACGCGTGGCGGATCAACACGCCGTTGCTGGCGCGGATCCTGACCGACACGGGACGCTTCACGGTCGACCTTTCCACCACACCGCCCGCGCGTCCCGCCGCGCCGCGCGCCCCGCGCAACGCCACGCCCGAGCAACTCGCCGCGCACGCCGCGGCCGTCCAGCAGGCCGAGGCAGATGCAAAGATCCACGACACGAAGGCTCCCGCCCTCTGGACCGCCTGGCGCCCGCAATTCGAGAACTACGATGTCGTGCTTTCCAACTACAACGGCGAAGACTGGCCGGAAGACGTGCGTAAGGCCTTCGTCTCGTACGTCAGTGAGGGGGGCGGCTTTGTCTCTTACCACGCCGCCAACAATGCGTTCCCGAACTGGCCGGAATACAACGCGATGATCGGCCTCGGCGGCTGGGGCGGCCGCAGCGAGAAGTCCGGACCCTACCTGCGTCTCCGCGCCAACGGCTGGTTCCGCGACACCACGACCGCCGGGCCCGGCGGCGGCCACGGCCCCCAGCACGAATTCGTCATCGAGGCCCGCCAGCCCGATCACCCGATCCTCGCCGGCCTGCCGGCCCGCTGGCGCAACGCGAAGGACGAGCTCTACCACGGTCTCCGCGGCCCCGCCGAGAACGTCACCGTACTCGCCTCAGCGTATTCCCCCGAGACGAAAGAACAGGAGCCGATGCTGATGGTGATTCCCTTTGGCAAGGGGCGCGTGTTCCACACGACGCTCGGACACGCGTCGGACGCGATCAACGGACTGAGTTTCCAAGTCACGCTGCAGCGCGGCACCGAGTGGGCCGCCACGGGGAAAGTCACCCTGCCGGCACCGCCGGCTGGCACGCTGACGGAAGACCGCCCCGCGCTCCGACCGATCGCACCTTAAGCGGCGCGACGCGCCGAATCCCGGGAGTCGTTCCGCCGCAGCAGCCACGGAACGCCCGGGCCAATCCGTCTTGCCCGGTGGATACGTCCGGGGTAGGCTGCGCCTTGTCAGGACAACACGAATCAGGCGTGGAGCGACGGTTCTTACGGGAGCGCGTCGGGCCACGCGTGGTTCCTCGTAACCCCCAACTCAAGGAGAGATATGACCATGAAAACGTCATCCCAAGCCAAGAAGGCCCCGCGCCGTCCGGCCCCGATCACCGGCGTGCTCTGCGGCACCGATTTCAGCGAAAACGCCCGCGCCGCCGCCGAGGTCGGCGCACAACTCGCCCACGAATGGGAGCAGCCTCTCACGCTGGCGCACGCCACGCTTGAGACCAATGCAGCCGCCGCTCGCACCGCGCTGTCCCGGGAAGGGGCACGGCTGCGCAAGGCGTCCTCCGCCGGGATCCTGACGCGGTTGCTCGAAGGCGAGCCGAGTGAGGTTCTGGCCGACCGTACCGCAGTCGGGAGCACCCGCCTTGTCGTGGTCTCTTCCCTCGGCAAGCGCGGGCCGGCCCGCTGGTTCCTCGGAAGCGTCGCGGAACGCACCGCCGAACGCGCCAAGGTACCCACGTTGGTCGTGCGGAACTCCGAGACGCTCAATAGCTGGCTCCGCGGCGAACGCTCCCTGCGGGTCTTCATCGCCTTCAACTTCACCCAAACGTCCGACGCCGCCCTGCGCTGGGTCCGGACCGACCTGCTGCCGACCCGGCCGTGCGAGTTGGTGATCGCCCACGTGAACTGGCCCCCGGAGGAGGGCTCGCGGATCGGCGGCGCCACGCCGATCCGGCTGGAGGGCAACCCACCGGAGGTCCAGCGGGTCTTGGTGCGCGATCTCAAGGCACGCGCCAACGAGCTGCTCGGCACCGACGATTTCAAGGTGCGGGTCGAGCCCAACTGGGGACGCCCCGACGTCCGGCTTGCCGACATGGCTGCCGAGGAGGAGGCGGATCTCATCGTGATCGGCTCCCACCAAAGCCACGGGCTCCAGCGGCTCTGGCACCATTCCATTTCCCGCGGCTTGCTGGAACGGTCCTCGGCCAGCGTGGCCGTGGTACCCACGCCACCGGCCGCACGCCACGGCGACGGTACGGTGCCATGGGTCTGGCGCGTGCTCACCGCAACGGACTTCTCGGCGATGGGTGACCGTGCCGTAGCGCACGCGTACGCCCTGCTGCCACAAGGCGGGACGCTGCGGCTGATCCACGTCGCCGCCCCGGGCGCGATCAGCGACTCCAAGCAGATCCAGGGTAAACCCACGGCAAAGGAGGCGGCACAGCAACGCGCCTACGTGGAGTCCTGCCAGCGACGACTGGAGGCACTCATCCCAGCCGAAGCCAAGGAGCGCGGGGTCGAAACCGAGATCGCCGTCCTTTCGGCCGATCAGGCGGCCCGGGAACTGCGCCAGGAAGCGGAGCGATTCGGAGCAGATCTGGTCTGTTTGGGCACGCACGGGCGCTCCGGCGTGGCCAAGGTGCTGATGGGCTCGACGGCGCAGGCTGTGCTCGCCTCCTCCGCTCGGCCCGTGCTTCTTGTCAGGCCTCCCGCGGAGTAATCCGCCTCCGCGCCGTCCGTCCGGACGGCCGGTCCATCCCGCCCCGGATCACCGGGGCGGGCCGGGGGAGAGGTCGGACTGAACACGCCATGACTCTCCCCCATTCGATGAAGCTCCTCCAGTTGGAGGCTCCCGGACGCGCCGTCTGGCGAGACGCCGAGGTGCCGCGCCCCGCCGCGGGCGAGGTGCTCGTCCGCATCCTCGCCGTCGCGACCTGCCCACACTGGGACCTGCACCTGTTCGCCGGCCAGCCCATGTTCCCGGGCATGGACCTGCGTTACCCGTATCTCCCCGGCCAGCCGGGTCATGAGGCCACCGGCGACGTGGTGGCGGTCGGGCCAGGCGTGCAACGCCTGACCCCGGGTTGCCGGGTTGCGGTCTGGCGGGACACCGGCCGGCGGCCGCAAGGCTGTTACGCGCAGTACAATGTGCTCCGGGAAGAAGACCTTCTGGAGGTTCCGGCCGATTTGCCGCTCGACCGGGTGGCCTCGCTGGAACTGGCCATGTGCGTGGAGGTTTCATTCCAGACACTTGCCGCCCAAGGTGGGATCACCGGGCGACGCATCGGCCTCGCCGGCCTCGGTCCGGCCGGATTGGTCGCCACCCAACTGGCCCGCGCGCACGGGGCCAGCGAGGTGCTCGGGATCGATCCGGTCGCCAGCCGCCGCGACCTCGCACTGCAACTCGGTGCTCACCGTACCGCCGCCCCCGATCCGGCCGCGTGGCCGGCCGGCCGCGACGCCGCCACCGCGCTCGATGATGCCATCGACCTGACCGGAGTGCCGGCCTCGATCGAATTCCTCATGGACCGCACCCGCCGCTGCGTGACCCTCTTCGGCGTGCTGCGCGAAGAGGTGCGCTTCGGCACCCGGCACCTCTTCGGACCCGGACTCGCACTCGTCGGCTACGCCGACCACAACCGCGCTGCGGCCGAGACCGCCTTGGGTTTCATCAAGACGGGACAGCTCGACCTCTCCGCGCTCATCACCCACCGCCTCCCCTTCAGTCGCTACGCCGACGCCGTGGACCTGCTGCGCCGCAAGGAGGCGATCAAGGTCCTCTTCGATCCCTGGGCTGAGGCGTGACCCTCCGTCCGAACGAATTCGTGAACCGCAGCGTGGACAGCCAAGACCCAGACTTCTGGGAGGAGCGTTACCGCGCGGAGCGGGTGCCGTGGGACTTGGGCGGCGAACCCACCGATCTCGCACGGGCGCTGGGGAACGAGCTGCCGCGCCCCGGTAAGGTGCTCATCCCCGGCTGCGGCTCCGGCTACGAGGTCCGCAGCTTCGCGGCGGCCGGCTGGGACGTCTGCGCGATCGACTTCGCGCCCGCCGCCGTGGCCCGGGCCCGGCGCATGCTCGGGCCGCTCGGGGACCGCGTCCGCGTCGCGGATTTCTTCGGGGACTCGCTGGCCGGGCCTTTCGACGTGGTGTACGAGCGCACGTTCCTGTGTTCGCTGCCGCCGACGCGGTGGGCAGGCTACGCGGAGCGGGTCGCCGCGCTGCTGCGGCCGGGCGGGGTTCTGGCGGGCATCTTCTTCTACGGCGTCGATCCCGAGCCTCCGCCACATCCGCTCACGCCTGCCGAAGCAGATCGGCTCTTCGGGAGACAGTTCCGGCGAATCGTCGACCGTCCAATCGCGGCCGACGACTCGCTGCCGATTTACGGCGGAGCCGAACGCTGGCAACTCTGGGAGCGCCTTCCCACCCCCACTCCATGACGTTCCCGCTTTGGGCCTATCCTCTGCTCTTCCTCACCGGGTTCGTCGCGGGCGTGATCGATAGCGTCGCCGGCGGCGGAGGCATCCTCACCCTGCCGGTCCTCCTGAACCTGGGCATACCGCCCGCGCAGGCGATCGCCACCAACAAGCTGCAGGCAAGCTTCGGCAGTTTCACGTCTGCCTGGAGTTTCGTCCGCAGCGGGGTCGTCTCGTTCCGCGCGTGCCTGCCGGGAGCCATCCTGACGTTCATCGGCTCGCTCCTCGGAGCCGCCGCCCTGCAATGGGTGCGCCCGGACTTGCTGGAACGATTGGTCCCGTGGCTGCTCGCCGGAATTCTCGTCTACACGGTGCTGCGCCCCCGCCTCGGCGAGCAGCAAACGCGCGCACGTCTGTCCGCCAGCGCATTCTTCCCGATCTTCGGCCTCGGCCTGGGATTCTACGATGGAATCTTCGGGCCGGGCGTAGGATCACTCTGGACGCTCGCGCTCATCGTGGTGCTCGGCCGGGACTTCGTCGCGGCCACCGGAGTCACGAAGGTCATGAACGCCGCCAGCAACCTCGCTGCGCTGTCGGTGTTCCTCGCGCTCGGCAAGGTGCACATCTCGCTCGGTCTCGTCATGGGCGCCGGCCAAATCGTCGGCGCCCGCGTCGGTTCACGCCTCGTAATGACGCGCGGTGCACGCTTCGTCCGTCCGATCTTCATCACGATGGTCGCCGCCGTCCTCGCCCGTCTGCTCTGGCTCAGTCTGACGGAGGGCTGAGTCCCGGCCGGACGAGGCGGCATCGCGGCGCGCCGCGGCGCGGATTGGACCCGCCATCAGGCAGACGGCCGGAGAAGGTAAGCGAGCAGGTCGTGAAATTCCTGTTCCGAGAGAGCGGACTCGAATGCCGCCGGCATCGCCGACGAGGCCAGCACGGCGTGTGAGACGACGTCGGCCTTGGCGAAGCGCCGCTCCGTCCCCGTCGCCGGATCGACCACCCGAAGCTCACTACCCTCCTCCCGGAGGTCCATGCCGCCCACCGTCTCACCGTTGCGAAGCGTCACGCTCGCCAGTCGAAAGGCCGGGTCGACGTTGCGGCTGGGATCCAGGATATCCTCGATCAGGCGGGACGCTCCGCGGACCCCGATACCGTCGAGGTTCGGCCCAAGGTTGCCGCCGGTCCCACCGATGCGGTGGCAGGCGGCACAGTTCTGGGCAAAGACCGCGGCACCGCGATGCAGGTCCTTCACCGCTGCGGCGAAGGATCCGTTGCGCTCCGCGATCACCGCATCGAGCCGAGCATCCTCGGGCGGCAAGGCCGCCGTCAACCGCTCGGCTCGCTCGCGCACGGAAGCATCCCGCGCCGCGAACGCGTTCGCCAGATCCCGGTGTCGCAGGAGCAGGGCCGGAGCCTTGCCGGCGTCCACGGCGTCCATGAGGGCCTTCGCGCCTTCGTTGGTCCGTGCCAGCTCGGTCGCGATCGCAAGGCTCAGGTCCACCGGGGCACCGGGCAAGGCGGCCGCAAGATGCTCGCGGGCCGCCGCGACCGTCGGGACCGTTCCGAGCTGAATCACCGCGATCCGCCGCATGCGCACCGCTTCCTCGGGTCGGCGGGCCACGCGACCCAGCATCTCCAGCACCGCCGGATTTCCCGCGGGCAGGCCACGCGCGGCCGCGAGCCGCACTCCGTAATCGAGGTCGATCCGTCCCGCGACCGCCGTCAGCGGCACCACTTTCTCAGGCAGCGAGGGCTCACGCAGCGCCTCCGCAGCGCGCCGGGCGAGCGGGACGTCCGCTCCGGGCGCGATCTCCAGCAAGGTATCCACCATCCAGCGACGCACGGAATCCGGAAGCGCACGCCGGTTCTGCACCAGAGTCGAGGAAAGCCCCTCCGCCAACGCAAGGCGTTGCGCCAGCGGCGCCTGCTCCAGAGAGCGAATCATCGCCCCCACCGCCGCTTCCAGTTGCTCCGGCGGGAGGTGCCGGACGGCATGGCGGGCGAACTCACCCGCCCGTTCCCCCGCAAAGGCCGTGCGCTCCAGATGACCGAGCAGAAACGCCGCCGACACGGGCGACGGCACCGCGACCGCCACATCCGCGATGTAAGCGTCCACGCCGGGCCCCACCGCCCGCCAAGCGGCGAGGTCCGTATCCGCGGCGCGCGCGAGCTGCGCCTTCAGGGCGAGACGCAAGGCGTAGATGAGTTCGGTGTCGCCCGCCGGCACCCGCGGCTGCAATCGAAGAATGAGGTCCGCCTGCCACGGCTCCGGCCGCCGCACGAAGAGGTCAGCCATCGCGCGCGTGGCATGACCGATCGGTGCCTCGGCCGCCACCCGTGTCACCCACGCGCGCTCCCGCTCACCGAGGGAACCTCGGTCCGCCAGGACGCGCAGGGTGCGGAGACTGGCGGCGACATCCGAGACGTCCGCCGGCAGGTCGGCCGGAAGGTCCGGCGCGACGCGGTTGAGCGCCAGCGCCGCAGGCAGGGCCTCGATGCCACCTGCGGCTGTTGCGTGGGCGAGCGCCGCCTGCGCGGTCGCCCCGCCGAAGCGGTCGGCCAGTTCATTGGCGGCCAGCGCACGCAGGACCAGATTGGGGGCCCGCAGGGCACGGGTCAGCGTCTCCACATCCGCCTCCGCCAACCGCGGGAGCGCCGGGACCTCCGCTCGGCCATCGAGGCCGCGCCAGACGACGCGCCAGATCCGGCCGCGGCTGCGATCCCGCGCCGGATGCGTGAGCGGCACTTCGTAATGACCGATGATCGGGTTGTAGAAATCCGCGATCCACAGCGCGCCATCCGGGCCGAGCTTCACCTGCACCGGACGGAACAGCGGATCATCACTCGTCAGAAAATCTTCCACCCGCACCGCCTGCGGCGTGGAGCCCGTCCAATCCAGGCGCGCCCGATTCACCCGCCGCGTCACTGGATTGCCGTTGAAGAGGTTGCCCCGAAACTCCGCCGGGTAGGTGTCCGCCGCATAGGCCGCGACGCCCGCGATGGAGGTCGAGCCATGGTTGTCCTGCGTGATCGCCGGCGCGAAGCCGAGGCCGTCGTGCTGCTTGCCAATGCCTTCGTAGAAACCACCCGCGACGAGCAGGTACACCGGCTTCGAATGCGAGTCCGCCGTGTAGACATCGCCCCGCTCGTCGAACGCGAGGCCGAAGGGATTGGTCTGCCCGCGCGTCCAGACCTCGAACCGCGAGCCATCGGGCCGGAAGCGGTACGTATTGCCGCTATCGAGGAGGGTGACCTGACCGGAGCCATCGCGGATTTCACTGCGGTTCGCGAAGCCGTGCGTCCCGTAGATCCAGCCATCCGCCCAGTAAGTGAAGCTCGATGCCATGCCATGCGTATCCTTGAACCCGAAGTCGCCGAACAGGCGCTCGCGGCGGTCCGCCCGGCCATCGCCGTCGACATCCTCCATCCGCCAGATCGCGGGGATCGAGTGCACGATCACGGTGTCGCCCTTCGCACCGGGGCGGCGCGGCAGGGGCTGCACGCCGATCGGAATGTTCAGGCCGTCGGCAAAAACCTCGATCTTGCGCGCCCGGCCATCCGGTCCGAAGTCCGAGAGCACCCGCACGCTGTCGCGCGCCGCCACTTCGGGCGCCGGCGGCGCCGAGGTGGCGCGGAAGGCGAGACCATTGTCGTTCCACTCGCGATCGAAGATCGCGATCTCCTGCCCCACGGCGTCGGTCCGACCCGGCCACGGGTACATCGTCGTGCCCGTGACCCACAGGCGACCCGCCGCGTCGAAACTCAGATTCAGCGGTTTCTGAATGTCCGGCTCGGCGGCGACGAGTTGGACCTCAAAGCCGGGGGGAACGTGGAACAGGGCACGTTGCTCCTGCGGCGACAGGGCTGGGGCCGAGGGACGGTCGCCGCGCGGATCAGCGGGAGCCGCCGAGGCGGAAACGGCGGGCACGAACACCAGCAAGGCCGGGGCAAGAAGACGCGGGAGCCGGGGGAGAAGGCCCTGAGAAAACATGGCCTCAAGAGAGGGAATCGCCCTGCCAACGCAAGCGCGCACCGCCGCGTTTCACAAAGCGCCGCCGATGCTCGGGGGAGCCCGCTCCGCCGCCGCCTGCGGCGAGCCTGAACCGCCCGCGCCGGTCCGTTGTCTTGCGACTCGATTCCCCGGTGACGTGGCGGCATGCTGGACGCCGTGAGCCCGACCCCCGCTCCCTTCCGGTGTCTCCTCCGCTGGCCGCTTTTCCCCGCGATCGTGATCGCCGGCCTGATGCCCGCCACCTTGAGGGCCGAGAGCCCAAGGGACGTGGTGGACCTGCCGACGTTCACCGTGGAGGAACGCCCGGTCCTGCCGGAACCGGAGGCGTGGCGGCACGCGAGCCTGCCCGGCTTCGAGGTCCTGAGCAATGCGTCGGACGGAGCGACGCGACGCATCGTCCGCGACTTCCAGCGTTTCCATCAGGCCCTCGTCACGGTCTGGCCACCGGCGGACGTGCGCGCGAGTCTGCCGACCTTGCTGGTGCTCTGCGGGCGCGACCGGGCGTTCGCCGCCTTTGCTCCCGAAGCGGCAGATCCGGGCGCCACCGGCTTCATCAGCCGGAGCGGCAGCGATGGCGAAGGATCCGCGATCGTCCTCGATATGGAGACCACCTCCCTCGGCATGCTCTCGGCCGACGCCCTCGCGGCGCCGGCACCGGCCGCGCCGGAGGGCGATGAAGCCGAAGCGGGGGTCCTCGGTGGCTTGCCGGACTTTGCCGTTTCGCCGTACGAGCAACTCTACCGCGAGTACCTGCGCCTGGTGCTCTCGCGCGCCCAGCCGCGCGCGCCGGCGTGGTTCGAAGAAGGCCTCGCGCAGATCTTCATGCGCATGGAGTTTTCATCCACGAGCATCACGGTGGGTCGGGTCGAGGACCCCAACACCCGTTCCCTCCGGCCCGGGATGGTGGAGGACCGGGACTTCAACGCCGCGCTGCAACGCCGCGCCCTACTCCCGATGGAGGAGCTTTTCGCCGTCACGGCCGACGATCCCGTGGCCCGCCGGCCCTTGGGAGGCGTCTGGGCGAAGCAGGCCTACGCCTTCGTGCACCTCTGCCTGTACAGCGGCGACGCCGCGCTGCAGAAGGGCTTGCTCACGTTCGTGCGGCGACTCGCCGCGGAGCCACCGAGCGAGGCGTTGTTCCGCAGCTGCTTCGGTCGCGGCTACGACGACATGCGCCAGGCCATTCGCGCCCACGTCGACTTCACCCGCGTGAAGGCGGTGCAATTCCGGCTCAAGAAAGGCGAACGACGCGAGGAACCGCCCGAGCCCGTTTTTCGCGAAGCCACCCAAGCCGAGATCGGGCGGATCAAGGGCGACGCGCTGCGGCTCTGCGGACGGAGCGAGGCCGCACGCGCCGAGTTGCTCGCCGCCTACCTGCGGGGCGAGCGCGACCCGGCTCTGCTTGCGGCGCTCGGCCTCGAACAGGTCGCGTCCGGCCGGCGCGAGCGCGGCCGCCGGCTGCTCGAAGCCGCAGCCCGCGCCGAGGTGGTCCGTCCGCGCGCCTACCTCCAACTCGCCCGTCTGCAGCTCGATGACGCCCTCGCGGCGCGCGCCGGCCCCAGCACCCGCCCCGACACCGGCACCGGACTGACCGAGACGGATCTCGCCGCCATCCTGCAACCGCTAGCCACCGCGCGCCGGCAGCCGCCGCCGCAGTTCGAGTGGTACGAGATCCTCACCACCGCTTGGCGGCACGCGGCCGCCTCCCCTCCCCCGGCCCAGCTGGCGGTGCTCGACGAAGGCGTGCGACTCTTCCCGACCCGCAGCGCCTGGCTGCTCGAAGTCGCCCAGCTGAAGCGACGGTCCGGCCAGACCACCGAGGCGGCCGCGATCGCTGAGTTCGGGATTCGCACCGCGCGCGATCCCGCGTTGCGCGAGGCCTTCGCGGCGTTCCGGCGGGAACTGCCCGCGGAACCCGCACCCGCAAAGGACCCGAAACCGGCGGCAGCTCCGTCACCGGAGCCGCCGCGACCCTGACCAAGACCTCCCCGCGCTTACGCGAAGTCGATCGTGCGCTTCTTCGCGTTGTAGACCGTGCGACCGCCCTTCTCGTAGGACAGCATCGCCATCAGGCACGCCACGCCGTGCTGGTAGCCGGCCTCGATCGAGGCGTGCGGCGTCGCACCGGTGCGCAGGCACTGCAGCCAGTCGAGGAAGTGATCCGGACGCTCGATCGGCGTCACCGTGACCTCGCCGCGGATCGAACCATCGCGCTTCGGACCGCCCTGGGCGCTGTAGGTCGGCACGTTCCAGTTGTCGACCTTGAGCACGCCCTTCTCGCCGAAGAACTTTCGCGTATTGCCAAAACCATTACCGAAATTGTTCGAGCTGGTGAGCAGGAAGCCCTCCGGATAGATCCACGTGGCCTGGATGCAATCCGGCACGGTGAAGCGGTGCTTGTCCTTCCAAGTGAAGATGCCGCCGGCACAGACGCAGGACTCGGGAATGGACGCCCCGGTGATGTAGTGCGCCA
>JACCDW011635237.1_pt1 | contig 12037 bp, 17 predicted proteins | sample 7449781 | NCBI WGS metagenome assembly JACCDW01 (sample SAMN15323449, study PRJNA562643) | freshwater metagenome | isolation source: river surface water | place: USA:Blue River Watershed | collected 2017-08-18
ATTTGATTTGAAAAACTATAAAAATTTTATAAATCAAATAGAAGATTTGGATGTGTTTATTAACAATACATATCATCCAATATATCAACAAGAAATATTTGAAGAACTTTTTGAATTATGGAAAGATAAAGATAAAACTATTTTTAATGTTCTAACTTCTGCAATTTTCAATGATACAATATTAGATGAATATAGACAAAATAAATTAAATTTACAAAAATCTTCAATTAATTTGATTAACTCAAATCATTCAAAAAAATTAAGAGTTGTAAATTTATATCCAAACACATTAGAACATAATACAAGATTTGCATTCAACAAAGTAAAATTTTCAGAAGTATATGATATAATTAAATTTCAATTAACTTTACCACAAAGTTTGGAATTAAGTCACATATGTATTTCCAAAACAACTATATTAAATAATAAAACATTACTATAAAATATGATAACTGAAATTAAAAACTTCATAACGGATGAAGAGAATAAAATGTTAATGAATTATTTTGCAAATGATATGATTGCAACAGAATCTACCGATGGTGGAAGATACTCCGTTATCATTGCAAAAAGTAAAGGTATCAATCCTGCAGAAGATAAATTTTTGCAAGAAATATTTGATAGAATGTTATCTAATATTGGCAAGACTCATGAATATATTGATTATGTTTTTTTCACACAATATGATGAGGGTGGTGTTTTCAAATTACATTCAGATTTTTTAGATACTTCCTCTTCTACAAATATTAGTCAATTAAAAAACGGAGGACAAAGAGAATATACTTTTTTATTATACTTAAATGATGACTGCACTGGTGGTGAAACAAATTTTCCAATGATTAATACTTCCATTAAATTGGAAAAAAACAAAATGGTTTACTGGAAAAATACATTAGAAGATGGTGGCCCTAATATGTTAACAAAACACGAATCTAAATTGGTAACAAAAGGAACTAAATTCTTAGTAAGTGCCTGGATTAGACAACAAAAAGTGTATACAAATAAAACTTTATTGTAATAAATTAACTAGTAACAGCTGCAATAATATATCCTCTTAAATTTTGTAAAATAGTTTTTACTTGATTTATAGTTGATACATTTGCAGTTGCACTTGCTTGTTTATTTTCTAATTCAGTATAATTTATTTTGATATCTGACATATTATGTTTTTTATTTGTTATGTACTAGAATTCCGTTAGCGTAAAAATTGTGATTATCTTCAACTGTAAATATGTAAGTTTGAGTATCTACTAATGGTTGAGCTTCTATTTTTTCAATAGCTACTGCATGCATTCCAATTCCACTCTTTGGTATCATATATACACAATCACCTTTTTGAATTTTTCTAACATTTGTATTTAATTGATATCTTTCATTTGTTAAAGTTGGTTTAAAAGATGCCAATTCCATTTTATTTACATAGTATGGGTGGTCAAATGTTGATGTAATTTCTATGCCATTTGATAATGTATATTTAACTAAATCATTATGCATTGGTGATTTTGTATCAATTACTTTTTTAACTTCATTCAATTTAGTTTCTTCATTCAAACTAATTACTTCATCACCTATTTGAACATCTTCAATATTTTTAAATGAACCATCAGCCATAGTAATTTGTGTTCCTGCAATAAAACAATACGGAGGTCTATTGTGAACTAAAACACCATTTGCATAGAAGTTTGCATTATCTTCAACATCTTTCAATGTAAAAGTCATAGTTGGTTCTTGTATTATTTCAATTGATAAAACTTTAGTATCACCATCATATGTTTTTACGATATCACCAACTTCCAATTGAACAACATTTATATCATATTTTTGTCTTGTTAATTCTATATCCAAAGCTGCCCATCCATTATTTGTGTAGATAGGGTGGTCATTTGTTATTTTTAATTCCGTATTGTTATCCAATTTTACTATTGCAATATGGTCTGATAAAACTGATAATAATTTACCAACAACTTTATCTTCGATTGTATTTGTAAGGAAATTATAAGATTTAACAATATCACCACTTTCTATATGTTCAATATTTTTCGTAGTTTCGTCTGATAATAATATTTGAGTTCCAGCTGCAAAACATTCATAGTTATGAACAATGATATCGGCAGGTTTTAATATAATAGTATCATTATCTTCCACGTCAAATGAAAAATAACTACCAGTATCGTATATAATATTTAAATCTTCAACCAATAATCCTGTTCCCAAAGAAGTTATAATTCTATCACCTGGTCTAATATTTGTTGCAGATATGAATTGAACATTATCACTACCACTTTGCCAAGTCAAAATACCTGAACCAAATAAAGATGTATGTGTATTATCACCCTCCAAAGAAAGTTCAGCTGCAAAATCATTTAATTGAACCGAATCTATTGTTACAACGGATGCAGTAATTATTGATTTTGTTAAAGCATCATAATCGGATTTAGTTTGTTTCCATTCAAACCAGTTATAAGTATTTGTTACCGCATCCGGTAAAGATGAAATCATATAAGACTTAACAACATCACCTGCAACTATATCTTTTAATTGTTTTGTAGAATTGTCTTCCATTACAACTAAAGAATCTTCTCTATATCCGTGTTGTTTTGGCCCATCGTGGCTTGTTAAAAAGTTAGTAACATATGAGTATCTATATTTTGTATCAACATAAATTCCATCCGTAGAAATTGAACCCGTTGGTAATTGTGAAATTGCATAGTTATCGATAATTCCTAAATCTATTGCATCCAAATTAGAACCATACCATAATTGATAAACTCTTAATGCTACAAATTTGTTATTATCTATACTATTGGTATTACTATATTCGTAATTTTCTATCACATATGAATCTAATATTGTTGGATTTTCTGATATAAAATCATCAATAGAAGTTGAACCGGATAGTTTTAATAGTTTATTACTAACATACGGACTAAAAGTAGACTTCTTTAAAAAATAATCAGGAATATTCTCATCTGTATTTTTTGTTCTGTTTAAATTATCAAAAACACTATCATCTTCATTTTTAAACATTAAATGTGGAATACTTCCACTATCGTTATTGGAAATGAATAAATTAAATAAATTGATTTCATTTGCACAATATTCTGAATCAACAATTGCAGTTGAATCATATACAGCTCTTATTATAAAAGTTGTTTCACTATCAATCACATCACTAGGAATACCATAAAATGTTTCAAAAACTTTTACCTTATCAAATTCCAAAGAACTAACTGATGAATCATTTTGGAAATGTGATTCCATATAATTTACAAATTGTTCCAATACAGAATTATATACTATAATAATTTTAGTATAATTGTTATCGACCAAAAACGATTTCAATGGTTGAAAATCAATATATGGAAATTGTGGAGGTATGATTCCGGTATTAGTGTTTATTTCCAATAATTTTGGATTATTGTTTGAATCATAAACGAAATCACTTGAGATTAATATGCTCTTCATAAAGGTTTTTAAAATTAGTTTCAACTATAATTATATATAAATATTAGTTTTATGAAAATAGATTTAAAGGAGTATATTTGCCATCAACCATTTAGAAATTTGGAAATACATGATGGAACTTCTTATCTTTGTTGTTATAGTTGGTTAAAAAAACCATTACCCTGGAATAAGTCTATTGAAGAAACTTGGAATTCGGAAGAAGCTGTTGAAATTAGAAAATCAATAGTAGACGGTAGTTACAAATATTGTGATAGTGAACTATGTCCTCATTTATCAGTTTTGTTATCTAAAGGGATAGAAACTGGCCCTATATTTCGTAGAAGTAAAGTTCCAAATGATGTAAAATATTATATTGAAAATGAAGTTTATAAATTAGACACAATTTACAAAATAAACTATGCGTTTGATAGAAGTTGTAATTATAGATGTCCTTCGTGTAGATTGGATTTGATAATGGCAAATGATAAAGATAGTATTAGAATTGAAAATACTATGAATGATATAGAGGACAATTGGGCAAGAAATACTAAAATAATAGTAGTAACCAGTTCTGGTGACCCGTTTGTTTCTAAAGCATATAGAACATTTTTACAAAATTTTAAACAAGAAAATTGGCCTAATTTACAAAAAATTCATTTGTTTTCAAATGCAAGTTTGTGGAATAAAAAAAATTGGGAAAGTATAAGTGGTGTTCACAAATATATTAAAAGTTGTGATATATCGGTAGATGCCGGAACCAAATACACTTATGAAAATGTTACAAGATTGGGTGGTAATTGGGATACTTTAATCACTAATTTAAAATTTATTGCAACAATACCAACACTCAGGGAAATTAATTTAAATTTTGTAGTTCAGGACACAAATTATTTTGAAATGCATGAATTTGTTTTAAAAATGAACGAAATATTCAAAGGAAGGCAAAAAATATTTTTTCAAAAAATAACTAACTGGGGGACTTATACTGATGGACAATTTAAACTAAAATGTGTATGGGATGAAACTCATCCTGATTATCCATATTTAGTAGAAGAACTAAAAAAGATAAAAGATTATAGAAATGTATTTCATAATATGTTTGATATTTTGGATAAAGAATTAAAACAAAAATCTGTTAATTTGTTATAGTATGCAAACACTTTGGGTTTTCGGTGATAGTTTTACATTTGGACATGGATGTAGAGAAGATTGTCATTTCAAACATTATTTACCATACAAAAAAGAGGGAGATGATATTTGGCCAAACCATTTATCTAAAATGTTAAATTGTGAAGTCAAAAATTATGGAAAAAATGGTGCATCAAATGAATGGATAATAGATAGTATAATTGATGTATTCGACCAAATTAAAGAAAACGATTATGTTATTATAAACAAAACACATCATGGTAGAATTGATATTCCATATGATAATAAATTTTATAATGTATTAACTGTATTGGAAAGAAGAGATGATGTTGAGATGTCTAAATTTTTAAATAATTTTGATGATGAAAAATTTAATGCCGTTGTAAACTTTCAATATCATTTTGCTGAAGATATATTATATAAAGAAAGACATGAGAAGAGATTCAAATTATTAATGGATGTTTTACTTAAGGATAGAAAAGTTAAGACATGTTATATTTGGTATCATCAGGATCAAAATTTAATTCAAAGATTTGAAACAGTCCACCAACATACATCTAAAAAAATTAAAGATTGGCATTTTTCATTTAATGGACATAAACAATTTGCAAACTATTTATTTAATAGAGTTATAAACGATAATAAAAATATTTTATAAATGAAACAATTTCAGTTACAAAAAAAAGATTTTATAGAATTAAAAGATTTATCAATAAGACATATTAGAGGTGGATGTTCTTTATCTTTAAAATACAATATCCACTCTATGGAGAAATTGATAAACTATTTCAATCAACAATACAAATGGGATGGAATGTTTACAATAGATGATGTTTGGAAACGGAATTCAAAAGGGGATGAATTGTTTATATTGTTTTATGGAAATGAAAGTATTGGTTATATTTGGTATAATAAAATAGATAAAAAGACATGTAAAGCTTATAATTTATATGTCACAAAAATAATAGATAGACCAGATAATTCGGCTTTATGGTTTTATAATAAAACAACGGAAACTATGTTAAAAAAATATGATATGATAGTATGTGAAGCCGAAGAATGGAATGAAACCGTTCACAATATTTTTAATAAAACAGGATTCAAAGAAATTTTGTAATATCAATTATTTTTCGTATATTAGAGTATTGTAAATGATTAAACTCTAAAATTATGAAAACACAACAAGAATTAGAAGCAAACTACGATAGATTCATCGGAATTATCAAAAAGTATTTTAAAGGTGAAAGATTGGAAAAATTACTCCATATGTATTCGGAAGAAGAATTGGGAAGTAATTTGGCAGTATCTCCAGCATCAAGTTCAAAACATTACCATAATGCACATATTGGCGGTTATATAGACCACATATTTAATGTGTGTAAGAATTCTATGAAGATGAAAGAATTGTTCATTGCACAGGGTGGTATTATAGATTTTACTGACGAAGAATTAATATTTTGTGCATTACATCACGACTTAGGAAAGTTGGGTATCAAAGGTGAATTGCATTATTTACCAAACGATAATGATTGGCAAGTTAAAAATCAGGGTAAGTTATTCAAAACCAATGATAAGATTACTTATATGACTTTGACTGATAGAACTTTTTTTACTTTGAATCATTATGGTATTACTTACAATGAGAAGGAATATTTTGGTATCAAATTAACAGATGGTATGTTTGACGAAGATAATCAAAAATATTTAACAGGTCACAATGGTGCAAAAGCTCCAAGATATAAAATTCAATACATTCTACATTGGGCAGATTGGATGTCTACGGTTATTGAAAGACAAAATAACGAAATTTAATGTCATTTTGTCAATAATAGTCCTTCGGTATAATATTTGGACTATATAGAATATTATTAACCAAAAAATTATTATATTATGTATTTAATTGATTACAGAAAGTTATTCGAAGATTTTTATGAAGAAACAACACCAACGTGGAAAACATCTACAAGTTATTCACCATCCAAATTTGCAGTAGAAGTAAAAGATGATACTGCAACAATGGCATTATCCGTAATTGGACATGACCCAAAGAATATCGAAATCAATTGTTTTGTAGACAAAATTGAAGTCAAAGCAAAGAAGGAAAAAGATAGTGAGTCACCATTCGACCAATTGACTGCAAATATCAATGAAACAATTACATTGGGTAAAGATTTAGATGGAACTAAGTCTAAAGCAGAAATTAAAAATGGTATTTTATTGATTAGTGTTGAAAAAAAAGATGAGTCCAAACCAAAAAAATTAACCCCAAAAGTTGGTTAATTCAGTTATTTTTCGTATATTAGAAAGGTAGGAGATTAAACACTTCTACCTTTTTTATTATAAAACAAATACTTATTCTTATGATATACAATGAAAAAATACAAACATTATTAGAATCTTTAGATGGTAAATTAAGGATTTTACAAAATGTTGCTAACGGAGCTCAACAAATTTCTCCGTCTGATGTTAATATGACAATAGACGATGCAAGAAAGATTGTAGAGAGGGTTTCCGAATTGGTGAGTATAAATAGATAATATGAATTGGCTTAAATATTTAGTCGGATTTTCTGCACTAATTATCGCCGGATGTGCAGCTTATTTCTCAGTGACAGGTTTAGGGGTATTATTTAGTGGTGCAGCTGCATCCGTAATGGTAATGGCCGGTGCTTTAGAGTTTGCAAAGTTAGTATCTGCAACTTATTTAAAACAAGAATGGGATAATATCAAAGGATTTAATAAGTGGTATTTAACTTCTGCAGTTGCATTATTAATGTTAATCACTTCTGCGGGTATATTTGGATACCTTTCAAACGCATTTCAAGCACAATCTCTCAAACTACAACAGGTAGATAGAGAAGTTTTGGTTTATACTACAAAAATTGACCAAAATACTGCTCAAATTACACAATTAAACACTCAATTAGGCCAATTATCCTCAACTCAAAACACAATTTTAGATAAAGGTAAGGTAAATTCTCGTCTTTTACGCTCAATTGACCAAAAAGACAGACAAACTGCTCAAATTAACAAAAAAATTGAAGTTTTACAAACGGAAAATGCTAAAAATAACGAAAAAATCAACGAAATTAAGACCTCAAACTTAGATTTAGAGAAAGAAGTGGGTGGTTTTAGGTTTATTGCAGAAGCATTTGGTATGGAATTGAAAAATGTAGTAAAATTCTTCATATTTTTGATTGTAATTGTGTTTGACCCATTGGCAGTTGCATTGATTATCGCGTTTAATGGTTTAATTTTACCAAAAAAGAGAACAAGAGAAGAACTTTTATCGGAAATGACCGAAAATAACCAAAAATGGGGATTATATGAGGTTTATGGTGATAAAACGGAGGTTATAGAAGAAAATATTCTTAACGAAAACGAAAAAGATGAAATTATCGAGAAAAAAGAAAATCAGCCTGTTAGGATTCCTATTGACTTGGATGGTGATGGAACAATTGATGGATATGATACGGATTCTGATGGGATGATAGATGAATGGGAAGAATCAGGTGACGAAGAAAGACAAAGAGGGTTTAGAAATTCATTACCATATTACGCAAAAACAGATTTTGATTGGTCAGATAGAAGTAAATGGATAAATGACCAAAATGCAATTAATTATTGGTTGAAATATAAGAAACCACAACAAGATGATTTAATTAAAACCTATTAATATGGCATACAGTGACAAAGTTTTAGACCATTATTCAAATCCCAAGAATGTAGGGACATTGGATAAAAGTAAACCAAATGTAGGAACAGGTTTGGTTGGTGCACCAGAATGTGGTGATGTAATGAGATTACAAATTGAAGTAAATGATGGAATTATTACCGATGCTAAGTTTAAAACATTCGGTTGTGGTTCTGCAATAGCTGCCAGTTCATTGGCGACTGAGTGGTTAAAAGGAATGACCTTAGATGAAGCCGTTAAAATGGATAATATGTCTTTGGTTGAGGAATTGCACTTACCTCCAGTAAAAATACATTGTTCAGTTTTGGCAGAAGATGCAATTAAATCTGCAATCAATGATTATCGTAAGAAAAACGGATTAGAAGAATTAATTTTTGAAGAATCTCACATATGATAGAAATAAACGATAAAGCACATAAACATATTCTACAATTGATGACAGACGCTGGAATTTCACCTGCAACACATAACTTAAGGGTTGGTGTAAGGGGTGGTGGATGTTCTGGATTATCGTATACAATGGATTTCGATGATAAAATAACCGAAACTGATGATTGGTTTGAATTCGATAATGAACTAAAAGTGGTTATAGATAGAAAATCCATGTTGTATTTATATGGAACAGAATTACAATATTCCGATGGTTTAAACGGAAAGGGATTTCAGTGGGTAAATCCAAATGCATCACGAACCTGTGGTTGTGGTGAAAGTTTTGCATTATAATTTGGCAGATTAAAATTATTTTCGTATATTGACTATATGAATATAGGATATGCATGTATAAACCTTTCATTAGGTAAAAAAGTTACTACAAATCGTACAATGATTAAAAAAACCTTTACACAAAAGGGTTTGGATTATGTATCCGATTTAGTATTACAAAATGTAACCGACTTGGAAACAATTATAGATTGGAATGAACAAACCGGTATAAAAATGTATCGTATGAGTTCCGATATGTTTCCTTGGGCTACGGAATATGAATTTTCACAATTAAAAGATTGGAAAGCAATATCAATCATCCTAAAAAGATGTGGTGATAAAGCAACTAAATATGGTCAAAGATTATCTTTCCATCCAGGCCCATTTAATGTGTTAGTTTCACCTAAAGAAAGTGTAGTTTTGAACACAATTAAGGATTTAGAAGTACATGGTAGAATTATGGATTCTATGGGATTATCTCAAACACCTTACAATAACATTAATATTCATTGCAATGGGGTATATGGGGATAAAATAACAGCAATGGATAGATTCTGTGATAATTTCCAAAGACTCTCTAAATCGGTTCAAAATAGGCTTACAATTGAAAATGATGATAAGGCATCTATGTATTCGGTTAAAGATTTAATGTATATTCATAATAAAATTAATATACCTATCGTATTTGATTATCACCATCACCAATTTTGTACAGGTGATTTATCGGAAGAACAAGCACTTAAACTTGCAGTTACTACTTGGTCTAATAATATAACTCCAGAAGTTCATTATTCAGAAAGTGCAGTAGGTAAAAAACCACAAGCCCATTCGGACTACATTAAAAGTATTCCAAAAACATATGGTTGTGAAATTGATATAATGGTAGAAGCAAAACAAAAAGATTTAGCAATATTAAACTTTATATAAAATGAAAAAATACGCATTATTTATTGGAAGATGGCAAACATGGCATAAAGGACACGAATGGTTAATTCAACAACAATTAAAAAAAGGAAAGAATTGTTGGGTTGCAATTAGAGATGTTCAAGTTGATGAAAATAATCCAAAAACGGCACATCAAGTGTTAATAGATTTATCAAAAGAACAATTCTTTATAGATAATTCCGATAAGATACTAATCAGTATTATTCCTGATATTGAGAGTGTAAATTATGGAAGAGCGGTTGGTTATGAAGTTATTTATCATAATCCACCAAAAGATATTGAAGAAATAAGTGGAACTGCAATAAGACAAAAATATATTGACTCAAATGGTGATGTAATCGTTTATAATATCGACAAAAATGATAGTAGAGAGGAAACGACACATAGCTAAAACTATTTCATATCGTATTATATCAACTTTAATCGGATTTGGTATAATGTGGTGGGTTAGTGGTGATATTAAAATAGGTGCAGCATTTGGAATAACAGAATTAGTTTATAAACCCATTCAATACTACATTCACGAAAGAGTTTGGTATAAATGGATAAAATATGGTTTAAAAAAATAAAATATGAAATTAATAGTAGACAAAAACAGTTTAGGATTGGAAACAAAAGAATTTAGAGAATATCTAAAAACACCAACACCTAAAACGGAAATTACACAAAAAGAGGCAGATGAATTAAGAATGCAATTAACTCAAGCGTTAATTGAACATCCGGGTTTGGGTATTTCTGCAACACAAATTGGAATTAAGAAAAGAGCTTGTTATATCAATTTTGGTGATGAAGAATTATTCTTAGTTAATCCAGTTATTAAAGAAAAATCAAAAGAAGGATTTCTTTTTTATGAAGGATGTTTATCAATCCCATCAACCATTCAAAGACCTGTTAGAACAATTAGAGCTTCTAAAATTATTGTTCAAACTGATAACTTAGGTGAATTAACTTTTGAAATTAATCCAGAAGGGGATAAGAAGAATGAAAGTGTTTCAAAAGAAACTATGATGACCGTAATTGTTCAACATGAAATCGACCATTTAGACGGATTTACTATTAAAGATAGAGTTTATAATACTCAGGTTGTCAAAAGACAAAATTATGGTAGAAATGATTTAATCGTTATGAAATCCCCACAGGGTGAATTAGTAGAAGTTAAGTATAAAAAGGCAAACAATTATTTTTTACAAGGATACGAAATCGTTTAATTATGTTATACACAATAATAATATTATCAATAGTATCTGCATCTTTATCTTATGCAGTTTACAATTTACTTTCCAAATTAGAAAGATATGAAGATATAATTGAAGAAAATGATTTGTTTATTCAATCAGAATTACAAAGAAACGAAGCATTACTGGAAGCATTACGAGAAATCGACAATCGTCAAATGTTTGAGAAGGATGATGAAGTAGGTTCTATATTTTATCAAATAAAAGAAACTATCGAAAAATTCAAACAAAGACAATAATATGGCAATCACTAAAAGAAGAAAAAGAGGCCCCAATAGACAGTATTTTACAAAAGATACTGAAGATGCAATAATTGAATATAATTCAACAACTGACCAATATATAAAAGATAAATTATATAGAGAAAGAATTGCATCTGCTTTTGACAAACTTGCAGAAATTGTTTATAATAAGTGGAAGTTTACTTATTTTGACGATGACCCGAAAGATGTAATGGCAGAAGTTGTTGCATTTATGATTGAGAAAATTCATATGTATAAAAATGGTAAAGGTAAAGCATTCTCTTACTTTACAATTGTTGCAAGAAACTATCTTATTTTAAATAATAACGCAAACTATAAAAGATATAAGGATACCGATATAATGTCTGGTTTACCTGAGTCTTTTGATACTGAAAATAACTTTAGGGAAGAAGAAAGAAATGATGAACATAGAACTTTCAATGTTAGAATGTTGCAATATTGGGATAAACATTTAGAGAACTATTTCCCAAAGAAAAGAGATATGCAGATTGCAGATGCGGTATTGGAATTATTTAGAAGAGCAGAATACATAGAAAACTTCAATAAAAAAAGTTTATACCTACTTATTAGAGAAATGACAGGACACCCTACTCATTATATAACTAA
>JACCDW010293185.1_pt1 | contig 12035 bp, 7 predicted proteins | sample 7449781 | NCBI WGS metagenome assembly JACCDW01 (sample SAMN15323449, study PRJNA562643) | freshwater metagenome | isolation source: river surface water | place: USA:Blue River Watershed | collected 2017-08-18
CGTCCGGTCGCTGGAGAACTTGCCCATCCGCGCCGTGTTGAGGATTGCCATCCGCGCCCAGCGCTGCCGGTCCCGGAAAGCCTCGTCCACGCGAGCGTGGGCATCACAATAGGAGCGGAAATCCGACAGCACGAGGTACGGATCACCGCCGTTCAGCAAGCTGTGGTGCAACAAGCCGAACGCATGCGTCTCATCCGGCGAGAAGAAATTGGAACCGATCCAATCGACGACGGCCCGCAGTTCCTCGTCCCGCTCGTACCGCGTCCACGGATTGTAGCCCTGTGCCTTGATCGCGACCACCTCATCGACCGTATGGCCGAAGATGAAGATGTTCTCGGGGCCGACCTCCTCGCGAATCTCGACGTTGGCGCCGTCGAGCGTGCCGATGGTCAACGCGCCATTGAGGGACAGCTTCATGTTGCCGGTACCCGACGCCTCCTTGCCCGCCGTCGAGATCTGCTCCGAGAGGTCGGCCGCCGGGATGATTTTCTCCGCCAGCGACACGCGGTAGTTCGGGAGGAAGGCGACCTTGAGGCGTCCGCCGATCCGCGGATCGGCGTTGATGCGCGCGCCAACGAGGTTGATCGCCCGAATGATGTTCTTCGCGAGATCGTAGCCCGGGGCGGCCTTCGCCGCGAAGACGAACACCCGCGGCACGATGTCGAGCCCCGGATCCTGGAGCAGCCGCCGATAGAGGGCGAGAATGTGGAGCAGGTTAAGGTGCTGCCGCTTGTACTCGTGGAGACGCTTGATCTGCACGTCGAAGAGCGCATCGGGCGAGACTTCGAGCCCGCACTGCTCGCGGATCACCGCTGCCAGCGCGACCTTGTTCTCCCGCTTGATCGCCATGAACTCGTGCTGGAACACCGCGTCATCCGCGAAACGCTCCAGGTCCCGCAAGCGATCGAGGTCCCGCACCCAAGCAGTCGAACCAAGACGGCGGGAAATCAGCGCGGCGAGGCGCGGATTGCAATCGAGCAGCCAGCGCCGCGGCGTGATGCCGTTGGTTTTGTTGCGGAATTTACCCGGGTAGAGCGCGTCAAATTCCGGAAACAGGAACCGTTTCAGCAGATCCGTGTGCAATGCGGCGACGCCGTTCACGGCGTGAGAGCCCACGACCGCCAGATTGGCCATCCGAATCGCCTTCGCCCCACCCTCCTCGATCAGCGAGCAAGCTCGCTTCTTGGCATCATCGCCCGGCCAGCGCTGCTCCACCGCCGCCATCAGGCGTTGGTTGATCTCGAAAATGATCTGAAGATGGCGCGGCAACACCCGTCCAAAGAGCGGCACACCCCATGCCTCCAAAGCCTCCGGCAAGAGCGTGTGGTTGGTGTAGCCAAACGTCGCCACCGTGATCTCCCACGCCCGCTCCCAGGAAAGATCGTTCTCGTCGATCAGGATGCGCATCAACTCCGGCACCGCGACCGCCGGATGGGTGTCGTTCAACTGCAGCGTCACCTTCTCCGCGAAGTTCGACCATGAGTTGCTCGCCACCCGCATGTGCCGCCGGATGATGTCGCGGAGCGAACACGCGACGAAGAAGTACTGCTGCACGAGACGCAGCTCCTTGCCGTTTTCCGTTCGGTCGTTCGGATACAGCACCTTCGAGACCGTCTCGCCGACCGCCTTCTCGCGCACGGCATCGACGTAGCCGCCGGAATTGAAGACGGCGAGGTCGAACTCCTCGGTCGAGCGCGAGGCCCAGAGGCGGAGGAAGTTGACCGTCTTCGTGCCGTAGCCCGCGATCGGGATATCGTAGGGCACGCCGAGGATCGCTCGGCTGCGGACCCAACGCGGGCGGTAATGGCCGCGGTCATCGAACACGTTCTCAACCTCCCCGTACACCCGCACCTCAATCGCGTACTCGGGGCGGATCACTTCCCAGGGCGTGCCGAAGATCATCCACGCATCCGGATGCTCGACTTGGTGCCCGTTGACGAACTCCTGCCGGAAGAGCCCGAACTCGTAGTGAATGCCGTAGCCGATCGCCGGCAGGTCGAGGGTCGCGAGCGAATCCAGGAAGCAAGCCGCGAGCCGACCCAAGCCGCCATTGCCGAGACCCATGTCGACCTCCTGCTCCACCAGTTCGTCGAGATCGACTCCCAATTCCTGCAGCGCCTGCCGCGCAGGCTCGAGCAGACCCGTGTTGGAGAGATTGTTCTCCATCAGGCGCCCCATGAGATACTCCAAGGACAGGTAATAGAGGCGCCGCGCGTTGCTCTGGTTGTGCAGCCGCTGCGTGGCAATCAGCCGCGCCAGCACGGCCTCGCGCACCGCCATCGCCGTGGCCAGCCACCAGTCCCGCGGCTGCGCCGTGCTCGTATCTCGCGCCAGGGTGTAGGTGAGATGGCGGAGGATCGCTTGCTTGAACTTGGCCGAGCCACCTTCGCCGGCGGTCGTCGAAGTGCCCTCGGCCGGAGCGGAGGACGGAGAATCCGATTGGCGGCGTTTCGTGGTCTTGGTTGCGGCGGACATGCGAGGAGAGGAACCCGGTAAACCAGAAACCGTGCCAGTCCCCCTCCCGCTTGGCAATCCCGGGTCCGACCTGTCCCTATTTGTGAAACCGCCGCGCCAGTTCGCCGTGGTTGAGCTCGATGTAGGTCGGACGACCCAGCGGGCTCGTCAGCGGCGCACGGGTGCCAAATAGCTGACTGACAAGGGCGGCGGCCTCCGCCGCGCCACCGAGTGGCGGCAGGCGCACCCCTTTGGCCGACGCCAAGCGTGCCAACTCGTCCCGCGCCACTCCCATGTCATTCTCCTGTAACCTTCCCTCCCGGAGCGCTCCGAGCACGTCGCGGAAAAAAGACTCCACATCGCCCGGCTCCAGCCACGCCGGGGTCGCCTCCAGTCGGAAGAAGTTTCGGCCAAACTCCGTCACCTCAAACCCGTGTCGGTTCAGAAAGGCTAGCCGATCCAGCAGCAACGCCGACGACACCGGATCGAGCTCGATCGGAATCGGGAGGAGCAGCCGCTGCGACGGCACCTCCCCCGCCCGAAATTCCGCTTGGATGCGCTCAAACCAGATCCGTTCGTGCGCCGCGCGCCGGTCCAGCAGCACCAATCCCGCCGCCGTCTCGAAAAGGACCGTATTGCCATGCGCAATGCCGACAAATCGCCACGCGGGCGCAGGGGCACGGACGGCATCACGCAGCGGCGGCGGTGCCGCCGGCGGCACAGGGAGCACACCGGGGGCCGTCGCCGAAGATGCCTGCGTGGGTGGGACGGTCAGTTCGACCGGACGCGAGACCGGCAGAGGCGACGCCGCGCGCGGTCCGAGGCCGACGGGAAGCGCCACCGCCGTCGGCGGCACCGCCGGGGGTGCCACCGCAGCGGCAAGCGAAACGGCATCCGCGCCGGCCGCCGAGGCAGGGAGCAACGCCGCCACCGAGCCCACCGCAGCCGGCGGCTGCGTCGTGAGCTCGCGAATCCGCTCGAGCACGCTGCGGATCACGAAGCCACGCACGGCGGACTCGTTGCGAAAGCGCACCTCACGCTTCGCTGGGTGGACGTTGACGTCCACCGCCGCTGGATCGAGCTCCAGGAAAATGAACGCCAAGGGATAACGCCCCTTGGGCAATGACTCCTGATAGCTCTCGATCAGCGCGAAGTTCAGGGTCCGGCTATCCACCGGCCGCTGGTTCACGAACGTGATCATCTCGTGCCGCGTGGAGCGCCCCACCCCCGGACGCCCAATCAGTCCATGCAACCGGAGCCCCTCCTCCCCCCGAGCCTCTAGGGGCACGACGGAGTCCGCGATCTGCCGGCCAAAAATCTCCGCAATCCGCTCCTCGAGGCGAGCGCACTCCGGAGAGCGGAAGATGGTGCGACCGTCCTCAATCAAGCTGAATGCCACATCCGGCCGAGCAAGGGCATACAGGCGGACTCCCTGCACGAGATGAGCGGCCTCCGTGGCATCACTCTTCAGGAACTTTCGGCGCGCGGGAACCGAGTTGAACAGCTGCGCAACCTCGATCCGTGTACCCACCGGACAGCCGCAGTCCCGCACGTGAACGATCCGTCCGCCGTTCACCAAGACCTCCGTCCCCACCTCATCGTCGCGCCGCCGCGTCTGCAGCGTGAAACGGGAAATGCTGGCGATGGACGGCAACGCCTCTCCCCGAAAGCCGTACGAACGCAGACGATCCAAGTCGTCCGCTTCAAGAATCTTGCTCGTAGCGTGACGCTCCAGCGAGAGAAGCGCGTCGTCGCGGGCCATGCCGTGGCCGTTGTCCTCGACCCGCATGAGGGCGCGGCCGCCGACGCGAAATTCGACCTCGATGCGCGTCGCACCCGCGTCGAGCGCGTTCTCCACCAGTTCCTTCACGACTGCGGCCGGGCGCTCGATGACCTCGCCAGCGGCGATCTGGTTCGCAACGCGATCGGAAAGAATGCGGATCTGGCCCATCGACGACGGCAGCGTCGTGCAATCCCTCCAGCGCGCCAAGCGCTTTCCACACCTCGCCTTACTTCCGGGTGTCGGCCGGCGACGTCCCCGACGACGCATCCGCGCGGGTTGTGGAGCTGGGCCGGCCGACGTCGACCAAGTTGACGAGGTAGGTCATCGCCCGCATGGGCCGCAGCACCGCATTGCCGATCATCAGAGGCTCCACCGGCGCCGAACGATCCTCAGGAAGGCGGGCCGCCAGCCAGGAGATCGCGCACGCACTGACGAAGCCGGAGACAAAGAACCACCCAAACACGGAGACATCCAGTCCCGCCCCGGCGGACGACTCCGAGCGGAGGAAGAGTCCCCACACGATCGGCGCGAGTCCGCCGCACAAGGACGTGACCGCGCCGTGGATCGAGACCATGAGCGGTCGCTCCACCTCCGAGACCACCTTGGGGAGGTAGTTCAGGCTCGCGATGCCCCAGCACGACGTCGCCACACCCACGAGGAAGTAACTGCCAAACACCCCCACCACCCCAGCCCCAGGCATGCGGAGATAGAACCACCAAAAGCCGGCGACCAGCACGTAGATGGCGAGGCCGAGCAGCATGAAGGGCCGGGCACCCGTGGCGTCGATTCGCCGCGCCAACACCCAGGCCGCGAGTATCACCCCCAGGTAGCGCACGACCTCGAAGAGCATGATGGCGCTGAGCGACAGTCCTGGCCCGACCTTCAGATAGTACGCCCCGAACGGCGCGATCGGCGTGGTGATCACGGAAAACCAAAGGGCGAGACCAAGGTACCTCCGGAAAGGGCTTGGCGTCAGGAGGTGGCGCGGCGTGGCCCGTGCCACCTCGGCCAGACTGATCGGAGCCGGACGCGGCGCGTCCGGGAGCTGACGCAGCGCGCGATAACTGAGCAGAGAGCCGGCCACCGCGATGCCGTATTGCAGAAGCAGCGCGGGATAGACCGGCAACAGCGCGAAAAGACCCGCGCAGACCAGCAGCGTCAGGACGCCGGCGATGCCGGCGAGGTATTGGTCGCTCGCAAAGTAGCGCCCACGAACGGAAGACGGGACGATCGCATACAGCCACGGCGTGATCGCCGAGACGCCGATGGCGCGAAAGAAGCAGAAGAGAAACACGCTCCAAACCAATGCCTGCACCATCCACGTGCGCGGCCCCCAAACGCCGGCGATGACGGCCATCACCATGGGAACCGCGAGGAACACACTGCGCATCCGCCAGCCGCCCAGCATCACCCGCTTGAAGCCGAAGCGCGGCAGCAGCGCGGTCGAGAGGATCTGGACCGGCGTGAGTACGAACACCCACGCGTAGGCGAGCCCGACCTGCGCCGGGGACGCGCCCAGCTGTTCAGCGAACAGCACCATCGGAGTGCCGATGCCGATCTGCCAAGTCAGCGCATTGAAGAACGCGAACGACAGCCCCGGCCGCACCGGCCGCAGCGCAGGGTCATCCTGCGCCCTCGTGAACCAGCGCCACATCAGGCCTTGGCCGCGCGGAGCACACGCCGCCAGCGGGCGAGTTGCTTGCGGACCTGGACTGGTCCGGGCATGCCTGTGCCGCGGCGCATCTGCATCGCCCGCCGCAGGTCAAACACCCCGCGCCAGTCGTCCCCAAACTTGGCGTGCACTTGCTGCACCGCCGCCGTTTCCAGCATGTTCAGCGGCACGCGGGAGCGCTCCGCCAGCTTCACGACCGCGCCGACCGCATGGTGGGCCTCGCGAAAGGGAACGCCGCGGATCACCAAGTAGTCCGCCAGATCCGTCGCCAACAGCCCCGGATCGGAAACCGCCGCCGCACAGCGATCCCGCTTCACCGTCATCCCGGCAAGCGTCCCAGCCAGCACATCCAAGCAGATCGCCGTCTGGTCATAGCTGTCGAACACCGGGGGCTTGTCTTCCTGGAGATCGCGATTGTACGTGAGCGGGAGCCCCTTCGTCAGCGTCAACAGGGTATGCAAGTTGCCTTGGAGCCGCGCCGACTTACCGCGCAGGAGTTCACAGGAGTCCGGGTTTTTCTTCTGCGGCATCAAGGATGAGCCCGTGCAGAACGCATCCGGCAGGTCGACAAAGCCAAACTCCACGCTCGACCAGAGGATCAAATCCTCCGCCATACGCGAAAAGTGTACGCCCGCCGTGGCGCAAGCCGCGGCGAAGGCGATGAACAGGTCGCGATCCGCAACGGTGTCCATCGAGTTCTGGGTCACTTGGGGGCGTCCGCGCGAATCAACGAAGCCGAGCGCGCGCGCCGTGAATTCGCGGTCGATCGGCAGCGTCGTCCCGGCGATCGCACCCGAGCCGAGCGGACACCAATTGGCCTGCTCCCGTACGTCAGCCAGGCGGGCCGCATCGCGGTCCAGCATCTCCATCCAAGCGAACAGGTGATGCGACAGCACCACGGGCTGCGCCCGTTGCAGGTGCGTGTATCCGGGGATGAGAACATCGCCGTCGCGCTCCGCCACCGCGAGCAGGGCCCGCTGCGCCCCGCGCACGCGCGCCTCGAGATCCGCAGTCACATGCTTGAACCACAGACGCATGTCGGTCGCGACTTGGTCGTTGCGGCTCCGCGCGGTATGCAAGCGGGCCGCCGCCGGGACCCGGGCCGTCAGGGCCTGCTCGATATTCATGTGCACATCCTCGAGCTGCGTCCGCCACACGAACGTGCCGGCTTCGATCTCCTTCAGAATCTCGTCCAATCCCGCATGGATCGCATCGCGCTCCTTGCGCGTGATCAGCCCCACGTGCGCCAACATCGCCGAATGGGCCTTGCTCCCGGCAATGTCGAAACGCGCCAGACGCGCGTCAAACGACACGCTCTCGCTGAAACGGAGCATGAGTTCTGCGGGGCCGGCAGAGAACCGTCCCCCCCAAGTCGCCTGTGCTTGCTTTGCCATGGCAGTAAAGCCGCAGCAAACCGGGGCCGAGCGAGTGGCGCAACGCGAAAGCGGGCCGCCCACGGCGAGGCGAAGTGTCGGCCCCCTCAACGATGACGCCGGCGCGGCGCGCGGGCCCCGACCGCCGACGCTGCCGAGCGCTCGGTTCGCTGGGGCACGTAGGATTGCCATTGGCGCGCGGCGGCGGAACTTCCATCATGACCTGATGAACGGCCTGCGCCTTCTCTGCCTCCTCCTCCTGGCGACGCCGTGGGGACCTGCGCGGGGCGCGGAGACCTCTCTCACCCCTCCGCATGCGCACTCCCTGAGCGTGACCGTGGAGCCCGCTCGGACCTCGATCTACGTCGGTACGGTCTCGCTGACCATGCCTCCGTTCGCCCGGCGTGGAACGGCGTTCGAGTCCACCTACGACTGCAAGGTCTTCCCTTACTTCTTCTCCAACGAGCACGGCACCCTGCAGATTGAAGTGTCCGATGCCGACCTTGATGCACTTCAGAAGGGCCAGCCCATCGACTTCCGCGGGCACGCCCGCAATCATCGCGACGCCGAGCGCACGGTCGAAGGCCGGGCCACGCCTGAAACCTCCACAGAAGGCCGACTCAAAGTCCGGGTCCGCGTCTCGCGCCGCATCGAACTGATTTTCAACACCCGCTACCGACTTGGACCGGCGCACCCTCCTGCCCCAACATCGGTCGCACCGACACAAGCCATGGCGCGCCCGGCGGGATTCGAACCCACGACCGCCCGCTTAGAAGGCGGGTGCTCTATCCAGCTGAGCTACAGGCGCGAACACGGTTCCGCAGAGCCGCAGACCGCCGGCCCTGAGTCACCGCTAAGCTGACGCAATTCGCTAGCGCCGGCAAGCGGCGAATCCGCCCCCTGGCCGACGTCGGCAACATTTCACTTGAAAGGTCGTCGCGAGGGCGCACGCTTTCCCATCCGCGCTCGGCGCACGCCCCGATCGTCTATCGGTTAGGACAGGAGATTCTCATTCTTCAAAGCGGGGTTCGATTCCCCGTCGGGGCACCAATTTCCCTCTGGAACTCAGCAGGGATCGGGAAATCGACCGCCGTTTACCGGATAACGGGGGGCGAAGAATCAAGCGGCGAGGAACGGGCCGACCCGATTCCGCCGTAGCAAAGTCTCGATTTGCGGTGGGGGCAATCGCACGACTCAGGCAGCGATCTGCACGGACGGAATGCCCTTCCTTCGGACCATTCGCATGAAGGCATCGCGATGGCGCTAGCCGAGCCACGCCATCACCTCGTCCGGTGAGAGCAGCGAATCGGGAACCGCTCGAGGAGTCGGCGCGAAGTACGACATCCTCAGCCTCCAGCCGCGCGACGCGGGAATCTGCTTGACATTGCTAAAACGATTTAGCCTTTCGATACTAAATGAACAATCGCTTTTGCTCCCCACGATATTCCGCTTTTCCGCAAGAAACTTCCTCTCGCGAAACTCCCAACCACTTGCCTTCGCTACTCGCACGTTCTCCGCGTTCACCAATCGCCGTACCCTTCGTCCCACGTTCTCGCTTCCTCACCCTAAAGGGAGCTGCGGCGGGAATGTCTATCGTCATTCTCGGCTCCCTTTTCGGCGTTGCAGCACGCGGAGCTTTGCCGCGAACGGAGAGTCCCGTTGTTCCCGTGCGAGTGGATGCTGTGGAGATCGACGGCGAAGTACACGAGGGCGGCTTGCCGTTGGCTTTAGGGGTTGAGAGCATACAGGTCCTGCGGGCGAACCGTACCCGTCCCGAACTCGCGGACAACCTGGGATGGACCTACAGCCACGCGCCCATGCTGGCGTACTGGAACGGATACTTTTACCTGCAATATTTGAGCAATCCGTTCAGCGAGCATGCTGCGCCAGGAGTGACATTAGTGGCGAGGTCAAGTGACGGAAGGAATTGGGAAAAGCCGAGCGTGGTGTTTCCAACCTACTTTCTGAAACCCGGATCGATTGGTTCGGCGGATACGGGTATGGCGATGATGCACCAGCGGATGGGATTCTATGTGGCGCCGAACGGACGTCTCCTGGTTTTGGGCCACTATGGCCACGCCCCCAGTCCCTTTGGAGCGAAAGGCGTCGGCAGAGTGGTGCGAGAGGCCATGCCGGATGGCTCCTATGGACCGATCTATTTTATTCGCTATAATAGCTTGGCAAATGCCGATGAAACCAACACGCGCTACCCGTTTTACTTGCGATCGCCAGATGCGGGGTTTGTGGAAGCCTGCCGATCACTCCTGCAAGACCGCCTCAAGACAATGCAGTGGTTCGAGGAAGACCAAAGCCAAGATGGATTTTTCACAGTGCCAAGCAAGGCCCCGGACGGCAGGGACTTAGAGGCACCTTCCATCTACCATCGGCGCGATGGAGCGGCGGTCGCGATTTTCAAGCACGCCTGGGCGGCTGTTTCACCCGACGAAGGACGGTCATGGAGCGCGCCACTGAAGGTGCCCGGAATGATCACGGCTGGAGCGAAAGCGTGGGCGCAACGCACCGCAGACGGGCGGTACGCTCTGGTCTACAACCCGGCCAAGAACGCCCGCTGGCCCTTGGCGATCGCTTCGAGCGATGACGGAGAAATATTTAGCGACTTGCTCTTGGTGAACGGAGAAGTTCCTCCGCGGAGGTTTTTCGGTCGAGCGAAGGATTTTGGCATGCAATACACCCGCGGAATTGCGGAGGGCAATGGAACTCCTCCCGGTAAGGATCTCTGGATCACCTACAGTAGTAACAAGGAGGACATCTGGATAAGTCGGATACCCGTGCCTCTCCGGAGCCGCGCGGATCACCCGGTGAGCGACTCGTTCGATGAATTGGAAGTAGGCGGTGCTATCCCGCACTGGAACATCTATCGCCCAAAATGGGCAAATGTGGCAATTTCCCCGTTTCCGTCGGAACGCGATCGGAGTCTTTGCCTCGAGGACCAGGATCGCTACGATTACGCGAAGGCCGTGCGGGTGTTCCCGAGGGCGTCGAAGGTAACATTACGATTGAGGTTTTTTCGCGCATCGATGAACCCCGGCAATCTAGAAATCGAGGTCCTTGATCGTCAGGGCAGGCGGCCCGTGCGAATCCGCCTCACGGAGAACGCTAAGCTGCAAGTCTCGAATGGGCCAGTGGAGATGGAGGCCGGCCACTACCAGGAAGGTAAGTGGCACGAACTCACCATCGAGATCAATACCGCTGTCGGAAGGTTCACTCTCCGGCTGGATGGGCGTGAAGTAACCAGCCAAGCCGACTTCGCCGAACGTGTGGACAGTGTGGAGCGACTCTCGCTACGCACCGGCGGATTCCGATCCGAGCCCTCGCGAGCTACGCACCGCTACGGTGTAATGGAGGACCTCGAGCAAGCCGACGATCAGGCAGCTCGCGTGACTTACTATATCGACGATGTCGTGATCAACTGAGCCAAAGCGTCGTCCATCATGAAGACGCTGCTTCGGTGGCTTGCCCGCAAAAATACGTCCATGCGCTCTACCTCGGCGGTCGTTATCCTCGCTTACTACCCCCGAATTCACGACTCAAACCGCCTCGAATAATCCACGACACCCGCTGCCGCCGTCCGCCCGCCAGCGCCGCCCCACCCTCCCGAAGCACCGTTCCGAAGCCCTGCGGCTGCACCTCGATCGACTCACGCACCCAGCATCGCGACACGGCGCCGCCAGCCGTGCTGCATCCGAGGCCGCCTCCGCTCCAGTCACGTACTCCAGGACCGTGCCAGAGAAGAGCTCCACGACCGGGCACCTATCATCGGACACTGATTGATGAGCCAAGATCCGTTCCCACTCCCCGTCTGTCATCCTCGTCCGCGATGGCCTGGCCCACGCGACGCTCGGCCATTTCGACGCCGACGACCGACCGCACGGCGATCAAACACGCGGTCTTCAAAAGGCTTGGGGCCGCCACTGAAGTGGAGCAAGCCGGTCGGTTTCCCGCTGTAACCGCCTTCTTTCGAGATTGACTCGGCGCATCCGCTTTCAAATTTCATAAAACGTTTTAGCAGGAACGGTTTTGCCCCTGCCCGCATCTGGCTCCTGCCGCGATCGTCTCCCACCCCTCCCGCGGACGTTGCCGCCTGACGTCCTCCACCGCATCCAACTCTGCCATGAAACCCCTCGCGATTCGATCCACCCTCCTCGCCCTTGCCCTGAGCGTCGGCGCCGCGCTATCAGCCGACGCCCAGATCCCGGCTGCCCCGTCCGGGGCGGCCATTGAGCACTCCGTTATCTACCAGCAGGACGGCCGCTTTGCCGCCTGGCCTGCCAATGGCGGCATCTGGATGTGGAACAACGAAATCCTCGTCGGCTTCGTCGAAGCCAAGCACGTCGAGGCCCGAGGCCTGCACAGCTACGATTCAAAGACCGCCCGCCATAAGTACGCACGCAGCCTCGACGGCGGGAAGACCTGGTCCATCGAGGATGCCTTCGACGCTGGCCAGAAGGCCATCGCCTACGACCATGCCATCGATGCCGACAAGGCCGTCGCGGCCAAGCCCCTCGACCGGCCGATGGACTTCACCCATCCGGAGTTCGTCCTCGCCTTCGTCCGCCTCAACAATAACGACGACGGCCCGTCGATTTTTTACCACTCCAACAACAAGGGCAAATCCTGGAACGGCCCCTTCAGCTTCCCGAATCTCGGGACCGCTGGCGTGGCCACGCGCAACGACTACTTCGTTGATGGCAAGAGCAGCCTCACCGCCCTGATCACGACCGCCAAGGCCAAC
>JACCDW010639338.1_pt1 | contig 12032 bp, 15 predicted proteins | sample 7449781 | NCBI WGS metagenome assembly JACCDW01 (sample SAMN15323449, study PRJNA562643) | freshwater metagenome | isolation source: river surface water | place: USA:Blue River Watershed | collected 2017-08-18
ATGAAAATCGTGAAGCACTTTGGTTAATGAGTCATTTAGAGTATATTATTCCCTGTCCCGAATGCCGTCAGCATATTTTAGCCTATCGGAAAAAAACTGGATTACCTTCTTTTTCTGGTGAAATAGGAGTTTGGTTGTTTAATTTTCATAATGCTGTGAATGAACGTCTTGGAAAGCCAAAAGTGACTGAATATTCAGGAAAAGTGAATAATATTGGAACTTTATGGAAGGAATATTTGGAATGTGTCAAAGAGTCATTTCAAATAGGCCATTTGAGTGCAAATGATGTGCGAGAATGGAGTAGGCATTTGTATCTGTGGTTAGCAACTTCTTAGTTGCCTACACAGCAAAGCGCTGTTGAAAACTTTAGTTTCCAACACAGCAAAGCGCTGTTGAAAACTTTAGTTGCCAACACACACAATAGGATTATCAAGCATGTCTGGATTCACAAGTCCTTGAACAATTCCTAAAATATCAATTGGATTAATTCCACAAAAATTATAAATCCAATGGACAAAAGATGATCCAACAAAGCCAGTAATAATTAAAGATGGAAGACTGCGCATAAATCCAGATTCACATGGTGTTTTATTAAAACGGAAATAAAGAAGAGTTAAGAAGAGAAGAGAAGCAATAACAATAATAGAAATTGTTAGCCATTTACGATTACGAACACGAGAATCTAAACTGGCTTGACGATCCTTATTTTGATCACTATCGTCTGTCAAGTTCAAATCAGGAGTTGGTAAATTATAAACAAGTAAAGCATTTGAAATAACAAAAGAGAAGAAAAATGTAATATGTGACAACCATGAACTTGGATACTTATATACAATTTCATCAGGTTGGAGACCGGGAATTATGGAACAAGGTTTAGGAGCTTTTTCTGTCGATTCATTTTTCAAACTTAAATAATAATGTAAAATGTATAAACCTGGAACAGAAACATATTTAAAAATAGAAAAAGCAGAAGCATCACCAGTATCAGCAAAAGCAAAACCAAATGTAGCAATAAGTGATAAAATATATTTAATCGTTTTTGATATTTCAAATGGAATTGGTTTTTCATTAAAGAAAAAACTTGTTGCTGGAACAAGTAAAATATGAGCAAAAAATAAGAGTAATAAACCAATATTTGAAGTTATAATTCCAAAGAAAAAAGCAAATCCAATAATTAAAAAAGGAAGTGTTAAAAAGGCATCTGCTGTTCCTGTTTGTATTGATTCAATAAACTCATCCATTCTATTGGCTACTTACACAAATGTAATCCATTCCTTTTCTTTGTTGTAAAGATGGAATAAATAAAACATTTACAGCATCTTTTCCTAAAATAGCATTATTCTGATAACTAATTAAAAATCCAACTAAAACTCCAAGTAAAATAGTGAAAAAGATAGTAAATAAAGAATCACATCCATAAGAACTAAGGAAGAAAGCATATAATGCTAAAAACATTGAAGCCCCTATAACACTTATATAAGGACGATTGGAATACTGTGGTCCAAAATTAGATACTTCTTCAGAAAAAAAGTTCATACTTTGAAAACAATAAGCAGCAGCAAAACTCATAAAATAAAGAGCTTTATTTGGAAATGTTGGTGTTAAACCAGATGACATTAATGATTTGAATCGGGATGGAGTCAAAAGTTGAAAATAACTTGTACATTTTTTATCAGGTGTTTGTCCAGGAATAAATGGTGTTACAAAATAAGAACTTACTAAATTTAATACATTGTATAAAAGTAATGCTTCAAAAGAAGAAGCCGCAAAGATTCCTAATGAATAATTTAAAGTGACTAAACTAATAAAAGCTGTTCCAATTGTAAAAATGATTGGAGAAATATGAGCTATTTCTGGAACAATTTGTAAAATTGGTTGGTCAAAAAAACTTTTAATAAGACTCACAAAATTTTCTCTTGTTGCTACAGGTTTTGTTTCTGGTGATGTCGTCGCCATTCTATTCTGTTGTCTAAAGGAGGAATGAATCTATCTATCAAGAACTATGGGCATTCCATCCTATTACCGAAAAATCCTACAGAAATATCCAGGATGCTTACAGAAATCCTGTCCAGGACAAGTGCAAGCTCTCTGTTTTGATTTTAATTGTTTAGTCTATCGTTGTTTAAAAAGTCCAAGCTTGTCAGAATACAAGTCAGAAAATATTGAAAGTTGGGAAAATGAATTAATTGCAGAAGTTATAAAGGCTGTAAAAGAGATATGGATTGAATCGGGACGTCCAAAGCAGGTTTTTATAGCGGTTGATGGTGTTGTTCCTATGGCAAAAATAAAGCAACAAAGAGTTCGTCGTTTCAAATCATCTTGGCTCCAGAAACATTATGGAAGTTCCTCAGAAACTTGGGATAAAAATGCTATTTCTCCTGGCACAAGATTTATGAATCAATTAGGAAGCGCTTTGAATTCGTTAGCTTGTGAAAAAGGGGTTTTCTGGGAAGTCAGTACATCCCTTTTACAGGGAGAAGGAGAACACAAAATTTTAGAATGGTTACGCAAAGATAAAGTTGGACAGAATAAAAATGTTGTTATTTATGGATTAGATGCTGATTTAATTTTATTATCCATGTTAATTGGGGAAGAAAAACAATTACCTCTTTGGCTCATGCGGGAAAAACAAGAGTTTGGTTTAGACAAAAAAGAAGATCCAGGTTCTCAAGAATATCAATTTATGAATTTAGAAGAATTTAAGAATAGAATTAATGTAAAAGGATATGAACAGGTTTTGAACTATATTGGTTTAATGAGTTTAATGGGAAATGATTTTTTACCTCATAGTGTAACTCACAAATTAGCTGCGGATGGTTATGAATATATTATGAGAGAAGTTCAGTATGGAACTAAAATTATTACTCAAGAGAAAAAAATAGATATCAAAGTCTTTCAGGATATATGTAAAAGGTGGGCGATGGACGAAGAGGAAAAAATGTTGGAAATGATTGAGAAAAAAGAGGAACAGAGTAAAAGGGGTGTGTATAAAGAAATGCCTGAGTATGAAGGTCTTCCTTTAACATGGAAAGTAGAAAGTTTGTTAGTTGAAAATGAAGAATTAGTGGATGATTGGAAAGAAAAATACTGGAGTTTTATTCATCCACGTGGAAAACAAAAAAGTTTTTGTCAAGAGTATGTAAATGGACTTCAGTGGGTTTTAGATTATTATACTGGAAAAAAAGTGGATTGGCAATGGATGTTTCTAGGCTGGCTTCCACCTCTTTGGAGTGATTTAGCGGAAAATTCTTTTGAGACTATAAATGAAAAAAGTATAGTTGAAAATATTATTTCATGTGAAGAACAACTGGTTATGGTACTACCTCTCGCAAGTTGGCATTTAATTCCAGATAAGAAGAAACAAAAAATTCCTTTAGTTGCTCCAGAATTTTTTCCAGAAGATTTTAGTTTTTTCTCTTTTGGTCGCCGGTGGTTGTGGGAATGCGAAGCACTCATTCCACCTTTAACCGCGGGAAGACTAAAAGAGATTCTACAAAAGTTAGTTTAGTTAGGAGAATGGGGCAAGTAAATAGTATTCCAAAATCTCACATTGATATGTATAAAAATGTATTACAAATAAAATCTTCAGCACAACGTGTGAGTATGATTCAAACAATTCTACTTTCTCCCGAACATAAGGAATCAGCACAAAAATCAGGTATTTATGGTCATTTATTACATTTTGTAACAACAGTCAATTCAGGAGGACAAGCAAAACTTCCTGGTGAAGATGTACCCGTAGCACAAGTACAAAATAACTCTTCAACACAAGTAACAAATTATCAACAAGCACCAGCTTCAGCAAAAACAATAATTGTAAAACCCCAAAGTAATGAAAAAGCGATGAATTATTTTTCTGCGTGCTTACGTATATTAGGTTTAGAAGAGGAAGTTGCTTTAACAGAAGAATCTTTAAAATCAGCGTATAAAAAAGCAGTCATTCGTGCGCATCCAGATAAACAAGGGGGTTCAGAAGAAGAGTTTCAAGCAGTTACAAAAGCTTATGCGTATTTGGGTGAAATTCTGAAACGTATTCATGGTGGGCGTGCTAAAGAGGGTGTAGTGGAAGCTCCAAATGCGATACAAAATTCACGTTCTTCAGAAGCAGAAAAGTGGAAGCATGTGGAACCAGTAGCATTAAATCCAAAAAAACTAAATATGCAAGATTTTAACAAGTTATTTGAACAGACTCGTATTCCTGATCCAGATGAATCTGGATATGGTGATTGGTTAAAAGGAAATGATTCTGTTACAAATGGACCACAATTTAGTGGTAAATTTAATCGAGAAGTATTTCATAAAGTTTTTGAAGAAGATGCTAAATCAAAATCAAAAACAAATCAACATAATGCTTTAATGGTACAAGAAATGTCTTTAGCAAGTCGTATGGGAGCAACAGAGTTAGGAAGAGGTGCTAGAGAGGATTATACAATAGCTCCTCATGAAGGAAAAGTAGCATATACTGATTTGAAAAAAGCATATACAGAATATAATACTTTTAGTCATGAAACAGCAAATGTAACATACGAGGATAGAACTTTTGATCAAGTAAGTAAAGCGAGAAAAGATGCTCCCCCACCTTTAACCGACTTTGAAATGCAGGCTTTACAACAGGCAGAAAAGCAAGCAGAATTAGCAGAACAACAACGTAAATTACGTATGGCACAACAAGCGGTAGAAGAACAAGATTATTTTGAACGAATGAAACGTTATGTAATCCGAAATAATTAAACAAGAATAACAAAAAATCTGGAGAATATTAATTATATTAGAATGACCACAGATCAGAATATACTTATAGGATTTGGATTAATTGTGGCAGCGGTTACTATAGCCACTTTTGTAATTCCGAAACGAGTTGGGACAGAAATTACTCCAGAAAGTTTAAAAATCGGTATGGGATTACCAGTCATTTGGATTTATTATAATGATTCTGATGTGAATAGTCGTCAATGGTATGACTTTGGAGCCAGAAGTAGTCGTGTTATAAATATACCTATTTTAAATCTTTTCTATCAAACAATTGTGAATGCGAATAAAGATAAATACCGAGTTCAAGTAATAACTGGTTTAACAGGTGTAAAAGAGTTGTTAGGGGAAAATGTTCCAGTTCCTCTTTTATACAATAAACGCACAATCAATGTTCCTGAAGAAGATTGGATACGTAGTGCAATTCTCGCAAAATATGGGGGATTGTGGTTGAGTTCATCCACAATCTGTTTGAAAGGTTTTGGTGACTTGCCAAAAGACAAAATTGTTGCCTTTGGGCAAGATACTGATCCTATGTATGGTTCTGCTATTCCCGGATTTCGTGCTTTATGGTCTCCAAGAGCGAATGATCCTTTCTTTGTGGAATGGGAAGAACGTTGTCGTGATAGATTAAATTATCAATTAGGTGGAAGACAATTCAGAGGAGATGCAAAATCTGATTGGTTGGATTTATGTCAAAAGTATGGAACATGTGAAGTTCGTGTTAAAGAAGAGTTAGGAAGAGATCCACGTACTAACAAAAAGATTGAATTAGAAGATTTATTAGCTGCTGGAACAGAAGGAAAAATCCCTTTTACAATTCCAGAACAAGCAGTTTATTTAGTTGTTCCTTATCAAGATTTGTTGGATCGTCGTCATTTTGGTTGGATTTTACGATCTTCTGAACAACAAGTAATGAATTCTGACTTGGTTTTATCACATATTTTAGCTATGAAAAATCAATAATAATTCCATCTTCTAAATTATCAAAACTCTTGTTATCATTTTGTATTTGATACCAAGTGCTTTTTTGTCCCCCTCTTGATTTTTCAATGGAATAGATATTTGCTGAATAACAGCGTAAAAGCTGACGTAGTATAGTTATTGCTCGATTTACATTCATAGTTTTATGAATATAATCTTTGGCTTTACAGGGTATATAATAAGGTTCAAGTTCGGGTAAAAGTTCTTCAAAATCTTTTAAACGAATTTGTTGTTTTGAAAACCAATTCGCATCTGATATATTTTGAAGTCCAAATGTTTTTAAAATTTGTTCTACCAATTCAATGGGTGGTCGTTCTCTAAAAACAGGTGGCATCTTCTTTATTTATATATAAGAGTATTCTTTTAGAGCGCCCCTTGGCGCTTTGATTTTAGAGGGTGTAAGAGGGTGATTGGAGAATATTTTGAACAATATCCATAGTATCCAACCAATGTTCCTTTCCTTGTTGAATTGAAATCCATCCCAACATTGTAAATTGTAAAATGCGAAAACGAATATCAGGATCAATATTAGGAAAAATACTTATCCCTTTTTCAATTTCTAATAAAATATCATCTAATAAATATCCATTTAAATATAAATTAGTAATTGAACTACGAATATTTTCTTCATCATTTTTACCTAATGCTACGATAAGATCTGATTTATAATTATGTGAAAGAGGAAGTAATACTTTTAATTTTTCAAGTGATTGTTCAGTTGTATTACCCTTTAATAAAAAAGCTTTGTATAAACGTAGGATACATTTAATTTCATGAATAGACATAAAATGTTTCATACAAAACTGAATAATATCCTCAACTTGATTTTCTTTTGGAATTTTGTATTGGTTCATGTAAAAGGGTAAAGCATCATAGGGAGAAATTGGTTCAAGTTGTAAAACTAAACAACGACTTCGAAGTGGTTCAATTAGACTGGATGCCTGACGACTCGCAAAAATAAATCGTGTTAAATGACTAAATTGTTCCATTGGTCTTCTTAAAGCTTGTTGTGAAATGAGTGGAAGAGTATCAGCATCATCCACTATGATCCATCGCAACATATTTGTTTTTTTATGAGCTCGTTTACAAAAATCATTCACTTTATCACGAATTGTATGAATACCTCTATCTTTTTCTGATGATAACCACAAAACAGATTCAATTTCAAACGGTGCTTCCTTTTTACACATTTCAACAAAATCTTCTAAAAAAGTGCTTTTACCACATCCAGGTGGACCTGTTACAAAAAAATGTGGAAGTTCTTTGAATGAATCTCGTATCTGTTGAAAAAGAAAATCTTGTCCATGAAGCCGACTTTGAAAAGACATTATACTATGTCTAAAGGAAGTAGATAGTTTAAACCAGATGGGAGATACCGATCTTTATAAAGTTCTGGGTGTTTCAAAAGATTCTGATATTTCAGAAATAAGAAAAGCGTATAAAGAACTTTCTAAAATTCACCATCCAGATAAACCTGGTGGTTCAGAAGAAAAATTTAAAGAAATTAGTCATGCTCATGAAATTCTGAGCGATCCAGAAAAAAAACAGATGTATGATGTAACAGGGAGTGCTGATGGACAACATCATGGTTTTTCAGGATTTCCTGGATTTCCTTTTGGAATGGGAGGAGGAATTCATGTTGATATAAATGATTTATTTGGGAATCTCTTTGGAGGAGGTAGAAGACATTCTGAAGGTCACTTGAGTAGAAAAGTGAGAAGAGCCAAAGGAGCTGATAAAGTTCATGAAATGCCTTTACGATTACATGATTTTTATCACGGAAAGACTGTTACAATCAATTTAAATCGCCAGATATTTTGTGATCTCTGTCGTGGTGATGGATGTAGTTCCTGGAAAACGTGTGATAGTTGTAAAGGAAGAGGTGTAAAAGAGAGTACTATACAAATTGGACCAGGAGCATTTGCTTTAGCAAAAGGTCCATGTTTTGATTGTAATGGTGAAGGGCGTTCAAGAGGAAAAGAATGTTCAGAATGTTCTGGAAAAGGTTTAGTAGATTCTCCCAAAACAATCACAGTTGAAATTAAACCAGGTTCTTCTCCAAATGATACAGTTCGTTTTGATGAAATGTGTTCAGACCATAACGATTTTGATAAACCAGGCGATTTAGTCTTTCGTTTTGTGGAAGCAGATGAAGATATCGATATTGAACGTGATGGAATTAATTTAAAGAGTAATTTTACACTTGGACTTGGGGATGCCTTATTAGGGTGTAAAAGAGTGATAAATGACCATCCAGGATATCAAAATGAAGAAAAATTATCGGTTGATATTCCACCAGGAATTCAAAATGGTGAAGTAATTCGTGTAAAAGGGAAAGGATTTCTTTCCGCAAATATGCATGGTGATTTATTGGTAACAATTAAGGTTGTTGCCAGCGAATCAGAAAAAAAATCTTTAGAAACTCATAAAGCTATTTTACAAAGTATTTTTATAAGTTAGGATTAATTGATTTAGGTAATCCATGACCATATACAATCATATAAATTAAAACAACAGCAGAAATTACAATACTTCTATTTTCAGCAACAACTTTTCTTTGACCTAGAACATAAATCATGATTAAATAAAGAACAATACCAATAATAACAGAATGTAATAACATTGTTAAACCACTTTCCATTTTTCTATTTTATTTTAATATTTCAATAAAGGATTGGAGAAATCAGCAGTTCCAGCTTTAGCAGCCATAGCAGGAGATAAAAGCATACTTGGAGAATTATAAGGAGCCATACCTCCTCTCATTTTACGACTTTTACGGGAACCTTTACGACTTTTACGGGAGCCTTTACGACTTTTTTTAGAACCTTTACGGGATTTCTTTGATTTTTTTGATTTTGATTTTCTTGTTTTAGATTTTCTACGACGGCCACCCGTTTGTTGAGTCGTTGTGGTAGCTTGAGGCATATCACTCATACCTTGAATTTGTTGCATAGCTGAAAAAGTTGGTTCAACACGTGCAGAAGCCCGGAGGTCAGCAGGTAACATACCATCATAACCAACTGGGGCACCATGAGCCATTTGAGTACTGGAGCCCCCATGTTGATTTTGATGTAATTCTTGATATTGTCTTCCTTGTGCTAAAGAGAGAGCCATTGGATCATATTGTCCCCCAAAATAATTCATGCGTCGCATATTCATTTTACGGGAACTTTTGCGATTTTTACGAGAGTCTTTACGGGAACTTTTGCGATGTTTGCGAGAGTTTTTACGATAACAGACCATTTTTTCTAAAGTAGTGTAACAAAAAAATATAAGTTACAAGTATAAAATGGAACCTGAATGGATGAAACAAATTCCTAGTGAATCTATTTGTAACTTTTTCTACTTCTTTTTTGTTGTCTATGCTGTCTTATTTGTATTATCCCTTTTAGCAACAATTGGTGTTTTCCAATTCACTAAAAAATTAGGAGTTGCGGGAATGGCTCTTGGCTTACAAGGAGTGATTATGACAATTATTCCAGGTGTTTTTGCTTTATTTTATTATATTATTTGTGACCGTGCCTTATTAGCCACAAAGAAAGAAGAAGTAAAAGTAATGTCAGCAAACTAATCATCAAGTTCAACTTGTGATAACTCATGTGTTTCTGGATCAATTGAATAAACTTCCTTCCCTTTTTTAACCTCTCTGATTGCTGCGTTTTCGTAATAATCAGAACGGTTACCGAAGAAATATAATAAATGAGTTGCTTCTTTCTGTATTCTTGAATCACGAATAGCTCTCGCTCGTCTCCCAAGTTTTATCCAATCAGCATCATAGACTGCTACAGGTATATCTTGTTTCTGAGCCCAGCACTCAATAAAGATTGATGTATTTCCATCATTTGGTAAAAGAATCATATCAGGTTTTTTACCAAATTGATTTATGAATCGTTCTAAAATATTTTTCTGAACAGTCTGTTTTGTCCAAAATGCTGCCTTGGAACCTCCTATAACACCGAGTACTATATTCTCTTGTTTTTGCTTTGTAAGAGGAGCATCCTCTAACACATCAAACGTTGATTTCACTAAATACTTTTCCATTTTTGTGCTAAAGAGATATTTGAGTTTATAAAATCATTTTTAGTCTTGAGTATTTACGAAAGATTTATTTATTATTTTTTATTTTTTATTTTTTATTTTTTCGTTCAACTATTTCTTTTTCAATATTTTGAATATCAATTTCTGTTTGTTCTTTACACATTCTTGTTCCTATGAAATAGGAATGATCAAGTTTATCCTTGTGATCTTCTAAAATTTTTTTGTAATGTTCTAAAACTTTCTTGTTAATTTCAAGAAGTTGTTCTAAATCGGTTAATGTGTAAGAGGAGAGATCATCATCTTCTATTTTATAAGCTTCCATACTAGTTCATAAGGTTTATTCATCTTTATCTCGAAGAGAACTAGCATTGATAGAGCGTTTTTGGATTTTACTGCTTACAATATAAATAGAGTTTTCAGTAATCACTAAATAGTTACCATCAGCACCTTTGTATAATTTTTGGATTAAACTGGTAAATTCTTCTTGAGATTTTACTAAAATTTGTTCTTTAGTATCTTTATCTTCACCAATAAAAGCTTTACCTGTAGCAGTTTCGACATAGTAATCGAGTAAAATAGGTTTGTCTTGAGCAATAGCTAACTTGGCCGCTTGAACTAAAATACCTGGACCTGGAATTTCTGGCGCAGCTGTAGCAACTGCAGTCGTGGTTGTCGCATTTGAAGTGGAAGTTTGAGCTGGAGCAGACATTTCTGTCGGAGGTGAATAGCTTGAAAAAAGAAAAAAATCCGCAAGAGATAAATATTAAGAACTTAATATTATAAGCTTACAAACACATTTATTTATTTTTTTCTTCAATAAATGGTTTTATCACTTCTGTAGCATGTTTCTTTAAAATTTTATTTATAAAGACATATGCTTTTTCAATTTGTTCAAACTTGCGTCCTCCTGTAATAATTACGCTACCTGTGTGAAAGGGAGAAATAGTTATCTTTTTACACTGTCCTAAGGTTAATCCATCACCATTTCCAATACATAATGTATCTCCACAAGGACAAATACCTTCAGGAGCATCTTTAGGAGTTGCTTCATTATAAAAGTATTTTGTATCACACCCTTGATAAATAGTTGATTCAAAAGAACTGAATAGATTATATTCATTAATTAAAATTTCATGAAGACGTTCTCGATTGATAGAACCATTCACTTGATAATCACTATTAATTAACTGAATATCATAACGATGTGGTTTTGCTTCACCCTCTAACACAGGTTCTGAGAAAGAGGAAAGTTCTTTAGCCAACCAAGTAATTGTTTCTTTTGCAAAGGTGTCAGAGGGAATTCCAGTCATTTGAATACCACCATTTTTAAATAATTTTATATTTACTTCTTTAAAGACTGGATCACCTGAAGGAGAATCCATATATTTTCTTCGAACAACTAAGGTTGATTGATTGAAGAAAATATTTTTTGATTTTTTTCTTTTAGTTAATTCATCACGAGAACACGTACCAATTATAATTTTTTCTTGGGCTTTTGCTTTCTGTTTTGCTTTTTGTAACTCTTGTGCTGTGGCATTTTCTTTCAAATTAAGAATAGGTTTGTATTCAACTTTTAAAAAGCCTTCTTCTGGATATGTTAAAGGAATTGCTCGTTCATAAAATATTTCCAATAGTTTTTGTAAATTAATACTAGTTCCAAGATGGGCGGTAACGACCATGGTGGAAATACGTAATGGACCAATTTTTAAATCGTTGGGATTCATTTTTTTTGCGTTTTAAAAATAAAAAAATCAAAAATCATTTTTTTTATGGAGTTGTCTAAGCCAAAGTTTATACAATAAATCTTTTATAATTTGTTCCTCTAAATACGGTTGTGTTTCACTCGCAGTTAAAGCAGACCATAATCCAATCTCTTTAGAATCCAAATTACCTATACTTTGTTGAAATAAGAGAAACCAAGTTATTCGCTCACGAAAAGGACTTCCTGGAGCTGTCGCTAATTGATACACTTCTTCTTTTGAAGTTGCGTGTAAAAATTTACAAAGAAACTCTGTAACAATTTTTCTATCTTTTGGACATTGCTTGAAAAAACGAATATCACCTCGTCGATATAATGAATCAAATTTAGGAATTTCTGCTCCAACAATTTTCTTGAGATTCTGAGAGTTAGTGGGTGTAAAAGGGACGATTAAAAATTTGTTTAAGATTTGTGGGTGGATGTGTGAAAGGGAATTACATATAAAGATAATAATAACTTCTTTCGGATCTCTTTGTACAAGAGGACGTAAAGCACATTGAGC
>JACCDW011243311.1_pt1 | contig 12030 bp, 9 predicted proteins | sample 7449781 | NCBI WGS metagenome assembly JACCDW01 (sample SAMN15323449, study PRJNA562643) | freshwater metagenome | isolation source: river surface water | place: USA:Blue River Watershed | collected 2017-08-18
AGGAAATCCAAATAAATATTGGGCACAAGTATTTCAGGCTATCCGAATGGAAGTGAACGAGGAAATGTTGGTGTTGAATGAGTTTTTAACGCAATTGCCAGAAGTGATCAAACCAAATGGCAGAGCGGTTATTATCACCTTCCACTCGATCGAAGACCGCATGGTAAAAAATGCATTCAAAGTAGGACCTGACGAAGACGATGTGACCAACCCATTTCTTTCCATTAAGAAAGAAGTGCTTTGGAAGATCATAACAAAAAAACCTGTTGTGGCTTCTGAAAAAGAGATGAAAGAAAACAATCGAAGCAGAAGTGCAAAATTGCGCGCTGCCGAAAGAGTATAAACCGTATGTCCGTACCTGTAAAAAACAACCCTAAGTCTGCTATCAAAAGCATACTTAACTACGAATGGATTGTCCTGAACATTAGTTTCTTTTTGTTCTTGGCAGTATTAGCGATACTTTATATCGCTAATGGACACTTGACGGATAAGACGATCCGTAAAATCAATACAACAAAGAAGGAGATTAAGCAATTGCAGTTTGAGTATAAGACACTTAAGGCAGATTTAATGTTAAAAAGTGAATCTATCAATATTGAAAAAGCAATGGCGCCCTATGGACTACAAGTGTCAAAGGAGATGTCTATGCGCATACCATTGGAAAAACGTTTTGATCAAAACAACGAAAAAAAATAAAGCCAAATAATGGATGTAAAACGCGACATACTTTGGAGAGTTTACTTAAGCTATATTTTAGTGGTAGTGGTTTGTCTTTTTATTTTAGGTAAGGCATTTTACATTCAACAAGTTCAAGGTGCCTATTGGAGAGGTTTAAGTGATAGTTTGCACCAACGCATTATTGAAATTCCTGCAGATAGAGGTACAATATACAGTGAAGATGGGCAGATGTTGAGTACCAATGTTCCACAATTTGATATTTATATTGATTTTAGAGTTGAGCCTTTACATGAGAAAGGAGGTAAATCATTTAGGGAAAATATAGATTCTTTAAGTATTGCTTTAGCTGATTTATTTAAGGATCAATCTGCAAGTGCTTATAAAGAGCAGCTTACTAAAGCATATGAGGCTAAGGAACCCAATTTTGAGTTAAGAAAAAAAGTGGGGTATAAGCAGTATTTGCAAATGGCTAAATTCCCATTATTCCGATTGGGAAGATATAAGAGTGGATTTATTGCACAAGAAAAAAATATTCGTTTGAATCCTTATCAAAACATGGCATATAGAACCATTGGATTGGCAAGAGATCAAAATAAGGTAGGTTTAGAATTGTCTTATGATACTGTTTTAAATGGCCGTAATGGAAAGCAGTTGGTTCGTGCTATCGCAGGTGGAGTAACTGTTCCAGTGCAAGAGGGTGAATTTGAAATTGAGCCTGAAACAGGAAAAGATATTGTAAGTACATTGGACGTCTACATTCAAGAAGTAACGACCAACGCATTAATGAAAATGATGATTGGGAATGAAGCGCAGCATGGAGTAGCGATGGTGATGGAAGTAAAAACCGGAAAGATTAAAGCGATTGCCAACTTAGGAAAGATAAGAGATGGATTTTATGCTGAGGATTTAAATTATGCCATCACACCATCTGAGCCAGGATCTACTTTCAAATTGGTGACATTGATGCAGGCTTTAGAAGATGGAAAAGTGACTTTGAATTCATCTATCAACTTAGAAGGTGGTGTTTGGCAGGTAGCTGGTCGAACAGTATATGATTCAGAAAAGCACGGAAAGCATCAAGCAACTGTGTTAGAAGCATTTGAAGAAAGCTCAAATGTAGGTATGGCCAAAATTGCGGTAAATAATTATACCAATAATCCTACTGCTTATTTCAAACACCTTTCAAGATTAAGATTAGATTCTTTATCTGGCATTGATTTAGTGGGAGAACGTCGTCCTCAAATCACTAAACCTGGTGATAAATTATGGGGTCCTACAACTTTGCCTTGGATGGCATTTGGATATAATATTGCGATCGCACCTATTCAAACATTGGCTGTCTACAACATGGTAGCGAACAATGGAGTAATGATGCGTCCATATTTAGTGAATAGTATTCAAGAAGAAGGAAGAGTGATAAAAACGATTACACCAAAAGTATACAATGCACAAGTATATAGTCCTGCAACAATCAAAGCGGCTCAACAAGCATTAGAGGGGGTTTGTATCAATGGAACGGGAAAGACTTTATTTAAAAATAGTCCATATAAAGTGGCTGGAAAGACAGGTACTGCATTGGTTGCGAATGGCAATAAGGGTTATGCAGATAAGATATATCAATCTTCTTTTGCAGGTTATTTTCCTGCAGAGAATCCTCAATATACGATCGTGGTAATTATTAAGAACAAGCCACATGCTTATCCATTTTATGGTGCATCTGTTGCAGGACCAGTATTTAAAGAAATTGCAGATAGATTGTATGTGACTTATATCCAAAATAAAATGGATAAAGCACCCAATTTCAATTTGAAAGACTCTCAGTTTTTTAATTATACGATCGCAAAAACATCATTAAAAGCCATTGCAAAACAATTGTCTTTGCCTTATCAGGATTCAACTCCTAACAATGCCCAATGGACAAAAGTGCAAGGTAATGGAAGAGTCGTAAAAGCTGGACAGTCTTTACAAATGGCTTCTGATAGCACGATGCCAGATATTAGCGGAATGAAGTTAAAAGATGCATTGTGGTTATGTGAGAAAAAAGGATTGATTGTTAAATGCAATGGAAAAGGAAAGGTAGTTCGTCAAAGTATTTTACAAGGACAATATATTCAAAGAGGTCAGCAAATTTTCATTGAATTGAATTAATAATATGAAAACATCATTACAACATATCTTATTTGGAGTTGCTTTGAGAGAGGTGGTTGGATCAACTGATCAAGAGATTGTTGATTTGCAAATCGATTCAAGGCTGGTTCAACAAGGAACTGTTTTTGTTGCAATTAAAGGAGCTCAAGTTGACGGGCATAATTTTATTGATACGGCTATTGAGAAAGGTGCAACAGTGATTGTATGTGAGCAATTGCCAACACAAATTAAGTCAGGGATAACTTATATCGTTGTAGCAAATTCTCAGGAAGCTGTTGCATTGATGGCGCATCAGTATTATGGACAGCCTTCAATAAAAATCAAATTAGTAGGTGTGACTGGTACAAACGGAAAAACAACAGTGGCTACATTGCTGTTTAAGTTATATACCGCGATGGGTTATACTTGTGGATTGGTGAGTACGGTGCAAAATCAAATAGGAGATACGATTATCCCAGCTACACATACAACTCCTGATGCTATTCGTTTAAATGCTTTGTTGGCAAAAATGGTAGAAGCTGGATGTTCGCATGTGTTTATGGAATGTAGTAGTCATGCAGTACACCAGCATCGTATTACTGGTTTACAATTTACCGGTGCTGCATTTACAAATATTACACATGATCATTTAGATTATCACGAAACATTCGAAGAGTATGTACGTGTTAAAAAAGCATTTTTTGATCACTTGCCTTCAACAGCATTTGCTATTACCAATTTAGACGATCCAAATGGAGCAGTGATGTTAGCCAGTACAAAAGCGCAACAGTTTAGTTATGCTTTACATGCACCGGCTACGTATAAAGGGAAAATTTTAGAAAATCAATTGACAGGATTGGTATTGAATGTCAATGATGTGGAAGTGCATTGTAGATTGATTGGTACTTTCAATGCGTATAATTTTTTAGCAGTTTATGGTGTCGCAGTGCAATTGGGCGAAGATGCAGAAAAAGTATTAACTGTATTGAGCGCGTTAACAGGTGCTGAAGGCAGATTTGATTATATCGTAAGCGATGAAAACACTATTGGTATAGTGGATTATGCACATACACCTGATGCATTGCAAAATGTTTTAGAAACTATTGCGAAATTAAAGAAAGGTGGAGAAACAGTGATTACTGTAGTGGGTTGTGGTGGTGATAGAGATAAGACAAAAAGACCTATAATGGGTCAAGTAGCTTGTGACTTAAGTGATAAAGTGATTTTTACAAGTGACAATCCTCGTTCAGAAGATCCAAATCAAATCATCAAGGATATGGAGATGGGGTTGAGTAGCGCTGCAAAAAGGAAATATGTCAATATTGTTGATCGATATGAAGCCATCAAAGCAGCTGTTAATTTTTCAAAACCTGGTGATATTATTTTGATTGCAGGAAAGGGCCATGAAAAATACCAAGATATCAAAGGTGTTAAACATGATTTTGATGACAAGCAAATTTTACAAAACATTTTCAACTCATTCGCTAAATAATTCGCAATGCTATATCAATTATTTTCATGGTTAGATAAGTCATTCAATATTCCAGGAACTGGTATGTTCCAGTTTTTGACTTTCAGAATTGCAATGGCTATTTTATTGTCTTTATTTATAGCAACTGTATATGGAAAAAAAATGATCTTGTTTTTGCAGAAAAAGCAAATTGGAGAAAGTGTAAGAGAGCTTGGATTAGCGGGTGAACAACAAAAGAAGGGAACGCCAACAATGGGGGGAATTATCATTTTAATGAGTGTATTGATTCCAACTTTATTGTTTGCGAATTTAGATAAAGTATATATCCGATTGATGGTACTTTGTACTGTGTGGTTGGGTATCATTGGTTTTTTAGATGATTATTTTAAAATTCGTGCAAGAAAAGAAGCTCAAGAAAAAGGGGAGTCTTATAAAAAGAAAAACAGTGATGGCTTGGCTGGTATTTCTAAAGTGATTGGTCAAGTTGGATTGGGTATCATCATTGGTGTTACATTGTATTTTAGTAATGCGGTTACTGTTGAGCGTGAAATAGTTTCTACCAATGTGGCAGCTAGTTTAGCAAAGGGTGAAAAAATTGCTAAAGGTGCAGATGTGGTTGTTAGAACCATCAATGGAGAAGAGCGACGTTTTGTAAAAGTAAAAACCCCCATTACAACGATTCCTTTTGTTAAAAATCATGAATTCAATTATAGTAAACTAATTAGTTGGATGGGGCCTGGTGCAGAAAAATATACTTGGATCGTTTATATTCTTGTCGTCACATTCATTATTACTGCAGTATCAAATGGTGCAAATATTACAGATGGCTTAGATGGCTTGGCTGCTGGAGTGAGCGCCATTATAGGAGCGGCACTGGGTGTTTTTGTTTATGTAAGTGGAAACTATGTTTTTGCAGATTATCTAAACGTGATGTACATCCCTAATTTGGGTGAGTTATCCATTTTTGTAGGTGCTTTTGTGGGAGCTTGTATTGGATTTTTATGGTATAATGCTTATCCAGCGCAGGTGTTTATGGGTGATACAGGAAGTTTAGCTTTGGGCGGTATCATTGCTTCACTAGCGATTATAGTTCGTAAAGAATTATTGATTCCTATTTTCTGTGGTGTGTTTTTAATTGAAAATCTAAGTGTCATCATTCAAGTGGGTTATTTTAAATACACAAAGAAAAAGTACGGTGAAGGACGTCGTGTCTTTTTGATGAGTCCTTTGCACCATCATTATCAAAAGAAGGGTTTCCACGAAAGTAAGATTGCTGTACGCTTCTGGATCATTACTATATTATTAGTCATTACTTCTATCCTAACCTTAAAAACAAGATAAATTGGCTACAAAAATTGTCATATTAGGTGCAGGAGAAAGTGGTGTTGGTACAGCCTTGCTTGCAAAGCAAAAAGGATACGATGTATTTGTATCTGACGCAAGTGCTATCAAGCCAATTTTCCAAGCAGAGTTAGAGGCGAATGCAATTCCATTTGAATCAGGAACGCATGATGTTGAAAGAATTTTAGCAGCAGATGAAGTGATGAAGAGTCCAGGTATTCCAGAGAAAAGTGAATTGGTAAAGCAAATACGTGCAAAAGGGATACCTGTAATTAGTGAAATTGAATTTGGTTACAGATATAAAGGGGATAGCAAAATTGTTGCGATTACAGGAAGTAACGGAAAAACAACAACGACATCTTTGTTGTACCATATCTGCAAGGTGGCTGAGCAAGACGTTGCTATTGTGGGCAATATTGGATTCTCTTTTGCTAGACAAGTTGCGGTAGATCCAAAAGCATTGTATGTGATTGAAGTGAGTTCTTTTCAATTAGATGACATTCAAAGTTTCAGACCAGATATCGCTATACTATTAAATATTACTGAAGATCATTTAGACAGATACAATTATCAATTTGAAAATTATATAAAGAGCAAGTTTAGGATTATTGAGAACCAAACAGAAAAAGACTGCTTTATTTATTGCATAGATGACGAAGTCATCGTAAAACAACTAGAACTACTAACTACACATACTAACCTACTACCATTTTCTATGAAACAAGAATTAAAAAAAGGCGGCTACATCAAGAATGAACAAATGATGTTAAAAATCCAAGAAGAAAGAGTTACAATGAGTATTTATGATTTTGCTTTAAAAGGTAAACATAATGCTTACAATACTATGGCTGCTAGCATCGCTGCAACCACTTTAGGCATTAGAAAAGAAAAAATACGAGAGGCCGTAAGCAATTTCCATAGCTTGGAACATAGAATGGAATTTGTTGCTACAGTTAAAGGTGTGGATTTTATCAATGACAGCAAAGCCACGAATGTGAATAGTACATGGTATGCTTTAGAAAGCATGCAAAAGCCTACGGTTTTAATTTTAGGAGGTGTAGATAAAGGGAATGATTACGAATTAGTAGCTGATCTAGTGAAGGAAAAAGTGAAAGCGATTATTTGCATGGGAACAGATAATTCTAAATTAATGGAGTTCTTTAAAGGCAAAGTAGATCAAATTATTGAAGTTGATTCTGCAAAGAAAGCAGTTAATGCTTCATTTAAATTAGCTGAAAAAGGTGATGTGGTTTTATTAAGTCCTGCATGTGCAAGTTTTGATTTATTCAAAAACTATGAAGATAGAGGACATCAATTCAAAGAAAGCGTTAAAGAGTTATAATCATGCTTAAAGAAACAACAGATAAATTATTTTCTCAAATGCCATCTATTGGAGGCATGAGAGAACATTTAGACCAGCGAACTAGAGGGGATAAATATATCTGGGGTTTGGTATTGTTGTTATCACTGATCTCTATATTGGTAGTATATAGTGCAACAGGTTCATTGGCATATAAAATGTATCGTGGTAACACAAGTTTCTATTTGTTTAAGCAAATCGTGTTTACATTAATTGGATTGTTAGTGGTTTTTGGATTGCATAGAGTCAATTATACGGTTTTTTCACGCGTGGCAACTATTTTATTTTTATTTTCTGTACCCTTGTTAATCTATACTTTATTTTTTGGTGCAAAAATTAACGAAGGAAGTAGGTGGATCAAATTACCAATTATCAACTTGACCATACAGAGTAGTGATGTGGCGAAACTAGCGTTATTCATGTATTTATCTAGGGTACTCAGTAAAAAGCAAGAAGTGATTAAGGATTTTAAGAAAGGGTTTTTGCCAGTGATCATTCCAGTTTTCATTATTTGTGGGTTAATCATGCCTGCAAATTTGTCAAATGCTTTATTGACAGGTGCGACATCTTTATTATTGTTGTTCATTGGAAGAGTCAGTTTTAAACATATTTTATTGACTATTGGAGTGGCGATGATTCCAATTGTGATTATTATTAGTGTAGCTATCGCTACGCATAAATCGAATGAAGGAACAATTGATTCCGGTAAACCAGTTGTAGCTGAGTCATTAAAGAGTTGGGGCCGATTTGGAACTTGGGTAAATCGTGTTCAGGATTTTATGTACGCAAAAGATAGTGAGGAACCCTATCAAGTTCAACAAGCAAAAATTGCCATTGCAAATGGTGGAGTATTTGTAGGTTTAGGACCTGGGAATAGTCAGCAAAGAAACTTTTTACCACAGGCGTATAACGATTTTATTTATGCGGTCATTATCGAGGAGTATGGATTACTTGGAGGTGCATTTATAATATTTATTTATTTAGTTTTTTTATTTAGATGTATCCGAATCTTTAGAAAGTGTCCTTATGCATTTGGTGCATTCTTAGCACTTGGGTTGAGCTTTACATTAATCATACAAGCTGTTGCAAATATGGCAGTGAATGTGGCGATTGTTCCAGTGACAGGTGTGACATTGCCCTTATTAAGTATGGGAGGAAGCTCATTTATTTTTACCTGTTGCTCGATTGGTTTGATATTGAGTGTAGCAAGAAATGTGGAACAAATGGAGGGCAATGCACCAGTTGAAACCGAAATTGAAATTCCTAACGAAAATATTGAACCAGTAAATGCCTAACCAAGTACCTACTCAATTGCGTATTATCATTGCTGGCGGTGGGACAGGAGGTCATATATTTCCTGCTATCGCTGTAGCACAAGCAATTCAAGTACTCCAGCCTAATGCTGCTATCTTGTTTGTTGGTGCACAGGGTAAAATGGAAATGGAGAAAGTGCCGCAAGCTGGTTACGAAATCGTTGGGTTAACTATTGCGGGTTTCAATCGACAAAATCTATGGAAGAATTTAACCTTGCCATTTAAGTTGATAAAAAGTTTTATTCAAGTTAAAACTATCTTCAATCAATTTAGGCCTAATGCTGTTTTTGGTGTTGGGGGTTATTCTAGCTTCCCGGTTCTAAAATATGCACAAACTAAAGGCATACCTACTTTCATTCATGAATCCAATGCTTTTGCAGGAAAAGCGAATCAGTGGTTGGGGAAGCGTGCTACAAAAATATTTACTGGAACAAAAGGGATGGAACAGTTTTTTCCAGCCGAAAAAATTCAGATCACAGGTAATCCAGTGAGACAAAATATTGCGATGGGTGCAATCGAAAAAGAAGCTGCCTTATTACAATTTGGTTTACTACCGAATCATCTTACTATATTAATTATAGGAGGAAGTTTGGGTGCGGCATCCATTAATAAAGCGATACAACAAAACTTGTCTGCTTTTGAAGCAATGGGTGTTCAATTGATTTGGCAGACTGGCAAGCCTAATGCAGAAAATTATAAAGCTGCTGCTATTCAATATGGTAATGTGTATGTAGATAGTTTTATCAATGATATGAGTGCTGCTTATGCTGCAGCCGATATGGTGGTGAGCAGATCAGGCGCAATGGCTGTGGCTGAAATTGCGATGACTGGTAAGCCATGCATTTTTGTTCCATATCCACATGCGGCAGAAGATCATCAAACATACAATGCTCAAGTTTTAGTAAAAGAACAAGCAGCGCAAATGATTGCAGATAAGGATGTAATCAATGAATTATTACCAATGATCAAAAAAATGATTTCGAATAAAACGGATCTTATTGACATGGAGAAAAAAATTAAATCATTTGCTTGGATGCATGCAGATCAGGTGATTGCGACTGAAATATTAAATGAAATTGACCCTAAATAGCGAATAAGATATGAATCCTCTAACTAATTTGAAACGTATTTATTTTATAGGCATCGGTGGCATAGGCATGAGCGCATTGGCAAGGTATTTTAATACACAAGGTGTAAAGGTGTCCGGTTATGATAAAACGCCAACTTCATTAACACAGAGTTTGGAGGAAGAGGGTATTGCAATTCATTTTGAAGATGATTTAAATCAAATGGATAAAGAGGCAACGGTGATAGTCTATACACCTGCAATACCAGCTGAACATAAAGAGTTAAATTATTATAGAGATAATGGTTATTTGGTGGTAAAACGAAGTGATGTATTGCAATGGGTGACTGAAAATGCATTTACGATTGGGATCGCTGGTACACATGGTAAAACAACCACGACTTCTATGACTGCACATATATTAAGACATACTGGATATGGTTGTAATGCATTTTTAGGGGGTATCGCATCCAATTATGATACGAATTTCTGGAGCCATGAAAAAAATGTAGTGGTCGTTGAGGCAGATGAATATGATAGAAGCTTTTTGAAATTATCTCCAAATATTGCAGTCATCACGGCTGTTGATCCAGATCATTTGGATATCTATGGCACTGCGGAAGAAGTGCTAAAAGCTTTTGGGCAATATGCAGATAAGATAAAGCCTGGCGGTGTTTTGATTCAGAAACTAGGGACAACTGTAGTGACTAGTGCAACTGATAAAACAATATCGACTTATGGGTACAATCAAAATCTAGCAGCCTATCACACAAGTGAATTAAAAGTGGTGGATGGGTCTTATATTTTTGATGTAGTTCATCCAGGAGGCGTACTAAAAAATGTTGTATTGAATATGGGTGGACTCCACAATGTAGAAAATGCAACAGCTGCAATTGCTATTGCATTGTGTCTTGGTATTGAGGATGAAAAAATAATTGCTGCAGTAGCAGACTTTAAAGGCGTAAAGCGTCGCTTTGAATATAAAGTAAAAACACCCAATAAGGTATTGATTGATGACTATGCACATCATCCTGAAGAATTGAGTGCATTGATTAGTGGTGTAAGAAGTATTTATCCAAAAGAAAAAATGGTTTTAGTATTTCAGCCACATTTATACAGCAGGACGCAAGACCAAGCTGCAGGTTTTTCTGCTACACTTGATCAGGCAGATGAAGTGATTTTATTGCCTATCTATCCTGCTAGAGAATTGCCCATTCCTGGCGTGACAAGTGATATGTTATTGTCAGAAATGAAATTAGAGAAGAAGCAGGTAATGTCAAAAGAACAACTGATGGCATGGGCGGCATCTACAGAAGATAAGTTGATCGTGATGGCTGGAGCGGGCGATATCGATGTGTGTATCAATCAAATTAAAGACATCCTTACAAAGTAGTACATGAAGCAATGGCAAAAAATAGTAATTAGAATATTGTGGAGCATTGGTGCTGCTGCATTGATTGTGCTTTTTGTGGTAGCATGGAAGGCAAAGAATGAAAAACAATTAACTGATATACAAGTTGAATTAGTAGGAGAGAGTGCGCAGGCTTTGTTCATGGATGAAATTGCGATTCGTGCGATATTGAACGAACAAGGAGTGCATGTGGGTGTACCTGTTGATAAAGTGAATTTAACTCAGTTAGAGCAATTTATAGAGAAAACTGAATGGGTAAAAAATGCAGAATTTTTTATCAATAATAAGTTGGTTCTAGAAGCCAAGATAGAACAAAGAATACCAATCGCAAGAGTCTTTACTGCGAGTGGTAGCTCATTTTATATAGACAATGAAGGTTGGAGATTGCCATTAAAACAATTAACAGTATTGAATCTGCCTGTGTTTACTGGATTTCCAACAGATCAGCCTAAGTTGTCAAAACCGGATAGTGTATTGTTAAAAGAGGTGTTATTTTTTGCAAAGACCATTCAAAAAGATAGTTTCTTCATGGCCCAAGTGGCCCAAGTGAATATCGAACCCAATGGTAATTTCCAAATGGTACCAACACTTGGCGATCATCTAGTGTTATTGGGAACTGTGGATCAGCTTGAAGATAAGTTGAATCGCTTATTTACATTTTATAAAAATGTTTGGGTAGGTGCTGGAATCAATGCATATCAAGTCATTGATTGTAGGTTCAATCATCAGGTTGTAGCATTGAAAAAAGGATTGGAGCCAATACAATTTAATGGCAATTTCATTTGGCCAACAGGTGATTCTACCTTGGCTATACCACCTGCTGTTGAAAAACTAGATAGTACCGTGAAAGCTATGCCTATCGTACTTGCTCAACCAGCTGCTCCTGCAACAATAGCCTCTAAGCCAGTGCCAAATGAGTTAGCTAAGTCCAACATTCAACCTGTTCCGGCTAAGACAAAACTACTTTCAAAGACAAAAGTTCAAACAAAGACAAATGTTTCAACCAAGACAAAAGTTCAAGCAAAGTCAGTAAAATCAAAGCCGAAATTGAACAATAAACCTAAAAATAATTCGTTAAATAAAAAGAATAAGACTGCGAAGGCTTTAATGCCTAAGAAGTCGAAGTCTCCAACTACGAACAACTAACAACTAAAACCTATAAAAATGAGTCAGAACGATTCTCCCATCATTGTGGGTCTTGACATTGGTACAACAAAAATTGCAGCGATTGCCGGAAGAAAGAATGAATTTGGGAAATTAGAA
>JACCDW010826112.1_pt1 | contig 12029 bp, 9 predicted proteins | sample 7449781 | NCBI WGS metagenome assembly JACCDW01 (sample SAMN15323449, study PRJNA562643) | freshwater metagenome | isolation source: river surface water | place: USA:Blue River Watershed | collected 2017-08-18
GGTCCCAAAGACTCTTTGGCGTTTCCGAGTGTGTCGACCTTCGATCAAGCCGAGTTGCTACAACTCGTGATGCGTCACCTCGAGATCGGGGCGATCCACGCCTTCGTGGGCGCGTCATACGGCGGTATGGTTGGCCTCGCGTTCGCCGAGCGCTACCCGCAGCGGCTGCAACGGCTCATCGTGCTGAGCGCGGCGCATCGCACGCATCCGATGGCGACCGCTTGGCGTAGTGTGCAACGTCGCATCGTGCGGCTCGGTGCTCGGCTCGGCGATACGCGATCTGCGCTCGCGCTCGCGCGCGGTCTGGCCATGTCGACCTACCGAACGCCGGAAGAGTTTCTGCAGCGTTTCGATGGGCAAGCCCGTCATACCGCCGGGGGCGCCGTGTTCCCGGTGGAGGAATATCTGATGGCTCGCGGCGAGCAGTATGCGTCCCGCTATGCGGCTGGCAGCTTCGTCGCTTTATCGGAGTCCATCGACCTGCATCGCATCGATCCGACGCAAATCGTCGTGCCGGTGTCCGCGTTGGCGGTGAGTTCCGATCAACTCGTGCCGCTCGAAGATATGCGACAGCTCGCTGCGTCGTTGCCGAAGTGTCGACTAACGGAAATCCATTCGATTTTCGGGCACGATGCCTTCCTGAAAGAGCCGCAGCAGTTGCGTCCGTTTTTCGATCAAAGTTTAGGTTAACCATGAATCGCAAGACCCAAGCCGCCCATGATCCGCGTACCCGAGCTGTTCGAGCCGGGCTCGAGTCCGACCCCACCACCGGTGCTGTCGTTCCGCCGATCCATTTGAGTTCCACATTCGCGTTTCCGAGCTTCGGTGTGAAGGGGCGCTACGACTACTCGCGCTCGGGCAATCCAACTCGCGATCTGCTCGCCGAAGCGGTGGCTGATCTAGAGGGTGGGGCGGGTGCCGTCGTGACAGGCTCTGGCATGGGTGCAATCGCCTTGGTTGGGCAAATCCTGAAGCAGGGTGCCCGCATCGTCGTGCCGCACGATTGCTACGGCGGCACGTTCCGACTTTTCTCTGCGTGGCAGCGACGCGGGGATTTTCGTGTTGAGTTCGTCGACTTCGGCAACGAAGCGACGTGGCGCTCCGCCCTCAGCACGCCGGCGGATTTAGTTTGGGTGGAATCGCCGAGTAACCCATTGCTCCGAATCACCGATATTCGAGAAGTCGTGCGCGTCGCGCATGCGGCCGGTGCGAAAGTGGCGGTCGACAACACCTTCCTCTCGCCAGTGCTACAGCAGCCGTTATCGCTAGGCGCCGACTTGGTCGTGCACTCGATGACGAAATATTTGAATGGGCACAGCGATGTGATTTCGGGTGCGGTCGTTGCGGCGACGGCTGAGGACGCAACACAGCTGGCCTGGTGGGCGAATGCGCTTGGTATGACCGGAACGGCGTTCGACAGCTTCCTCGTGCTGCGCGGCCTACGAACTCTGCATGCGCGCATGGCGATCCACGAAAAAAATGCGAATGAATTAGCGAGCTGGCTCAAGACTCAGCGGGGTGTCGGCCGTGTGCTTTATCCGGGATTGATCGACCATCCAGGACATGCGACCGCACGTTCGCAGCAGCAGGGCTTCGGTGCCATCGTGACGATCGAACTCGCCGGCGGTTTGCCCGCGGTCGAGAAATTCGTCGGCGAGCTGCAGTTGTTCTCGCTCGCTGAATCGCTCGGCGGCGTGGAGAGCCTCGTCGCACATCCGGCCACGATGACCCACGCTGCCATGGATCCAGCGGCGCGGGCTGCGGCCGGTCTAACGGACGGGCTGCTGCGACTGTCGGTCGGTATCGAGGCGTGCAACGACCTGCGCGAGGACCTCGCGCAGGCGCTGAATAAGCTCTAGATATCGATGTTAGGCGAGCGCTGCGAGCACCGCATCGCCCATCTCGCTCGTCGATAGGGGTTTGCTGCCCGGCGTTGCAATGTCGGCCGTGCGAGCGCCGTTATCAAGCGCGCGGCCGACCGCTTTCTCGATCGCCACGGCTTCGGCGTCTAAGCCGAGCGAATGCCGCAACAACATCGCGGCACTCATGATCGTACCGATCGGATTGGCGATGCCTTTGCCCGCGATGTCGGGCGCCGAGCCATGGATCGGCTCATAGAGGCCCCGCTTGCCATCACCCAAGGCTGCAGATGGCAACACGCCCAATGACCCGGCGAGCATCGCGCCTTCGTCGGTGAGGACGTCGCCAAATAAGTTTTCCGTGAGGATGACGTCGAAGTCGCGAGGGTTGCGGATCAGTTGCATAGCCGCCGAGTCGACGAGCATGTGCTCGATGCTGACCGAGGGAAACTCCTCGCGGATCACACGCTCGCTCACATTACGCCACAGGCGTGAAGTCTCGAGCACGTTCGACTTGTCGATCTGCGTGATCTTGCTACGTCTGCGCGCGGCAAGGCGGCCTGCCATTCGGGTGACGCGTTCGATCTCGCCCACGGTATAAGCGCATTCGTCCACGGCACGATCGCCGTCACGCCATTTCTTACCGAAGTAGATACCACCCGTGAGTTCCCGCACGAAGAGCAGGTTCACACCCTCGATGATCTCGGGCTTGAGAGGCGAGGCGGCACGCAAAGTTGGATGGACCTTGATCGGACGCAGATTCGCGTAGACACCGAGTTCGGAACGCAGGCGAAGTAACGCCGGCTCCGGACGAACCGGCGCATTCGGTCCCCACTTGGGGCCTCCGATGGCGCCAAGCAGGACGCCGTCAGCCGCGAGACAGCCTTTGAGCGTGTGTTCGGGTAAACCGTCACCGAACTGATCGATCGCGACACCACCGAAAGGTAACTCGTCCAGCGCCAACTCGTGCTGATATCGTGACGCTACGGCGCGCAACACCCGCAACGCCTCCGCGATGACTTCAGGGCCTATACCGTCGCCCCCCAGTACGGCGATACGAGCCTTCATGCGCGGCGTCGCGCCTCGTAGGCCTTGATCTCGGCATCCTTCGAGAGCAGGAAACCGAGTTCGTCGACGCCGTTCGTCAAGCAGTAGCGCGCGAATCCGTCGATCGGGAACGTCACGCTACGGCCGTCGGGCAGTTTGAGCGAGGAGTTCGTCAGATCGATTTCGACCTCGACACCCGGATTCGCCAACAGCCAGGCATGGGTCGCTTCGTCTACGATGATCGGCAGCAGACCGTTCTTCAAAGAATTGTTGCGGAAGATATCAGCGATCTCCGTGCTGATCACCGCTTGAAAGCCGAAATCGACCAAGGCCCAGGGTGCATGCTCACGAGACGAGCCGCAGCCGATGTTACGACCCGCAACGAGCACGCGACATCCAGCGGCTTCCGGACGGTTGAGGATGAAATCCGGCTTTGGTTGTCCGGCGGCATCGTAGCGCCAGTCGGCGAAGAGTTGTTTACCGAGACCTTCCTTCGTGGTCGTCGTCAAAAAACGAGCCGGCACGATCTGGTCGGTGTCGATATTGGTGGAGGGCATCACGACCGTGCGTGAGCGAATAACGGTGATCGGATCCATGGCTGGCCTCAGATGATGAACTCACGCGGGTCGGTGACACGGCCACGAATGGCCGATGCCGCTGCAGTTTCCGGGCTCGCCAGCAGCGTGCGAGCACCGATACCTTGACGACCTTCGAAATTGCGATTGCTGGTGCTGACGGCGTACTCGCCCTTGGCAACGGTGTCGCCGTTCATACCGAGACACATCGAACAACCGGACTCGCGCCATTCAGCGCCGGCTTGCTTGAAGATCTCATGCAAGCCAAGTTGTTCGGCTTCGCGCTTGACCTCTTGCGAGCCCGGCACGACGAGCATCTGTACGCCGGGTGCGACGCGCTGACCCTTCAACACCTTCGCCGCTGCTTGCAGATCACCGAGCCGACCATTGGTACAACTGCCGATGAATACGACGTTGACCGGCGCGTTGGTGATCGGCGCGCCTGGAGTCAGGCCCATGTACTTCATCGCCGCATCGAAAACGACATCGCCACGACGGTCTGGGATCTTCCCCGAGATCGGGACCACCATGCCGGGATTGGTGCCATAGGTGATCATGGGTTCGAGCGAGGATGCGTCGATTTCGATGGTCTTGTCGAAGGTCGCGCCTTCGTCCGTCGGCAGGCTCCGCCAATAGGCGACGGCGTCATCCCATGCAGCGCCTTTCGGTGAGCGCGGCTTGTCTTTGAGATAGGCGAAAGTGACCTCGTCCGGCGCGATCATGCCAGCGCGCGCACCGGCTTCGATGGACATGTTGCAGATCGTCATTCGCTGCTCCATGTCCATCGCGCGAATCGCTTCACCGCGATACTCGAAAACATAACCGGTGCCACCAGAGACACCCACCTTGCCAATGATGGCGAGGATCAAATCCTTGGGGGTAACGCCGGGGCGTAATCGTCCCGACACCTCGATGGCAAACGTCTTGGGCTTTTTCTGCAACAGGCACTGCGTCGCCATGACATGACCGACTTCGGTCGTACCGATGCCGAAGGCGAGGGCGCCGAAAGCGCCATGCGTGGAGGTGTGACTATCCCCGCAGACGATCGTCTTGCCGGGCTGTGTCACCCCAAGCTCGGGGCCGATGATGTGCACGATGCCGCGCCGCGAATCTTGCAGACCGAGCAGTTCCACGCCGAACTCGGCGCAGTTCACCTCGAGCTGTCGGATTTGCTTGGCCGCGGATTCGATCGAGATCGGCGCGCCACCGAAGACTTGCTCGGTGCGAGTCGGCGTCGCGTGATCCATCGTCGCGAGCGTGAGATCGGGGCGACGAACCTTGAGGCCGCGCGACTTAAGTAGTGAAAACGCCTGCGGCGAGGTCACCTCGTGGGTCAAGTGCAAGTCGATGAAGATGACAGCCGGTGTATCAGCGGTCTGAGGCACGACTTCGTGTGCGGCCCAGACTTTTTCGAACATGGTTTTCGGAGCGGACATGGACTTCTTCTGCGATGAGGTGGAAGGAGTGGGGTATTCGGGCGGTGACTGCGCGACTTAGGCGGCCTGCGCTTTCTGCGACAGTTCGATGCGATTGATCACTTCGAGGAATGCACGTGTTGCGGATTCAACGATATCGGTGGTTGCGCTCGAGCCTCGATAACTTCGATCTTGGAAGTTGACGTATACGATCGCCTCGCCCTGAGCATCTTCACCTTCGGAGAGGCTGCGCAGCTCGAACTTCTGCAACGACGGATTGATGCCGGTGATGTCCTCGATCGCCTTGAAGGCCGCATCGACCGGACCATCACCGCTCGAACTGCGTTCGATACGACGACCGTCCTGATGCTGCAGGCTCACCGTGGCAGTCGCGCTCTGCAATCCAGATGCGGTGCTCAAGCTCACGAGCGACCAGGGGCCTTGATCTTGGCCCTCGGCTTTCAACACCAAGGCTTCGATATCGCCGTCGAACAATTCTTTTTTCTTATCCGCCAGCGCCTTGAACTCCTCGAACACGCGTGCAAATTCAGCCTCGTCGATGTCGAAGCCGAGTTCCTTGATGCGCTCGCGCAAGGCGTGACGACCGCTGTGTTTGCCAAGTACCAACGCCGAACGGCTGAGCCCAACGTCCTGCGGACGCATGATTTCGTACGTACTCGCGTGCTTGAGCATGCCGTGCTGGTGGATGCCCGATTCGTGCGCGAAGGCGTTCTCGCCAACGATCGCCTTGTTACGCGGGATGGGCATACCCGTGATGCTCGAGACCAGGCGAGAGGCCGGATAGAGCTTCTGCGACTGGATGTTGGTACGGGCGTTGAAGAAGGTTTCGCGCGTGCGCAGCGCCATCACGACTTCTTCGAGCGAGCAATTACCGGCGCGCTCGCCGATGCCGTTGATGGTGCACTCGATCTGTCGGGCGCCCGCGACCACGGCCATCAGGCTATTGGCCACCGCCATGCCGAGATCATCGTGGCAATGGACTGAGAGTCGCGCTCGCTCGATATTGCTGACGTTCTTGCGAAGGTAACGGAAGAGCTCGGCAAACTCGTGCGGCACCGTGTAGCCTACGGTGTCGGGAATGTTGACGGTCGTGGCGCCGGCATCGATGACCGCTTCGACGACCTGTGCGAGGAACTCGAGCTCCGTGCGCGAGGCGTCCTCGGGAGAGAACTCCACATCCTCGCAGTATTCGCGAGCGATTTTCACGCCCTCGACGGCACTGCGGATGATTTCCTCTTTAGCCATGTTGAGCTTGTATTGCCGATGGATGGCGCTCGTAGCGAGGAAGACGTGAATGCGGTGCTTGGGAGCAGGGCGCAGGGCGCGCGCGGCTTTTTCGATGTCGTCCCGCGTGCAGCGAGCGAGACCGCAAATGATGGGCCCCTCGACCTCGCGGGCGACCGAGTGAACAGACTCCCAGTCGCCTGGCGAGGCCGCGGGGAAACCGGCCTCGATGACATCGACGCCGAGGTCGGCTAGCGCCTTCGCCACGCGCAGCTTTTCCGGCTGCGTCATGCTGCAACCTGGGGCTTGCTCCCCATCGCGCAGCGTCGTGTCGAAGATCATTACCCGATCGGCGTTCGATGTCATGGCAGGCTCTCCTCTTAGCGACCTTGATCCAACCAAGGCATGCGGGCGCGCAGCGCGTAGCCCACTTTCTCGATCGGACGGTTGAGGTCGTTCTTCAGCATCTTGTCGTACTTCTTGCGGCCGGTAGCGTTCTCGCGGATCCACTGCCGAGCGAACTTGCCCTGCTGGATTTCCTTGAGAATCTTGCGCATCTCAGCCTTGGTCTTGGCGTTGACCACGCGCGGACCGCGCGTGAGGTCGCCGTACTTGGCCGTTTCGCTGATGAACTTGTGCATCTTCCAGATGCCGCCTTCGTGCAGCAGGTCGACGATGAGCTTCAGCTCGTGCATGCACTCGAAGTAAGCCACTTCGGGCTGGTAGCCGGCTTCGACGAGCGTTTCGAAACCCTTCACGACGAGCTCGGTGGCGCCGCCGCAGAGCACGGCCTGCTCGCCGAACAGATCGGTCTCGGTTTCCTCAGCAAAGGTCGTCTTCAATACGCCGCCGCGAGTGCCACCAATGCCGTCGGCGTAAGCGAGCGCCTTGGCAAAGCCCTTGCGCGAGGCGTCTTGGAAAACGGCGATGAGCGAGGGAACGCCGCGGCCTTGTTCGTACTGGCGACGGACGAGATCACCAGGTCCCTTCGGCGCGATCAGGACGACATCGAGATCCTTGCGGGGCTTGATCTGTTTGAAGTGAATGTTGAAACCGTGCGCGAAGAGCAGGGTCGCGCCTTTCTTGATGTTGCCAACCACCGACTCGTACAGATCTTTCTGCGCCAGATCCGGGGCGAGCATTGCGATGAGATCGGCACCCTTGACCGCATCTGCAGGCAGCGCGACGGGCAGGCGATCCTTCTTGGCCTTTTTCCAGCTGTCGCCTTTGCGAACGCCGATGACGACGTCGTAGCCGCTGTCTTTCAGGTTGAGCGCGTGCGCGCGACCCTGACTGCCGTAGCCGAGCACACAGATGCGCGCGCCTTTAAGCGCCTTCTTGTCGACGTCCTTCTGCGAAAACAACTTCATCACATCACTCCCGTTTGCACTTGAATCGTGAACGAACAATAAAAAACCCCGCATCGGCGGTCGGCCGGTGCGGGGTTTGTCTGATCCTCCTCGGTCGCTGGATCTGGCCCTTGGGCTTCAGACCCCGACAGACAACCCGCACCGGCTGCTTAGGCTTAGCAGCGGCAATAGCCCGACCACGACCACGTTGCCAGCGGCAACGGGGGAAAAGCGGGTCGAGAAATTGGTGCGGATCATGGGCGTAATGTCATCACAGCCACGGTTCGGGTGTCAATCGGGATAACATCCTGCCCATGGTCATCTCCACCGCTAATTCCCGCCCGATTTGGCTCGTGACCGAATCGTCGCTCGCCCGATTTATGGCCTCGCAAGGCGCCGCCGCTCGCGCCGTGTTGTCCTCGCAGAGCTTCAACGCCGAGCGTCATCGCGTCGTGCTCTTGCCGAACGATCTCGGTGACCCAACCGCGGCGGTCGTGCTCGGGCTTGGTGCCTTAGAGTCGCTAGATCAGCTGCGCTGGTGGCACGTTGCGGGCTTACCCGACAAGTTGCCGGCCGGGCGTTACCACTTCGCCGACGAGCTCGATGGCCGCATTCGCTACCAATGCGAACTCGGATGGCGCGTTGGTGACTACCGATACTTGCGGTATCGCGCGACGCCGACCGGCTCGCGCGCGCAGTTGGACGCGGCAGGTGGCGAACCGAGCGAGCACGCTGAACGCCGCGCCGCAGCGTGCGGTCTTACTCGAGATCTGATCAACACGCCGGCCAACGATCTCGGTCCGGCAGAACTCGAGACGGTGATGCGGGATCTGGCGGAGCGCCATGGCGCCGAGTTTCGCAGCATCGTCGGCGACGATTTGCTCGGGGCGAATTATCCCTTGGTGCATGCGGTCGGTCGTGCTAGCGATCGCGCACCGAGAATGCTCGAGTTGCGCTGGGGCAACGAGCGTCACCCGCGGGTCACCTTGGTTGGCAAGGGTGTCTGCTTCGACTCCGGTGGGCTCGATCTGAAGCCCGCCGCGGCGATGTTGCTGATGAAAAAGGATATGGGTGGTGCTGCGGTCGCGATCGGACTTGCCAAGGCACTGATGGAGCGTGCCGCACCGTTGCGACTTCGAGTGCTGATCCCCGCGGTGGAGAACGCGGTCGGGGGCAGCGCTTTCCGTCCCGGAGACATTCTGCGTTCGCGTCGCGGGCTGACGGTCGAGATCGGCAACACGGACGCCGAAGGCAGGTTGGTACTCGCCGACGCGCTCACCGAAGCTCAAAGCGATCGCCCGGACCTGTTGGTTGATTTTGCGACGCTGACGGGCGCCGCTCGCGTCGCTCTCGGTCCGGAATTACCGGCGCTTTTCAGCAATGACCCGAAGTTGTCGCAAACCTTACAGACGCTCGGTGACCTTGAGGCGGACCCGGTGTGGCCGTTGCCGCTTTGGGATCCGTACGACGAGGAGCTCTCTAGCCGAATTGCGGATCTCAACAACGTGTCGAGCTCCAGCTTCTCGGGTGCGATCTTCGGCGCGCTGTTCCTCCGTCGGTTCATCGAGGCGGGCACGTCGTGGGTGCACTTCGATTTATACGGTTGGAATGCGCGCGAGCGTCCCGGCCGACCCGTCGGCGCCGATGCGCAGGTGCTGCGGCTGATGGATCGTTACCTCGCCGAGCGATTCGGCTGATCGCGCGCCCAATCCGTAATCACACGTACACCGTCAACCCCAACTGCAATCTTTGAGGCTGTCATGACTCGCAAGCGTTCCTCGAAATCCCCCGCGACCCAAGCCAAGGCTGATCCGCGTCGTTGGTCGCGCCTCGTCGTCGATGGCCCGAAACAGACGCCATCGCGCGCGATGCTGCGAGCGGTGGGTTTCAAGGATGCGGATTTCAAAAAGCCGCAGATCGGCATCGCGTCTACGTGGGCGAACCTCACACCCTGCAACATGCACATCAACGATCTGGCCAAAGAGGCCGAGGCGGGCGCTAACGCCGCCGGCGGCAAGGGTGTGCTGTTCAATACGATTACCGTATCCGATGGCATCTCAATGGGCTCGCCGGGCATGCGGTATTCGCTGGTCTCTCGTGAGGTGATCGCCGATTCCATCGAAACCGTGGCCGGCGCCGAGGGATTCGACGGCATCGTCGCGATCGGTGGCTGCGATAAAAACATGCCCGGCTGTGCGATTGCACTCGCGCGTCTCGATCGTCCGGCGGTCTTCGTGTACGGAGGAACGATCCGGCCCGGTGCCAAACGGCGCGACATCGTCTCGGTGTTCGAAGCGGTCGGCGGCCATGCGGCTGGCAAGGTCAGCGATCGCGAGTTGCTTGAGGTCGAGCGCACCGCGATTCCTGGCCCAGGCAGCTGCGGCGGTATGTACACCGCAAACACGATGGCCTCTGCCATGGAAGCGCTCGGCATGTCATTGCCCGACAGCTCGGCGCAGGATGCGATCAGCCCCAACAAACTCGTCGATTGCCGCAGGGCAGGTGAGGCGGTGGTCGCCCTCGTGAAGGCCGGCATCACGCCGAGACAAATCATGACTCGTAAGGCGTTCGAGAACGCCATCACCGTCACGATCGCGTTGGGTGGATCGACCAATGCGGTGTTGCACATGCTCGCCATCGCGCGAGCGGCGCAAGTGAAGTTGTCACTCGATGACTTTACGCGCATTGGCAAACGCGTTCCGGTGCTCGCCGATCTTCGCCCGAGCGGAAAGTACGCGATGTCGGAGTTGATCGCGATCGGCGGTATCCAGCCGCTGATGAAGCGATTACTCGATCGTGGCTTGTTGCACGGCGATTGTTTGACGGTAACGGGTAAGACGATGGCAGAAAACCTGCGTCATGTTCGTGATTACCCGAAGGATCAAAAAATCATCCAACCGTTCTCTGCGCCGATCAAGGCCGATAGCCATCTCGTCGTCATGTACGGTGGGGTGGCACCCGAGGGTGCGGTCGCCAAAATTTCCGGCAAAGAGGGCCTTGCGTTCGAAGGACGTGCGCGTGTTTTTGATGGCGAGGAGAAAGCGACTGCTGCGATCCTTGCGGGCAAAGTCAAAGCGGGTGATGTCGTCGTCATACGCTACGAAGGGCCGCGCGGCGGGCCTGGCATGCGCGAGATGTTGAGTCCCACCGGCGCCATCATGGGCTTGGGGCTCGGTGACAAAGTTGCTTTGATCACCGATGGACGTTTCTCCGGTGGAAGCCACGGCTTCGTCGTTGGTCACATTTCACCGGAAGCCGCGAGCGGTGGTCCGATTGCACTCATTCGTAATGGTGATCGCATTCGCATCGATGCGGTGAAGCGACGCATCGATCTGGATGTCAGTGCGCGCGAGATGCAGGCGCGTGCGAAAGCATGGAAAGCACCGAGGCCGTACACCACAACGGGTGTGCTCGCAAAATACGCGCGTTCGGTTAGCAGCGCATCCGAGGGTGCTGTCACCGATTGATTCCACAACCTGAAAACAAGTTTTGGTGAAAGTGGGTTGTCAGTCGCGACTACCGCGGTTACAGTTGGCCTCGGTTAGGGGGATACGCAAGGGATTGCACTGGTGCTGGTTATGCCTGCTTCACGGCGGGTTATACCGGGAGCAGGGAAGTTCCACGACGCCCCCGGCTCATTCCGCCCACTGAAGAAGACGGCGTCTTTCAAAGAAGCCGTCATCCGATGTGCACGGAGTGTGGGTTCTCCCGGTTGGCGCGTGCCCAAGAGGCGGGTGTCGGACGGGAGTCGACGGTTGCGCGGGGTCGAGAAGACGGTTAGTTTTGCGACCCGCAGTTTCGCAACCATTGAATAGCGACCACGAGAGAACATGGCCCGCTACGTAGAACAGAACAACTCACGCCGTATGGCCGTTTTCGGGGCCATCATCGGATTCCATTTGCTGTTGGTGTACGGGCTCGTCAGTGGCCTCGCCCGCAAGGTCGTGGAGGTGGTTGCGCCGCCTCTCGTCACCGACATCATCGAAGAGATCAAGCCGGAGGATAAGCCGCCACCGCCGCCGCCTCCGCAGATGGAGCGACCGCCGGTTCAGGTACCGCCTCCGGATGTCGTCATCGACATCCCCATGGAGACGCAGACCACCGCCATCAGCAACGTCACCGACAAGCCTGCACCGGCGGTTGTCGCGCCGCCTGCGCCGCGTGTCGTGATGGCACCCGCGAAGATCGGTCGCATGCCGTCGAGCGAGGACTACTACCCAGCCGCCTCGAAGCGCGCTGAAGAGCAGGGCTCGGCGACGGTGCGCGTGTGCGTCGACGCCAAGGGCAAGTTGATCGGTGATCCGCAGGTTGCGCAGTCGTCCGGTTTCCCGCGTCTCGATGAAGGTGCGGTCAAGCTGGCTCGGGCTGGTCGTTATCAACCCGGCACCGCCAACGGGCAGCCGCAAGAGCAGTCTTGCGTGTCCTTCCGTGTCAAGTTTGAGATCAAGTAAAGAGTTCACCCGCTGAGGAAATCATGGAAAACGAAGTAGCCACCGCAGTAGTCGAGAACCCGTACGGCCTCGGAGCTCTCTGGGAACA
>JACCDW011586376.1_pt1 | contig 12029 bp, 10 predicted proteins | sample 7449781 | NCBI WGS metagenome assembly JACCDW01 (sample SAMN15323449, study PRJNA562643) | freshwater metagenome | isolation source: river surface water | place: USA:Blue River Watershed | collected 2017-08-18
ATAGTGATTTAAAGTTAGTAACTGTTAAAACATTAAATGTTATCATGAATGTTATTGGACTAGTTGTTTTAGTCATGTACTCATGAAAGTTTCTTTCCCATAATTCTAAGTTTAAGCCTGTTCGAATATATTCAGCTTGCGGGCCCCAAGTATCAATACTCGTAAATAATTTAAATTCTCTAATTTTTTTATTAGTAGTTAAGTTAGTTACGTAATCAACAAATCTATCAACTAATACAGGTTTAACTCCTAAATTGCTATTGATGTTTAATCCTAGATGTGGGATAGGATCGTTGTTAAGGTTCTCTAATAATCTCCAGGTGCTCTGTTGCAGTAATGGTTCCCCGCCTGTTATTCTTAAAATGTGCAGAGTTTTGCTAACTTCGGGCCACCAGTCCCACCATGCTTTAACATAGGGGTTATCCTCTTCTTCATAAATCTTAAACCAATCAATATCATTCCTATGATTTGTGACCATATCATAGGGACCAAAATCTTTAATTTCTTTGTAATAGCTACTAGAATATTTTGGATGACAATATCCACATTTAAAGTTACATTCGTTTCCAAAACTTACTTCTATGTATTCTGGATTAATATTTTTAGTGTAATCAGCATTTTTTATTTCTTGATATCTTTCTTGTGTATAGATATTAATATTTCGATCATGCCTGTCAGATTTGTAATCTTTTCCTAAACTTTCAATATTCCAACAATACTGACATCCGCTAGGCTTCTCTCCCGCTAACATCATTTTTCTTTCTTGTTTCTTTTGGTCAGTGTTGTGCAATGCAGATGAATTTACTGCAATTTCATCTAGTTTAATTTCGTGCGGTGGCGGGTGGTAACAACTATGGGTTTGACCTAGTTGTAAATAAATTGTAGAATGATGCCATTTAGCAAAACAAAAGGTAGGGCTAATGCTATTGGCTTTTCTCAGTTTGTAGTCTTTTTCTTCTTGGTCCATTATTGCTCGTCAAATATTCTTTTAAGCCAATCAAAATCGTTGATTTTCTTTAAGGCATCTAAATTGCCTTTATTAGCCTCTCCATATAATTTACCAGCAATAGCACCAGCTATAGAATAATTTCCATACTCTCGATCTGCGCCTATGTTGCACCAGGCGTTTAATCGAAAAGTTGTTTCGTCATCTTTTTGTCTATCAATAACTTTGCTAGATAATTTTGCACATTCCCTAAATGCAGACTTCCATGTATTAAACGGATCAGTATTAAATGATGTAATATTTGATACTAATTTAATTGCTTTAAATTTATCAGAAATACTTGTAGTCATGTCAGGCTTAGATACATCCATATTTAAGGTTAATTGTGTTGGTAACAATTTAACACCGCCGTATCCGTAGACTAAATCATTAACTGGATTTTTACTGCGCCAAACATGTACAATGTCTTTTTCATACGACGATACTTCGTGATCAAAATTAAAATCTTTTTCAATTACAGCATCTCCATCAACTACCCAAAGCATACAAGTATCTACTAATTTAGCGGCAGCAATGTGTGCTTGATGAATGCCTTTCACTCCGTGAACTCTTTTTGCTCTAGGAAATCTTTCAACTAACTTGGCAAAATTTTCATCTGCATTAGGTTCGTTATAAGATATAAACACAATGTCGTAAGGTTTTAAATTACTGGCAATCTCTGGGTATTGTTTTTTGTTAATTAAAAATCGATGAGTTATTTCTTTTTGGCTCAATATTGATTTTCTAGAAACTAACGCTACACCAGTGTATGTTTCTTGCCCTCTGAATATATGTTTAAAAACATGATTCATATTTCGTTCAGTGATATCATGATGACTAAAATATAAATCAAATTTAAAGTTAGGGTCTAGTTCTACTTCTTTAGGTATGATCCAAAACAACTCAGTAGATGATTCGTCGTTGGCTTTTAGATAATCTTCGTAACTATCTATTACAAATCTATCGTAAGGCTTTGGAACACTAGCAATAATATTAATTTCTTTTTTATTGGAATAAAATCTATGATCAAATTCTTTATTGCTAATTTCAAAATCTTTATTAAAGATAGCAACTCCGTCCCATGTATCGCCATTTTTAAAAACATGTATATATTGGTTATCCCACTTAGGAATAACATAATCTAAATTAAAATTTTGATCAACAATTAAATCGTCCCATATTATCCAAAATGATCTAGTAAATGCTTTACTTTTAACATCGTTAAACGATGTAACATTTTCAATTTTTTGAGCAGTAGGAAATCGTTGTTGGAATGTTGTCCAGTCTGCTGTGGATATGTTACGTTTACTAATATAAAATATGTCGTACATTTTTATTCTTTATAGTATGTGTTACAAAGATTTATTGTTTCGTTATAGAGATCTACGGTATATTGACTCTGTTCTGGAGATAGATAAGGATAATTAAATCCTAGTCCTAATTTAATTTTTTCTCCAAGATGTTTTATGTCATCTTCAATAGAATCATGGTTAACATTTTCATTATAGATGTTTTTTAAAATTTCAAAATCTCTAACATCAACATAATTCCAATTGGTACAGTTAGTCATCCATTGGCCTAATCTGGCTCCGTGAACTGCATAGTTTCCGTATTCTATATGCGATCCTACAGTAGACCACATACGTAGTCTGTGAAGATTGTGCCACCAAACTCTTTCTTTTATTTCAGCTGCTGGAACACGAAGACCATCGTGTAATGTCATCTTAACACCTTCACGAAATCCTGCTCTCCATGCCTGAAACGGACTGCCTGTAATAATAACATCACTGTAACAAGTCATAAATTGCTTGTATCCATCTTCCCAACAAAAATCTACTTGGGCGCGATCGCTATCACTGGCTTCGTGACTTTTCATGTTAAGGATGAAATCTTTTTTCCAAATTTTTAATCCACCGTTGCCATATTGGAGACCGTTAATAACATTTTTTCCAAGCCAACTATAGACTTGCACGTTATCATTTACTACATCTAAATCTAAATTAAAGAAATTCGTATTAACTAAATTATCAGCATCAACAGTTACTAACCAATCAGTGTCGCTAATTCGTGCTGCTTCTTTGTGTGCTTCGTCACTACCTTTAACTCCATGCACTCGTTTTGCCCAAGGTACTTTGTTACATAGATCAGCATAATGTAGATCGGCATTAGGCTCATCATAACTTAAAAAGACTACATCAAATTCGATTACTTTCATTTTATTTCAAAGATATAATTTTTAAATAAACGTCTAGTATAGACACTAAATCTACTATTGGTTCCTGTATAATTTATTTGTTGATCTTGCTGATGAAGGTCTGCTAAATTAATTGTTAAAGTTTGTAAAACAATATGCGGATCATTGTATGAAGTAATTAAAAATTGCATGACCGTATCTTCTGGCCATTTAATTTTTCTACCTCGTAAAGTCTTAGACATTTCAAACGTGATATTTTGTGTTGTTTGATCGTAAGAGACAATAATATCCGGTTTAGATATATTTGAGAATTTATTTTCTACTATCCTGTGAATAATATCGTCAATTTTTCTAATACCGTTTTGTTCAATGATCTGTAATTCTTGTGCTTCAATATCAACAAAACAAGAATTCATTTTAATAATTCCGTTCTGAATATCCTCAGCTAGTTCTTTATCAATTTTAATTTTGTGTGTTTTTTCAGCAGCGGCAACTTCTGGGTATATTCCAACTACCTGAAAACTTTCAGGATCAAATATTGCATAAAATACTATTTCCTGAGGAACATAATTTTTAATCCATGTATCAAAGTCAATTACTTCTTCCATGCAATCTCCTCTAAGATGCTTACAATTTCATCTGTTATAATATTTTTTTCCACATAATGAACAATATCGTGTTGTTGAAAATTTCCAATTTTTAATTTACCTTTGAGATCAAAATAAAATCCTACGTGGTCTGTAAAAGAATTTGCAGGCCAAGGCCAGTTTTGTACCATAGGTTTCATATGTACTACTCGAGGAAATTCCATATCATATGATACATCAATATCTAATAATTTTGCAGATAATGCAAATGCTTCGTCTGTTCCAACAATTTTAGGACGATTTTTTAATAAGAATAGGCTTTTAAATTCAGAGGGGTTCTTTAAAATATACCTTCCTAAATTGAAAAATTCAGATGCTTGAACCGAATCCTTCTTAAAAAATGTATAGAACGAATATAAATTTGGCAGGTCATTTTCTACAAATGCTTTTCTATAAAAAGAATCTGTTATTTCTTGCCCGCGGTATGTGTATGCTTTGTTAGCTATATACAAATCTGTATTATCTATAAAGTGTTCAACCCAATGACTGTAATCTCTAAAAAATAACATGTCGGCATCTAAACATACTGTTTGATCAAAAGGAGTTAGTTTATCCATCCAGCTTCGACCATCCCAGAATGTTTCTTGATTCCATTCTATTACATAATCAAACACCCATGTAGATTTTAAATTATCCAATGCTTTCTTATCATCGATAACTAATGCTACTCTGTCAAAGCCTCCTCTCTGAGTATTTTTAATACTCAAAGCAAGTGCATAAGCCATTTTAAGATAATCGCAGGTTTCATTTTTAGATACAAAAATTAAATAACCAAAATTCATATCAACTCCAGTAATTTGTCTGCATTTCTAACAATACTTTGTTTGTTCATAACATGAATATCAGTATTCTGTATATAAGAAACTGTTGTGTGATTTTCAACTCCTGGATTTAATAAAAATCTAATTCCGTCTTTTTCTACAGAATGGATTAAATCTTTATCGAATGTTGTTAGAATAGGAGGTAAATCGGAGTTCCTATCAGTTTCAAAACCGTTTAAGATATGTTTAGCGATACTAAAAGATATATCGTTTCTATACTGTGTTGGATTAAATCTAAACAAGTCTGAATAATAATTATAATTTAATCTTATGTATTCAACTAAATCAAAAAATGCTTTGGCCTCATCATTTTTTGTAAACATAACATTTGTAGCCCAGTATAAAGGAACCCCTGTTTCAGAAACCCAAATATCTGCAACACCCATACGTTGATCTGTAATTTCATTCATTGCTGAAGAAATTAATACACTTTGTTCTTTGTCCCAGTATTGATTTAATCTATCAGAAAAAATAAGAAAGTCGCTATCTAATAGTAAAGTTCTATCATACGGGCTTAGATCAAATGCAGCAGAACGATTTGAATTAGTAAAAGGAACTTTCTTGTTAGTTAGGCCATCATGCAAAATTCTAACATTGTCTGTTTTAGGTTTTTCTACTTCGATTATATTTTCAAATACTTCGTTAGCTTTAGAAAATATATTTGAAGTGTGCATCCATTCAATTGTAAATTTATCAGTGATTAAAGATGCAGGTACTCCTAAATGTTTTTTTGCAAGTCCGCCAGAGATAATAGACATTAGTGCATAGTCTACTTCTCTGCTATTATGAGCAAAAATTATAATACCGTTATTCATAGATCGACTAACTTTTCAACAGATCTACTTTTTTTAATTTTTTCATACTCACTTAGGTATTCTAAATTTGCTGAAAAATATCTATCAAAAATTTCATCTCGAAACTTAATCAAATTGTCAATTAACACGGGATTATTGTTGTTGTCTACCAAGGGGATTCCAGAAGTGCGGCCTTGATCAATACACAGTTGTACAAAAGCAATTAAACTTCTATCAAGAAGGAATATGCCTCCTAGATAGCCAAATGTTAATTTTGCTTCGAGTTTTTCTTTGAGAAGTTTTCTTTGAATTGCTAGTGTTTGGCGGTAGTTAGAAAACTCTAACGCCTTTTGAAGTTGTTCGTCCATAAAGTCCTCGAATTATAATAGCATATTATTTATATGCTGTTATTTCTTCAAGGAAAATTATGTTCCGCCAAGTGCGGTAATCGAATAAGTGGGTCTGGTTATAGTAAAGGTGCCCGAAGGTAACAACGTTCCGGTAGCACGTTTTTCACTTACTGTAACACTAAATGTACCATCAATGGCATCTCCAGGTGCAGGATCACCTGGATCAGAGTAGTTATCTACAAATCTAACTCTTAAATAAACGGCAGTAGCAGTACCGTTTCTATTATCAGCAACATCGCATTTTGCATCTAGATTGTAACTGTTAGCAGTATAAGGCGAAGAAGACGACAACGAATAATAGTTTTGATATGTACTTGTTAATCGATAAAAATTCTTAGCGTTCATTGCAGAACTACCAATCGGTGATGGTAATCCGGTTTCTGGTGATTGCGCACTAAATGCTCGTTGTCCTGCCGAAGCTAATAAATTGCTCCAATCATTATTTTGTGCATTATTTGTTCCGCCAGTACGAGAACTGGTTATTCGTATTTCACCGCCGCTGTTAAAAAACCATCTACATAAATCCGAATTAGTAAATCCAACTGTAATCTCACATTGTAATAAACTATTCCACGATGTTGTAGGAAGGCTAAAGGATCTAGAAGTTGTTAGGGCTGCTCCTGCAGGAGTAGTCGCTGGTTCTGTAAGAAATTGTCCTGAACCAACTGTTAGTCTATTGGGCAAACTAGTTGCTGTTGAAATTAAATTAGTATACTGAGTGTTATTACTAAAAGACAATAACTCTCCTTCTTGTATATCTTTAATTGTTGGAGCAGTCCCGTCTTGATGTAATCTAGCATTTACAATATCGTATCTTAAAAGATCCCAATCAGTCTGACTAACAATCTCATCATCTGCCTTAGCAGCACTTCTAACAGGTTGACCATATCCGTAGGTTGCGGATCCGTTTCCTATGATTTGGATTATTGAATTTCTTAATGTATTATAATCAGCGGTCTTGATTATGTCATTTACAGCCATACAGTACTCTTATCAAATTATGCGTATATTTATACGCACATTAAGATCCAGATAAGGAAGTGATACTATAAACTGGTCTTGTTAGGACAAAAGGACCTGTACCCAAAGGTTGTAATGTTCCAGAAGCTCGAATTTCGTCAATTATTACAGATAATGTTCCATCTACAGTATCCGGATAAGATGTGCTACCAGACCCACTATAAGTGTAACTATCTGTAAATTTAATTCTAAAAGTTAAAACTGTCGCGCCGCCAACACTGTTATCTGAAACGTTAGATAATACATCAATCCTATATTGGTTTCCGGAATATGGAGAACTAGAAGAAGATTGATAAAATAATTGATATGCGTTTGTTAAGTTATAAAAATTTACACCTGCGTTATTTCCGCCAAGTGCCTGCGTTCCAGCGGCTGCTAATAAACTTGACCATGTTGCATTTTGAGGAGAATCTATACCGCCAGTACGAGAACTAGTAACTCTAATTTTGCCGCCGCTGTTAAAAAACCATCTTGCTTGATCAGCAGTATTAAAAGTAACTGTACATGTTGTGGTTACTTCTGAAATCCAAGATGTAGATCTAGTAGTAGTTGTTCCAGCATCAATAACAAATTGCCCTGAGCCCAAATTCCACTTGTTAGTTATAGCTAATTCAGCTTGTGTATTATATTGATTATTAGGATATCCAGAACCAAATCTAATAGGTTGTCCTGTCTCAGGAGTAACAATTAACGGCACTAATCCGTCTTGGTGTATTCTAGCATTTAGTAGATCGTATCTTAATGCATCCCATTGTTCTTTTGTAACTATATTTCCAGCCGCGACTGTGGTACTTAATGTGGTTTGACCGTATCCGGTTTGTCCAGACCCTGCTCCCATTACATTAATTATTTTAGACCTAATAGAATTATAGTCAACTGCTTCAATTATCGATCCAGTTCCTGCTGCCATTTCAGATCCTTATAGTACCACGGCTTCAACTAATTTTGCGCCGGCATCGTTATTATTTTCTAGTGCAATAGCAAAAACATCGTTAGCATGAGGAGCTGCTGCAACAGCATATCCTCCATTTGCCGCTATTAAACGCTGTCCTTTTTTTACAGCTCCCATAACTTTTACCGGAACTCTACCTTTTAGTGCAATATAAGTACCACCTTCTAACTCGCTGTTCATCATATAAGCTGGATTTGCCGACACAACACCTAACGCTCTGTCTCCATAATTAGCTGCGGTAACTTCTTTTTCGCCGCCAACTGCAATTACTGTACCAACTTCATACTCTGCATCTGCTAGATATTTTTCAGCAAGGTCAGCATATTGTGCCGATGTTGCGGTACCAATAAAAATTCTTGTGGTGATGTCAGCATTACTGTCTCTAGCTACAATAGAATTTGCAGTTTGTGTTGTCTTAGCTGATCGATAATTAGGATCAGTGTCTGATGCAGCATTATCTATCTTTAATCTATCTGCTAGTGTAGCTGTGCCTATAAAAGAATTTGCTGTTAAATTACCACTTAGGTCACGTATTGCAACAGTATCAGCAACTGCTCCGGTATCAGCTGTTTTGCTGTTTAGAGCTAAAGAATTAGTTGAAGTACCGTTAAGTGTTCCAACAAAAACCGCAGAGCCAGGCGTTGAACCAGCTGTAACAACAGTAAATCCTGTAGTAGAAATTACATTTCCTGTTAATGATCCTGTTACATTTCCTGCAACGTTACCAACAACATTTCCAGTATGTAGTCCGGTTGAATTTCCAACAAGATTACCAGTAAATGTTGTTGAAAAAACGTTTAACCATCTTGCTCCGGATGCCCCTAAAGTTCTTGCAGTATCTGTGAAAGGATAAAATCCATCTGCGCCGAATACATAATCTCTGTCGCCGCCCGATGTAACAATTCTCATTGTTAATTTCTGAGATCCTGCTGCACCCAATTGGTTTGAAATTACAACATTATCTCCAGTTTCAACAAATACTCTTAGATCATCTGAATCGCCTAAAGTATATCCAACATCATAAAATTTTGCACCGTTTGGAAATAATGCATTAGTGCTTCTAATAAATTCTTCGGCACCAAATCCGCCTAATTTTAAAGAGTTAGAAGAGGTTCCCCAGTAATAATGATCGTCTGTCGTTATTCCGTTTTCTGGAGTATTAATTAATGTTGTACCTTTCTTTATTCTACTAAATCCAGTAATAGGATTTATAGTAGCGTTTAGTACAAATTCTGTTTTACTAACAATAAATTGAGTAGAATCGCCAACAGTAACTTTGATAATTGTGTGATTAACGTTGTTTACATCTTTAACTACTACTACCTGTATTGCACTTGCACCTAAATCTGGTGCAATATCTGGTCCTATGAGAACGTAAGATGTTCCATTCCAAACATATAATTGGTCAGTAGTTGTATCTAACCAAAAATCACCAATGCTTAATCCAGAAGGAGCTGTTGGTCCATATTCAGAACCTCCAGCGGTTCTAAATTTAGTTCCATCATAAAACTTAATCTTCTTATTACTGCTATCGTACCAAATTTGACCTGTTATTGCCTTTGGAGGTGCGCTGGTGTTGGCAAAATTTTCTAATAAATGTAGAAAATTTTCATTTTGTACTTCGCCGTAACCTGCGTAATTTTTACCTAAAAAGCGTAGATCAGTCGTGGTATCAATGGTGCCGTCTTCTACAGAGACTAATTTTATGCCATTAAACCTGTCTACTTGATATGCCATCGATCTACTCCGTTCTTATCTTATTATTTATCTGACTGCATTTATTATACTCGGCCCACTGCTACTTCAATAACACCTTCGATGCCATTAAAATCCTGGAGAGCTTTGCCTATAATAGTGCCAATTTGTGGGTTTTGTGCTCTTCTAGCGAAACCGTTTCCGCCACTCATTAGCATATCACCTTTTCTAATATTTCCTCTAACTTTGCAAGGTGTTCTACCCTGTAAAGCAATAGCAGCAACATGTATACCTTCGCATTTGCTGTTCATTAAATATGCAGGATCTGTTGTTACAACTCCTGCTACTCTATTTGTACCATCTTCTGCTAGTGTGACTTCAAATTCGCCGCCAAATTCAAGCACTGTGCCTGGTTGATATTCGGTATCTGCAACATAATTTTCAGCTAAGTCAGCATATTGTGCGCTGGTAGCAATACCATTAAATACGTCTGCATATATTTGACTAAAAGGTTTTGTTGGTAATCCAATATTACAGGTATCGTCAGCATCGCCTATAAAAGTAGGACGTTGATCGCCACCAGCAGCCAATGCTTGGTCACTTGACAAAAACAAGAAGTCTGCTTGTCCACCACCTTGGTGTATGTCATTGATTCTTATTTTTAGCCCCGAACCGTTATTTACAGAGATAGTTGGGGTACTTGCTACTACCGAAATTGTCATTTCGTTAGAGTTTCCAACAGTTATTCCTTCTGTAGCAACATTTAGTGACGTTAATGTTCCTACTGATGTTAACGACGATGCTTTAACATTGTCAGCAATTGTAACTCCTGTTAAGTTTTCAGCTGCTGTAGGTACTGTGATATCTTGTGTAGCATCAAACAATACTCCGTTAATTCTTCTACCTGGGCTTAATTTTAACGCTGCTCCAGATGTTCCACTGAATGTAAAACCATCTATATTATCACAAACAATTTTATAGAATGTACTTGTCCCCGATATAGCTGTAACGTTTCCTGCCAAGGGACCATTGAATTGATCAGCTGTAATTGTTCCAGCATCAAAACTTCCTGTTGTATCTCTAGCTACAATTTTGCCAATAACATTACTAGATGATGCATCCACAGCCCAAGTTACAGTTGTACTTCCGTTAAAATTTGAACCTGTCAAATATGTACCTCGAGTTAAGGTACCTGTAGTACTAGCAGTCAACGTAATATTTGATGTTCCGTTAAAAAATACACCGTTAATTAATCTACCAGTTTCTAACTGTGTAGCTGTTGTAGAGTTGCCTGTAAGGTCACCTACAAATTTATAAAATCCAGAAGATGTAATACCTTGCGATAATATTGTAAATCCATCTATAGCATCTTCTGAATATATTTCAAATTCGTCAGCTGAGCAAATTGCAATTACTTTATCGTTAACAACCATTAGTAGGACTGCATGTGGAACTAATAATGTGTCTCTAAGAATTGCTGCCTGTGTTCTAGTTTCACCAAAACCGTCTACTCCCTCAGGGCCCACTAGACGCCATCCGGTAGCAGTATAAACAAATAATTGTTTAGTTGCAGTTTTTAACCATAACGACCCTAATACAGTAATTTCTGGGGAGGTTTCTGAAACTATGGCCGATCCCACTGGGATCCAGCTAGTACCGTCAAAGGCGTTTAAACGATTGTTAGCACTATCATACCAACTTTGACCCTCTAATGGTCTAGCAGGAGGATTTACACCTGCAAAATTTTCTAATAGGTATACAAAATTTTCATTTTGTATTTCGCCGTAGCCGACGTAGTTTCTACCTAATAACCCAATACTAGTGGTTGTATCAAGAGTACCGTCCTGTAAAACTACTAGTTCACTTCCGTTATATCTGTTTATGGCATATGGCATGTTTTGTTCGCTCCGTATATATTTAATTCTAGCTTACACAGGAATATCTTGTTGATGTTGCCAAGCGCCAGATATTATCGTATATAGTTTAATAATTCTAAAAACTGTTATAGTTTGTCCAGGAACAGTAATTGGAGTGTTTATTGTCTGGCTGGTTATACCGAATGCGGTGCCGCCGGCAGCTCTTACAAACTCTTCTACTCCAGGACTTGCTAAACTAGTAGGAGCAGAAACTGATGAATTACTTAATCTTGAACAAAGTATTCGAGCTTTGGTTCCGTTTTCATATTCGTCAACTGGAGCAAGGTCTGCTAAAATACTAGCAATATCGCCGTCTGTGATATAATCAGATACATCCATACTGAATACTAACGATCTTCTTCTTACAAAATTCAACACATATTTCTTATTTGTTGATTCAGAAAGTTCAGTAGCAGATAATACCGGATTTGCCTGTAATGACAGATCTGTAATTGACCCAGTATGTTGGGTTACTTGAACAGGGTTTGTGTCAGAGGTTGTGCTTAATCCTTTAATTATAGGAGAACCAATTAACGAAACGGCTGTACCATCTGGTTCAATTTCTAAATCTTGTCCGTTAGTTGTTGATATTCTA
>JACCDW011320561.1_pt1 | contig 12026 bp, 13 predicted proteins | sample 7449781 | NCBI WGS metagenome assembly JACCDW01 (sample SAMN15323449, study PRJNA562643) | freshwater metagenome | isolation source: river surface water | place: USA:Blue River Watershed | collected 2017-08-18
AGACATGACAGACTTAAAATCTGTTGGGACGAAAGTCCCGTGTGGGTTCGACTCCCATCCTCGGTACAAAATTTACAATAATGCGTTTAGCGACGGAGCATCGTGTTCACGGATAATTCTGCGGTAGAACACAACAGATGTCACGTTACCCAAGAGTAAGCGAATTTGAGGGGTAACCTATTGTAAATTTTACTTGTCTCCGTAGCTCAGATGGATAGAGCAACTCACTTCTAATGAGTAGGTCATTGGTTCGAATCCAATCGGGGATACTAAGATAGTGGTCACTCTTACAATGAAAGTCGACAAAGTAATTGTAAGGTTCATAGTGGTCATCACCCTCTGCCGATGCATCATTAAAACTCAGGTAAGCAGTTAAGATTGGAGCGAGACGGGTACTCCATCACTATCTTTTTACGGGATGTAGCGTAGTCCGGTTATCGCGCATGGTTTGGGACCATGAGGTCGCAGGTTCGAATCCTGCCATCCCGACAAAGTTCAAGAGTAATTAACTTGATACCTGAGAGGTTCGAAACTCTCGATTGATTATGGTGTAATGGAGCACAGCAGAACGGAGTACGAGTTAACGACTGGGAAATGAGACGCGGGATTAAGGTTCAATTCCTTATTAATCAGCAAGCCGTCTTTTTTCGGGTTCTTCCAAATGAGTTTGATTGTTGAGACGTGAAAGTAACAATGTAAGCAATTTGGGGTTTTTGTAAGTTTCCCAGAAAACTGTGGTCTTTTTCCTTACCGAAGGAGTTTCCGGACCTTAAATTGAAACTCAAACGATAGGAAAAACGGGACATTAGGGAGCGGCTTACTCCCGTCCCGAATGGTTGGTTGGGGTCAGCTCAATATAGCGGTGTTCGAATCACCATAACAGTGGTGCGTATTGAGTGGTGGGTTCGAGTCCTACATCAACCACGATACGGTGTTGACCTGTCTGCGACCGAAATGTATACAGAACAGTAGAGGGTGACAAGCAGGGAGAGTCCTGTACATAGTTAGATGGCGGAATTGGTGTACGCAGTGGTGTGTTAAATGTGGGAATAGACATAATCCCTAACCCTGAAAAGGGCTAACTGCTTGTCTCTTAGTTACGGGTTCGAGTCCTGTTCTAACTGCGATGCTCAACACGTGTGGTCAATGTGTTAAAATTGTGGGATAACAGACTCTACGAAAAACCATGAGAGTCCCACTGAAAGGAAAGTTCGCAACTAAACCTACTTACACTTTGTAATGGAAAGTGAATATAGTTGGGCTATGGTAGAAGGTCGGTTCGAGTCCGATGGAAGGTCATGGATGACGGGTAGCTCCCTGTAGAGGTTCGAATCCTCTCCCAACTGCGAATGTGGTTCGAATCCACTCGTTGATTGAGGTTATGGTAAGTCGGTTATGGAAGGTACGTACTCCACTTGGAAACAAGGTAGAATGAAACGAACAATCTGGCGGTATGGGAAGACATACAAAAATTCCTCGGTAGCTCAGTCGGTTAGAGCATTTGACTGTTAATCAAAGGGTCCCAAGTTCGAATCTTGGCCGGGGAGCAAAAAAATAGAATAGTTGTTATTTGTTTTTTTAACAAGTATACCATATTTATCTTTATGAGAAATGATATACTTGAAAGAAAAAATGAAATAATCGAAATGATTAAAAACAACGAATCTAAATCAATTATCTGTAAAGTTTTAAAATGTAAACCAGAAACTTTAGAAAGATATTTGAAAATAATGGATATATCCTACAAAGGTAATATGGGTTTAAAAGGTAAAAAGACCGATAAAAAACGTAAAACCGCATTGGAATATCTTGAGAAAGAAATTGTGGTGATACCTAAATTAAGAAAAAAATTAATTGAGGATGGGATAAAAAAAAATGAATGTGAAAAGTGTGGTATAAACAAATGGTTAGGTGAATTAATACCGTTAGAATTACACCACATCGATGGGAACAGATGTAACAATAAATTGGAGAATTTACAAATACTGTGTCCAAATTGTCATTCATTAACCCCTAATCACAGTAGAAAAAAGCCTTCGTAGGAGAACTGGTATATCCACCGCACTTAGGATGCGGATTTTGTGGGTTCGAATCCCACCGAGGGTACAAAAAATTGGTGTCGTTGAGCAATTGGTTGGCTCGCCTGACTGTAAATCAGGTCCTTTATTGGCTTGTAGGTTCGAGTCCTACCGGCACCACAAAAAAATAACACAATGACAAGAAGTAAAAAACTTCAAGACTTAATTGATTCTATTACACCTGAAATGAGTGAAGAATGGAAACAAAAAAGAATTGAGAAAAAGAAAAGTTTAACTCTCGATTACCAACTTGGATATTATGTTGGATTGGAAATCGTCCATCGTTATTTACCAACATTGTCTACGGACATGTTACAAACACGTAACGTGATTGAAGTATCTGAAGAAGATACATTAGAGAACGAAAGATTGGATGTTGAATGGTACGAAACAACAAGGTACGGCGGTAATTGGAATGGTAAAGACGAAAACGGTGACAAAGAAAAATGGGATTTATACCATCAACATAATAAAATGTTGGATAGAAAATACTTACCGAACCCATTGGTCTGTCATTTGGATTTATTAAACATTCAAAATGAAAATGAGTTTAAAGACGGATTGAAAATCGCATTGTGGGATTGTGATATGTGTTCATACAATATCGAACCTGAAAATATAAAAATCTATGATGATGGAGATTCCTATTTTACGATAATAGAATTTGTATTAGATTCGGTGGTGTAGCTCAATTGGTGAGAGCAGGACTCTTATACAGTCAAGGTTATGGGTTCAAATCCCGTCACCACTACCATCGGGCCCTTAGCTCAGTCGGTTAGAGCAAATGACTCATAATCATTAGGTCCACGGTTCGAACCCGTGAGGGCCCACAAAAAGGCTTTAAATTCACAAATAGTATTTATATAATAAAAGTATTATGGGAATTGAATTAAAAAAGAAAAAACAACTAATTGAAAGATTAAACAAAAGGTTGTTATCGGAAAAAGAAATGGAATGTCCAAAACCAACTCAAGACTTAGAGTTGAACACTAATAACAGGGACAAAGCAATAAAGGCGGATTATATTAAATACGGTCCACTTAATATTGATGAACCCGGTGATTATTGGGAAATGGTTGCATCTGATTGGAACACAACTGTTGAAGCAGCAAAAAAATCACTATGTGGTAATTGTGTTGCTTTTGATATTTCACCAAGAATGGATGAATGTATGCCAGGTTCTGTTTCTGATGAAAGTGGTAGATTAGGTTACTGTTGGATGCATCACTTTAAATGTCACTCCGCAAGAACATGTAAAACATGGGCTAAAGGTGGACCGATTACTGAGGATTCAGTATCGTATGAGTGGCAAGAAAAGAATCAACAATAACCACCAAACATGTGGTCGTACCCTTAACTCCAAACCGAAAGGTAAATTGTTACGGGAAGGCCACTCCAAGCGGAAGTAGCTCAGTTGGTAGAGCATCACCTTGCCAAGGTGAGGGTCGCGAGTTCGAGTCTCGTCTTCCGCTCAAGGGTCTGAGGGAGTCCCTTAAAGGTATAAATAACCTGTCCCTCTCCATGCGAGTATCGCCTAGTAGGTATGGCACCACACTTCCAATGTGGAATAGGGTCGGTTCGAGACCGACTACTCGCTCCAAATATTTTCCCTTCGTCTAATGGCAGGACATGTGGTTTTGGTCCACAGAATCGAGGTTCGAGTCCTTGAGGGAAAACCAAATTTTAAAACAGTACCAATATGAAAAAAACGTATGACTTCTTGTAGATTAATCTACAAGAAAAATGAAAAAGGAAAATTTAAAAACAACAACAAACTCAAGAGTATATAACTTACTCAAGAAACAAGAATTATTCGATTATGAGGGACTTTGTCCAATTTGTGGACCTCATAGTGGATGTAACTCGTTTAAAAAATTTAAAGGAAACAAAAATTGGAAAAGGTACAGAAAAACTCAATGGAAGGTTACCCAAGTTGGTGAAGGGGTCAGTTTGCTAAACTGATAGGGTGTAACAGCCGCGAGGGTTCGAGCCCCTCACCTTCCGCCAAAATATACTTATAAAATATAAAAAATATGATATGAAAACGTTTAAAACATTGTACGGAACACCGATAACGGATGTTATCACCTACATCAAGAACTACCTAGTAGATAAAACCGATGTCGAAATTCTGATTGGTTCAGATTCACAATCGTTTAGTAATTCTAAAACGGTTTATGGGGTGGTTATTGCTCTTTACACAAAGGGTAAGGGTGCTCACGTGCTTTGTACTAAAGAAACAACTCCTTTTGAAAAGGACACATCATATAGACTTATGACAGAAGTTTGGAAAGCGGTTGAAATTGCAGAATTTCTAAGAGAAAGTGGTTTACCTAAAGTATCTTGGATTGATATCGATTTAAATCCAGACCCAAGATATAAATCAAATAAAGTTTTAAGACAAGCGGTTGGATTAGTTGAAGGTATGGGTTATAAAGTAAGATACAAACATGCCGGTGCTATGATGACTTATAGTGCAAACCATTTAGTTAGAATATAATGAAACTAAAGACCAATATTACAATTACAAACAGGAAATCTAGGTTCGAGTATTCATTTATTCGAACCGAAATTTCTGGTATTCAGTTAACCGGTAGTGAGGTTAAATCTATTCGTGCGGGTAAAGCTTCATTAACGGATTCATTTTGTTTTTTTAATGGGAATGAACTATTCATTAAGAATATGAATATACAAAGTGATGGTTCACAATATTCTCATTCACCGACAAGAGATAGAAAACTCCTTTTAACAAAAAAGGAGTTAACCAAGTTAAAAGATGAATTGACTGATAGTCTTACAATCATACCATATCGTTTGTTTTTCAGTGATAATGGTATGGTTAAGGTTGAGATTGTATTAGCGAGAGGTAAGAAACTCTATGATAAAAGAGATGCAATAAAAAAGAGGAATTCTGAAAGAGAAATAAAAATTTTTATATAATAGCTTGTTTTTTAAAAAACTTTATTTATCTTTGTAACGTAATATTTATAATCATGAAAAAACAATAGATTAACAGACTCGTAGTCGTAACCCGTAATGACTTAAAACCCGGGTATCAAATTGCACAATCGGGACATGCAATCTCTCAGTTCATTTTAGAACACCCCGAATTGTCGAAAAGATGGAACAACGGTTATCTCATTTCATTATCCATCGAATCAGAACAAAAATTACAAGAATTACTTTTTAGGTTAGAAGATTCAGGTATTCCTGTGTCTCACTTTATTGAGCCCGATATTGGGAATCAACTAACATCAATATGTTTTCTCGAAACTGAAAGTACGAGAAGATATACATCCTCATTGCCTTTATCCTTAAAGGAATATAATAACAATAAACAATTTAATCTTTAAAATCATGAAGTAGATTAACAAAAAATGTGAAATTATTTTTCACTTCAACAAGAAACATTTGGAAAATCCGACAATTCCAATGTGGGTTGTGAAATGTCGGGGCGACACTTATTATGTTCATCATGTTGATGTTTCACCGGGTGTGGGATTCTCAACAAAAGAAACTCCTAATAACCCTCATACCAAAGGGAGTATAAAATTCAAAGCGAATTTGGAGATTGAGGAAAATAATAACATAATAACAGCTAAAATTTTTTAAAAATGAAAAAGAATACACAACACAACCCAACAATGATGATTAAATCATCTTTCTCGAACAAGATTCATAAGTTATTAGGTGAATGCACCGAACACAAACGTTATTCAAAAGAATGGTGGGATTGTATGAGAGAATCGAGAAGTAAAAAAACGACTGACGAAGAAAAAGCGAAATTATTTGATGAGATTAAAAAGGTTTACGATGAAACATCTCAAGAATTAAGAAGTTATTTTCAAGACAGAAGTTTTAAGAAAAGAGTTCAAAAAGAACGAATTAATAGAGGTTATGTACCTAAGAAGAAAACCAAAAAAGAAGATTTTGAAAAAAATCTTGAAAAATAATTTGGTGATATCATAACTAATATCTAATATTGTACCGTGATTGAAAAGTGACAGTGACGATTAGACCAAGTGAGGCACACGTAAAATTGTATCAGTCGAAAGTTGAGGTGTTAGACCACCATCAATCACAAACGGCTCCGTGGTGTAGTGGTAACATTACGGTCTCTAAAACCGATAGTCGCGGGTTCGAACCCCGCCGGAGCCACCAAAGACCCCACGATAACGGATAACTCGTCTGTTTGGGTGTGAACCTTGACTAGAAGTCTTCAGGGCTATGGGGAATAGATACATAGAGTGAAACACATATCGTTCCTTATAAACGGAACACATCAATTGGGGGAAGTTCCATTGAGTATGTGGGAATCTCAATTTTAATTGAGTCCCTCATTATGGGTTTAGAGGGTAAGGGACTTTAAATAGTCGTGTTGTAACTCACAAGTCGTAAAGATACTGAACAACTTTACGGTACACACTCTTCTTCCGAGTGAGATTCCCACGTAACTATGGGGGTAGGGTGAAGATGTTCTGAGGGTAACCCTGAAATATGGGTGAGAGTAGAGACCTATCGTGGATGGTTACTAAGTCTTAACGAATCTTGAGACTATCGATAGGGATACTAAGTCGCCAAATAATATTAAAACTTGAAAGGTTCTCCCAAAATGGCGTGGGGACGATTCAGAACCTTTTTTAAAAAAAAAATAAAAAAAACTTGACATTTAAAAAATGTTTTGTATATTTGTATCACTACATTAATAAAACAATTTAATACGACAGATATGACAACAAGAAATTTAGTTGCCTTACAGAAAGGTTTAGTTTGTCCATCAAATGATGGAATGGACAATAGAATCGCAGTTGCGACAGTACAATCCCACTTAATGCAATGGGGATACATGTTAGACGAAGATGCTTTCTTCGAATTATCCAAATCAGATTTATCGTTTATCCAAAACTTCAATGATGAAGTTCTGAATCATTTGAAAAATGTAATGGGTGGGAAACGCAATTACCAACCATTATATAAAAACTTCCCACAAGAAGTTATGGTGATGTCAGACTTCGAATTGTACATGAACGCAATCATGCACTATTGGAGTAACGGACAATGGGAACCCTCAACCCATACATATGAAAAGGACATTAAGTTCGAAAAAATCAAATATAATTTGATTAAGTATGGTACATCGGAAAGATTTTCAAAAATCTTTACTGATTTGGTGTCAATCAATACATCTTTAACACCTCAAGACCTTGAGATTGTTAAATGGTTTGTGAATAGTGGTGAGAAACTTGTTTTCCCGGAATCAATTCCATTTAAAGAGAACCTATGTACATTAGCCGCAATGGGTATCGAAGGATTACCCGTTAAAACTACAACCGATGTATTAAGAATTGCGGTTCATCTTTCGGGTGGTGATATCTCTTTACCTAAAGTTCCTGAAAAGGAAATTAGATTAAACAGATGGTCATCTACAAAAGGTACGAACCCTGAAAGAGAGAAATTCAAATTCAAAAAATTCTCTCGTAAAGAAAGAAAATACATTTTAGGTTTACTTGAACAAACCAATTGCGATGCTCGCGAAATGGTTTTAAGAGACCAAAGATGGGTTCGTTTGGGTGAAATTTTACATCCAGGTGAATATAAGAAATTATTCCCTAAATCTTATGAAGCGTTCAATAAGATTCGTAACGAGAAGGTTACTTCTTGGTATGGTTTACTTAATGAATCATTCAAAAAAGGTTTGGAGAATGGTTTGAGAGTTTTATCTCAAAAACCGGGTGAATTCTCACGTAGAATTGATTGGTTGGTTCGTACATATCCAAAAGATATTGAACTTATCATGAAATACTTCGGTGAGGCGGTAAAAGGTACATCAAACAAGGTATTGTTTGAAGTTTACTCACACTTTGAAGGTCGTACTGAACCTAAAACAAATAGGTCAATTATGATTAAAGGAGCGAGAAAACGTACCGAGTTACCTAATCTACCAGCAATCCCTAAAGAGATTGTGGAAACCATCCACTCTAAATTATTTGAAACACTTAGAGATAAGTTTTCAGTAATGGATTCTTTGGGTAACTGTTGGATTGATGAGGAGTTGAAAAAGATTCCTTTACCAACCAACATGAGAAGTATGAACTTCTCAACTAAACCAACAATCAGAGGTCAAAGAGTTCCACTTGATAACCCTGACGCAAAAGTTATTAGACCATTTGTTCATTGGATGGACGAAAGAGGTTCTGAAGACTTGGATTTAAGTGTTAGCTTTGTTGGTGAGAAAAAAAGTGATGTACTTTCTTTCAGTAACTTGAAAGTTGGTAAATCAGTTCACTCAGGTGATGTGAGACACAGAAGAGGACCTTGTGCTGAGTACATCGACATCGATATCCAAGATGCATTGAAGAGTGGTTACAAATACGCGGTTATTGATGTGAGAAACTTCAATGGTCGTGGTTTGGACACACTTGAGACATCTTTCGGTATCATGGAGAGAGAACATCCTGAATCGAACAAAACATGGTTACCTGAGACAATTTCAAATTGTCAGTCATTGGAATCTGAATCAACCAATACGTTAATTGCAATTATTGATTTGGAAACTAAAGAGTACATCATGTTGGACATAGATTCAAGTGGTTTCGTAACCGCAAGAAGTGACTTCAAACACACACTAAAAGTAATTCAACAATACTCTGAGTTACCAAAGTTGAGTGTTTACGACCTTATTCTTCTACACGTAGAAGGAAGAGGTAAACAAGTCACCCTTGATGAAAATGTGGATACACATTTCAAGTACGAGGACTTCTGTTACTCTTATGAAGAGACAGGAAAATTGATGGGTGTGTAATCACCCATCAGTTCTTTGAAATATTATATGTGGCTATGTGAGTCACTGAGAGGATAGTCAACCACCCATCACATCAAACCACGGAGTGGTTCTGTTTTGGGTCTTAGAATTGACAAAAGTATCGGTGCAAAAGTCTTACTTCTAACATACAACTATCAGATACAACGTTAGACACACAATCTCCACATAAACTTATTGACGGCTATGTATGTAGTTACTTCTATCAACAATTGGATGTTTATTACTCGTATTCTTTCCGTCTACCTTATTAAGTGGCTATCTATTTAACTTACTTCTAACTTTAAATTTGAATTAAAAACTAGTTGTAGTCTTTCCACTTTAAAAATCTTAATGGCTATGTGTTCAGTTACTTCTAAACTTTGATTTTTACTCAAACCGATTACTGACACAATTTCCATTTACTTTAGTTCTTTGAATATCAAAATATTTGATGGCTACATTTTGTCTTACTTCTAATTGGTTTAATAGGTTCGAATCCTATAGAACCCTCAAAAGGGGTTTTATTATAGACAAATAATTACCATCTTTAAAATCTTTTACCGGCTACGAGTTGAGTTACTTCTAAAAATCAATCCAAAAATGAAAACTCACTCGCTCATTTTCCGGTATACTCGGGGAGGTAGCTCAGTGGTAGAGCACGTATTACTGGTTTAATTTCTGTACATACGGCTATAAGCTAAGTTACTTCTTAGGCTGTTAACCTCGTGGTCGTGGCGTTCGAATCCCACCCTCCCCGCAATTTTTCTGTAAAAAGAAAAAGAATAAACAACAATTAAAACAACAATTAAAACAACAGTTATGGCAACAAAAACTACAGATGCTAAAGTTAAAGAGTTATTTGACTTAGTACAAAACAAAAAATTGGCAATTGAAAAAGCGGAAAGACCTTGTTGGAAAACAAGTTGTAATTTCGGTTATTCAGCAAACTCGGCTCACGACAGAACACAAATCGCAACGGTTACAGATGTTCGTAAATTGGTTGAGATGTACGCATTCTTGATGGAAAGAAAAGATAAATCAGAATCGGCAGCTAATGAACTTGGTGTGGATTATAAATTCACATGGTTAGGATTTACAGTTGATGAATGGAAAGAAGATTTTCAAACTCGTGTAAATCAAATTTCAATCCAAGAGAAACGTAAAGAACTTGCAGAAATCGAAGCTCGTTTAAATGCACTTATTTCACCAGAGTTAAGGGCACAAATGGAGTTAGAAGCAATTTCAAAACTTTTGGATGTAAAATAATTTTCTTGGTTTAGAAAAACCAAGTGGTGGAGCTGAACCGTTAATCCGGTTGTCCTGAGAGGGGGATGGGAAACTATCCCCTTCTTTTTTTAATGAATTTTTATTATATTTAACAATATGAGAATAGTTTGTATATCTGACACACATTCATTACATGATAGAATGTCTTATGACCTACCAAAAGGTGATATTTTAATTCATGCTGGTGATTGTACAAATGTAGGTAAAGAATCTGATGTTAGAGGATTTATCGAGTGGTTTAAAAATATTGAGGATTTTAAATATAAAATTTTTATTGCGGGTAACCATGATTTCGCGTTTGAACAAGAACCTGCGTGGTTAAATTCCTATATTGACCCTAATATTTTATTAGATTCTAATGTTACATATTTGGAGGACAGTGAAATTGAAATTGTCAGTGAAGAATTTTCTAAACCAATTAAAATTTATGGTAGTCCGTGGCAACCTGAATTTTATGACTGGGCATTTAATTTACCTAGAAATGGTGAAGTATTAGAAGAAAAGTGGAATAACATACCAAACGATACTAATATTTTAATAACTCATGGACCACCTCACGGTATTAGAGATTTTGTTCAAGATAGAACAGGAACTACTCAAGTTGGTTGTGAACTATTGAGAGAACGTGTTGACGTATTAAAACCTTTAATGCATGTTTTTGGTCACATACACGGAGCATATGGGGTTGCGTATATTAATCAAACCTCATTTGTAAATGCGTCTATCTGTACTGAAAGATACGACCCAATAAATAAACCATTGGTTTTTGATTTAAAGGAAGAAAATGGTGTATTTACTGTAACATATATAGATTAATGAAAATATTTGTTTATAATTAAAATAAACATTATTTTTGTTGGGTTCTTTGAATTATGGGGGTGAATGGAATTGATTGGCGTTGGTAGTGTAAATGGGCACGTAGTCGGACTTCATCTACGACTTAAATCTATGGTGGAAAATTTTAAACGGCAACGTTTACAACAACATGGAAGTAGCAGGTTTACTTGCAACTTCTAAAGTAGCAGCCTAACCAAGTTAGGTACTACCTCGGGTCGATAGACATATAACCTTGGAACAGAAGTCTTCATAGTGTGATACCACTTAGAGTGTCAAAGGTCTCGTTCAGAGGACTACCTATAAATCTACGAAAGTAGTAAAAGTGAACTCGACACAGTTATTGGTAACGATGTAAAAATAGGAACCATTTATTTGTCAGTTGTGAATTAATTGAATAAACGTGTAGTCCATTTATGTTATGGCGAACAAGACACGGGTTCGAATCCCGTCACCTCCACTAAAAAAGAAACCCACCAATTCGGTGGGTTTTTTTGTTTCAAGGACATATTATCCTTGAGAATATTTTTGAGAGGTATATAACGAACAAAGGAGTCGATTAAGACCCCTTTGCCGAGATGTTGGAACCCTCCTTTCGTTTTAGTCGTGTTATCGTCTCGTGGCGACCAAACCATTTGACTCTAACTATAAATATCTTGAATTGTTGAATTATACCAAAAATTGGGCTAATCTTTTTAACATTGGTATTGACATCGCACCAATAGGAGATTGGTTTGTATTGGTTTGTTTTTCAGGATTTACATTTAATTCATTTGGTGTTGAATTTTGTGCAATGTAATCACTCATCATTTTATCGTTAGCAATTTTATTTCTGAATTCTTCATCATTATCCATTTTCTCTTCAAAACTAGAGAGTGATGGTATACCAAAAGTCGCCAATAAATTATTGGCCATAATGAATTTTCTAAACGCATTTCTTCTATCACCCCTTGCTAAAACATTTTGCCACCACATTGATATTCCTTTTTCTGGTAGTACACCATGTTTTGCAAAATATCTACTTA
>JACCDW011718883.1_pt1 | contig 12026 bp, 20 predicted proteins | sample 7449781 | NCBI WGS metagenome assembly JACCDW01 (sample SAMN15323449, study PRJNA562643) | freshwater metagenome | isolation source: river surface water | place: USA:Blue River Watershed | collected 2017-08-18
TAAACGATAGCGAGGTAGAATTCGATCCGGATGAAATTAAGGAAATGTGGGAGGATGATTTTGATCCGTTTGCTCTTCCTGATTGGTTAGAAGAAAATGATGTCCAATTACAAAAGCATTCTTATTCGTTGGAACCAGTATACACCAACTGCTTTCTGACAGCAAATGCTGCGAAGGAACATCTTGAAGCAAACTATTATCACTACCACAAGAATGCTGACGTTTACTTAAATCACGCATGGAGAAATCCTGAAGCAGATTTGATTTCAGAATTTCTGTGCGGTTTAATTGGAAAAAAAATTCACGAATAAGATGGAGGAAAAAAGAAACGAATTTTTAGAGTCTGACGGATTGTACTGGGAAAGCGAAACCCATGAATGGTTCCATGATAAGATCAGTACCCAGCATGCCCACAAAGAATCGGTTCTTTGGGATTCTGGAGTTCAAAAGGACTCTCTCAAAAATATCTATTGTTTCGTGGTCAGAAATAAGGAGACTGGTGAATATGATCGGGTTGTTATGGACTCGAAGACTAATGAGGTAATCTATGACACAAAATCGTTAGAGGACCTAGCTTATTTCATTGACAGATTGAAAGTAAATAAAAGATTTAAAATTTAAATTAGAAACAGATGGAAAAAAAGATCGAGTATTTGGAATTTAGTAAAACAGAACAAGAAAATTCTGTCGAGGAGTTATTCTGTAGTGAATTGGAAAGAACAGGAAAGATAAACCCTCTTGATGAGGACATGATGAAATTGCTGGTCACTCTTGTTAGAAACAAATCGGCTATCGATGAGATCTACGAGGATGCACGTAAGATGTCATTTCTAATTCCAATCCTAGAGGATAGGTTAAAAACGATGAATCGGGAATTGGATAAGGCTGCTTCTATTTTCATCGGTCTTGCATGTCAAACCCCAGGAGATTCGGTCATGTATTCGTATTACATTGCTTACCAGATGAAAAAGAAGGGAATGGGTAACAAATTGACATTGGAGGAAATCTGCATGTCTATTTTTCCAAATGGTCTTTTTGATAAGGGATCAATGGACGAGGTTTGGGACAAACAGAAAGTTAATAGAGATGGAGCAGGATCCGACAATCTTCTAGATTACAGGAAAGCTTCAGAAAGCTTAATATACGAGGTGAATGCGTAAAGTAGATAATTTTGATCTCATAAGACCTCTGATCGTTTTTCCCGACGATCAGAGTTTCTATTTTCTCCAGATATTGAAGAGAAGAAAGGACAATCCTGATCTAGGAAAGGATATGGTCCATATAGCGGACTTCTATATCTATAGCATCGAGGAGTACGATAAGCTGAGAGATAGAGTTACTAAAATCTGTGAAGACGAGAATGCTAGAGCATACCTTAGACTTAACGTACGGGACTCAAAGAAGATCGCTATGCAGACTTTGAAGAGAATAGTGGACTACATATCATCTGAGAATTATAAGGCCGTAAAGAAAGCGTATGCGTCCTGTACAGGTGAGTTCGGATCATCTTCCGACAAGACTTGGATAGTTGACATAGATAACGTTTCTGTGGATTCATTTGGACACTCAGAAAAATACGATAAGATCCGCGATCTTGTTTCTGATTTACAGAAGGAAGCCGGGAAGGAACCCATGATGAATATCATCCCGACCAAAAGTGGATTTCATCTTATTACCAGACCTTTCAATCTACAGAAATTCAAAATGGAGTATCCAGACATAGACGTACATAAGGATAATCCAACAACTTTATACTGTCCATGAAGGTAAAGGAAAAAAATAAAAGCATAGTAGATCTGAGCACTCTTAATTCGGATCAGTTGAAAGCTTTCGAGACTCTCCGAGATTATCTTTCGGACAAGGAGGATCAAAGTGTTTATGTTCTTAAAGGTTGGGCAGGAACTGGTAAAACATACTGCATAAGTGTTCTTGTCAGATATGTGCTAGAAGTTATGCACTCATCGCATGCTTGGTACAAGGTAGCAGTAACCGGACCAACCAACAAATCTGTTAGAGTCATTAAAAAGACTGCTGGGATAAAGAACAATCGGGTATCTTTTCAAACCATACACAAGTTACTCGGTCTAAAGGAGAAGATAACCCAGGATGGTCAACAGATTTTTGAGAACGATGGATTTCTTAAGCCTGGAATAAACACGATAAAACTACTGATCATCGACGAGGTGTCAATGTTGAATGATGATCTATTCCAGGAGATCATAAAGTATAGGGGAAAGCTAAAGATTATCTGTATGGGTGATCCCGCCCAGATTCCTCCAGTGGGAAGACCAGACTGTATACCATTCAGGGAAGAATTGGCTGATTTTTATAAAATTAATACCATACAGTTAAAAAAGGTCATGAGACAAAAAGATGGGAATTCCATCATAGATGTTTCAGTGAAGATCAGATCGGATCTAGGATCTACCAATCAGGTAGCGCCTGAGAATTTAATAAACAGCAAGGGAGAGGGAGTCGAGTTTCTTAATCTGAACGACGACGATATAAGAAAGGGATTCTCTAAAATTCTGGAAGGCTACTTCAAGACAAAAGAATTCGAAAAGGATTCGGAGTATGCTAAGATTATAGCATGGAGAAATAAGACTGTAGCATCAATGAATTCTTTAATCAGAAAGGTTCTGTATGGTGACGAGTCATTAAGCTCCAAGATCTTGCTTGGTGAAAAACTTATAGCAAACACTCCCATCATAGACGGGGAGATGATTATCTTCAACACTAATGATGAATTTACAGTCGAGAGATTTGAGGTTAAGAGCAAGGATCATAGATTTAAAATATCAGATGATCCGGATGATGAATTGTTCGGAATAAGTATGAAATACTACAGCACAACGGTATCATACCTCGACGAGGATGACGATCTGCAAAGAAAGACCATCTCAATACTCCACGAAGATAGCGAGAATGATTTCAATAAGCTGGCAAACATTCTCAAGCTTAGAGCTATTAGAAAGGCAGGAAAGGATAAGACTTGGATTCAGTATTACAACTTTCTCAGAAGATTTGCTGATGTGAGTTACGCTTATGCAATAACTTGTCACAAATCACAGGGAAGCACATACAACACAGCATTTGTTCTTGAAGATGATATCAATATGAACTTTGATATTGTCGAAAGGAATAGAATAAAATACACAGCCTATACAAGGGCGAGCAAAAAAGTTTACGTACTAAAAAGATTTTAATATGTTGGTAGATTTATCAAAGTCAGAACAGGAAGTTCTGGACGGAATTAGAAATTCTGAGCAATATAACAGCAAGGATTTCTCTAGTAATTATTTCAGACTTTCCGGGGAGTTAAGTATGGTTGTAAGAGCAGCAAAAATTTATATCCTGGATAACTACGAGAAGGTAAAGGATTATTCGGAACTAAGTTTAGTGATTAGATGTGCTAACCACGATTCAACGAAGTATTTCGGGAAGAAGATAGAAAAAAGATCTAAGAAGGATGGTTCTGGTAGCAGAGTGATATCCAAAATAATTGAAGAATTAGACAGAGAGAGAATCGAGATAAAAGAGTTTAATGAAGCTGTTTACGATTGGTCTGATGGAGATTTCTCTGTTGTTTTTAACGGGATTTCTTACAATTGGATAGATCCGATGAGCGTTATAGAGATTGCTTCCTATATAGAAGAAAGAATTAAATTAGAATACGAAATCTAAATAGTAAAATATGAACGTAAGTATGGATGGAATGAGAAACCGGATGATCTCATCCTATAACTCACTAACAAAAAAATTAAATGATGAAAGGGAAGAAGAGTCCGGGAATATCTCGATTGATCCACTTTACATTGAGAATGAGATGGAGAATCTCAGAAATTGTATAGTGACTCTAGCATGTATGTATGATCCAAATGGCTCATTTAGTGAATTGGAAGAATTTGAGATAGAGGATTTTATTTCGGAATAGTTTTTTATCTCCGTATCTGACTTATAGATTTGTATCAAAAAATTAAGATGTTAGTAGAAATCTGCAAAGAATGTAAAGAATTATTAGCAACTCACGGAGACACGTGTGAGTTCTGCGTCAAGTCGGGTGTAATGATAGAGGGAAAGGAAGTCACAGGGGAAGATATAGGATCGCCAGTTACTTACATACCAAATCATGCTGAGGGAGATGCTTCACACCCAGATTGTGAAAGAGGCCATATCTCATCTTTTAGAGATGGGAATATCTGGGTTAGATATAAATCAGCAACTGGAGCATTGACTCCCGCTGAAAATTTAGTATGGGGATAGCTATGAGCTGGAAGAAAACAATAGCAGAGGTTAAGATCGGTGACAAGGTAGAGAACAACAAGAATGGTAAGGGAATGGTCACTGATAAGACTAAAAGAACTGTTACAGTAACATTCGAAAATGGAAACAAGGTAAAAAACACATACCTATATTCGGATGACTACTTTTGGGAAACTGATTTCTAACAATTAAATAAGACACGAATGTGGTGCATAGAAGCAAAAGCTAAAATCGACATTCCATTAGGGGCAAACGTCACCGAATGGACAAACGAACAATTCCGAAAATTCATAGAATCTAGAAAAACCAGTTGCTATCAATTTGATAAAGCAATAAATTGGTTAGGCAACAGAAACTATTCAGAAGCAATCAGGGATTGCGACAATAAGGTGTGGCTGGGATGGCTTTCGAGTAATATCCCGAAGGATTCATCTACCATAAAATCAGGTACAGTGATTACCATTACCAAGGGAAGGGAAGAAAAATTTGCTATATGGCATCACACTGGTATTTGGGATTTGCCCGAGGAGTACGTAGGAGAAACCGTAAGAGTTGTATCTAAAAGCTAAAATTTATGGTACAGGTTATTAAATATAAATGTTGTGGTAAGATATTCGCTGCATGCCACGAGCCACACTGTTACACCGATAAATCTTGGTTGAGCAAGATGAGGGATTATGTTAAAAGAGGGGATACCGTAGAAATGAAGGAAGCTGGTAATGTCCAATTCGGTGACTGTGAGTGCATCAAAGAGGATCCAGTAAATCTACCAGAGCAACTGAATCTATTTAGTTCTTTAGAATGAAAAGTAAATACAGGCAGATAATCCACGGGGCCAGCTTATTCACTGATCTGGTATTAGTTCACTATGGATCTTCCGAATATAGGCGTGAACTATTCATGGAGGTAAAAAACGAGAGCTGGGTTAAACCCAAAGGAGGTTTATGGACTTCTCCGATCAAATCTAATTGGGGATGGAAAGATTGGTGTTTAGCAGAAAATTTTAGAACTTGTGATGAATCAGATAGCTTTAATCTTAGATTTAAAGAAGGATCCAAAATATTGATTATAGATAGTCTGGAAGATCTGGAAATGATCCCAAAATCTAAAGTAGCATACAGTAAGAGATTTTCTAAGGAGTACCCAGATTTCGAGTTATTAGCAAAAGAGTGTGACGCAATATGGCTAACAGAGAGGGGACAGAGAGAAACACATCTATCTCACCCGCTATCACTATATGGGTGGGACTGTGAAAGTGTACTTATTCTTAATCCTGATTGTTGTTATGAAGTCACATCTACTCTAATTTAATTTTTTTCCCCGTACAATTATATTATCTTTGTGATTGTAAAATCTCATAAATGAAATACGATCTCAAAATATTAAATGATTATATCGAGAAAGGACTTCTGGAAAAGAATCCACATCCTTCTCTTCCTATAGACATTTACAACTATACAAGGGATTGCCAGTTCACACAAAGCTGGGACGAGATAACTCTGAATATGAGAGGTACCGTACTAGATCGGGAGGGTAACGTCGTAGCAAGAACTTTTCCTAAGTTCTTTAATATGGAAGAGCATACACCAGATCAAATCCCTTCAGAACCTTTTGACGTGTTCGAGAAAATGGATGGATCGTTGGGAATTCTTTTTCATTACTCCGGAGATTGGCATCTTGCAACAAGAGGATCATTTTCATCGGACCAATCAATTAAAGGGAACGAAATTCTTAAGAAGTATCAATACGAAAAACTGGATACTGATTGTACCTACCTGTTTGAGATTATCTATGCGGAAAATCGAATAGTAGTTAGCTATGATTATGAGGATCTGGTCCTATTAGCAATCATCGATAAAAACGATGGGTATGAGTATGATCTTCACTCAGACGAACCCCAGATGATGGGATTAAAGCTTTCGGAAATTCTAGAAGCATGCGGATTCAGGATCGTTAAAAAATATCACGGGATAGAAGACTATCGGGAGCTTAAGAAAATGATAGCCGATAATTCGGAAGGATTTGTACTCAGATTTAAATCCGGATTCCGAATGAAGGTTAAGGGGGAAGAGTACGTTAGACTCCATAGACTACTAACAAACTTTTCAAACGTTGATATCTGGGAGATTCTAAAGGAGGGCAAGAATCTGGACGAGTTCCTCGATAGGGTTCCTGACGAATTCGATTCTTGGGTTAAAAAGACAGTTAACTCAATCTTAACCAACTACCAACGTTTAGAATCACAGGTAGAGAAAATTTACGAGTACCACATGTTCGGCAAATTTGGTGATAGAGAGCCAGAGACTGACAAGAAAAAATACGCTGAGTGGGTAAAGGAACGAGACCCTAAAATTCAGCCCATATTATTTAAGATGTTTGGCGGAGGAGATTATTCAAAATATCTATGGAGATTAGTTAGACCAACATATCAGAAACCATTTTGGAATAAAGAAGATTAAGATGAAAATTATATTAGGAAAAGACCAGAATTTATTTTTTACCTCAGATTCACACTTCAATCACTCTAATATCTGTAGAGGGGTATCGAACTGGGAAGGTGGAAAGGGTACACGAGATTTCAACACTCTCAATGAGATGAATTACGCCATTGTAAATGGAATAAACTCTACTGTCGGTCCCGATGACGTTCTAGTTCATCTAGGCGATTGGAGCTTTGGAGGTTTCGAATCAATTACTGAGTTTCGAAACAGAATCATTTGTAAGAATATTATCCTATTTCTAGGAAACCACGATCATCATATTCGACGAAACAAGGAGGATATTCAGAAGATATTCACTAAAGTTGTAGATTACGATGTATTGGATGTTCGGGTTCCAGCGGGAAAGGAAACAAAAAAATACCAATTCGTTTGTTCACACTACCCTATAGCAAGCTGGGATGGTATGGGAAAGGGTGTACCACACTTACATGGACACGTGCATCTTCCTCCTCATCTTCGATTACATGAGGGTAGAGCTATGGATGTTGGTATGGACGGGAATAATCTAATCCCACATTCACTCAGTGACATTTTAGAGATTATGAGGGGACGACCAAATAAGCATTTAGTTTTACCTAAGGATCACCACACTGAAATTTAAAAAAAGTTATGCTGGAATACAATGTTGCCGTAAGAAGGCTTTATATTTGGAAGTTAGAACTATGGTGGATCGCTTTTGATTCACCACAATTCTATCCAGAAGGAAGAACACATCTAAAAGGTAATTGGTTCTGGAGAAACCGAAAAGACAAAAAATAATGGAAAAGACAAATCCTAGAAACGAGAGTTACAGTACTCTAAAGCCAACACTCTTCATAGTAAGAGGTATACCGGGATCTGGTAAATCCACTTTCGCTAGTCATATCTGGAATGAATATGCAATATGCGAAGCTGATAAATTCTTCCATGATAAGGAAGGTAATTACAATTTCGACGTTTCACGATTGAGAGAAGCTCACGAATGGTGTCGGAAAGAGGTAGAGACTAGAATGCAGGACAATAAGGCAAACCCGCAATTTTATCCAGAGATAGTAGTCTCAAATACATCTACTCAGGAGTGGGAGATGAGAGCTTATTTTGATCTTGCAGAGAGATATGGATATCAGGTGGTTTCTCTAATAGTTGAGAACAGACACGGTGGTAAGAACACTCACAACGTTCCAGATGAGGTATTGGAAAATATGAGAAAACGGTTTGAGATTAAGCTATGAAAGTAGAAGAGGATAAAAGAGTACCGGTAGAAAGACTAACCATTTCTCAAGCAAGGGAAAAATATCACCTTCATAAAGCTTTTGAAATCATGATCAATGACAATCCTTATCAGGTTTGGAACATAATGGATTATGAGCATGAAAATGGTAAATGGAACGGAACTCCAGCTACCTGGTGGCTGGATTATTCAGAGCCTGGAGAGGAGAATGTGTTAGTACCCTATGTTGATATTGGTGTTCATAGAATATGTTGGGAGATCCGATACAAACAAAAAAATTACGTCAAACACAAGTGGGGAGAAACTGACATAAGAAACTCAGGAAGACTCGATATCTATGCAAATGGGAGAAGCGTCTATAGAATGGATTGTAGGAATCTCGAGTATGCTATGAGCAATGCTATGATCATGCCATACAAGCTTATGGAACATCCTTTTAATTTTCTAAAAAGAGAAGAAGAGAACGGTAGGAAAATTTGGTACTACGGGTTGCCTGCAACAATATCTATTAACGATTATGATTCTGACATCAAGGTAATACCGGATTATGAGAAGATAAGTTCTGCTAAGTGGTGGAAACTGTACAACGAAAGAAAAAAGCCCGTTAATTTGGATGATTCTGTAAAGGATCCGGATGGGTTGGATATGAAGGAATTTAGTGGGGAAACTCATAATTCCATAAATCACGGCGATCCACTTTGGGATGGAATGATAAATTGGTTTAGAAAGTAACAAATAAAAAGCGAAAGAAGGTATATGAGCGAACTCAAATTTAAAAAGCAAACTGTAGATTATAAAGATTTCAAAGTTAATTTCATCAAGGTACAAAACAAAAAAGACATAGAAAGAAAAATACCAAAGTCAGTGGTAGACGTTTCTTATCTATTAGCTAATTTCCTTTTTGAAATGCCAACAAAGAACACCCTTCATAAATTAGCGAAGAGGATGGAGCCCATATTTTTACCGGACGGCAAAAATTACAAGATAGAGCTCGTAGCATCGGATGATAATTCACAGGGGATTTCTCAGTATTGGGTAAATCTTGGATTTGAAGCTTATATAAAAGACGTCAAAGAAGGGAACAGATTTCCACTTTTCGACTATATTATTGTGAAGGATAAAATATCCGACGAGAAAAACTGGATAAAATTATAATAAAATGTACAATCTATTTTTAGACGACTTTAGACATCCATACGATTGTGTAGCTTACATGAGAGATCCCATGAAATACGCAAAGTGGAATTGGGTAGTCGTAAAAAACCACGAAGAGTTCGTGAAGAAGATCGAGGAGGATGGTCTACCTGAATTCATCTCCTTTGATCACGATCTAGCAGATGAACACTATGACAATACGATGTACCAGGGGGTGGAAGAGTACAGCAAGAAGTACGAACACTTCAAAGAGAAAACAGGTTTAGATTGTGCTAAGTGGCTAACTGAGCATTGTATGGACACAAAACAGAAACTCCCAGATTTCGAAATTCACTCAATGAATCCGGCGGGTGGAGAAAATATAAAATCTCTTCTTCTTAATTTTAAGAAGTTTCAAGATCAGGAAAATTAATAACATTAAAAAAAATAATTCTATGTGGGAACTAATAGAAATATCTAACTATCTCTTACTTAATTACTGGTGGATAATCGTACCTTCAGCTTTCGTATTTGGGTGTGCTGCTGCATATCTAGAATGTAAAATAACAAATAACTGTAAATAAAAATGGACGTCAATAAAGAATTTGAGAAATATTCTCTAAGCGAAGGTATAAGTTCTCTTAACCTTGATTATTATAAAAAACAAATTGAGGCATCAATGACTCCAATGATTCTGGAGGAAAGAGAATTAAGGGTTACTCAAATGACGGTTTTCGATCGATTAATGATGGATAGAATCCTATGGGTAGCCGGTCCTGTTAATGATAGAATGTCAACTGTTGTTCAAGCTCAATTGATGTTCTTATCTTCTTTCGATTCCAAGAAAGACATTACGATGCACATAGACTCACCCGGAGGATCCGTTAAGTCTGGATTAAGTATAGTGGATGTTATGCAATACATAAAGCCAGACATCATTACAGTTAACACCGGGATGGCAGCTTCCATGGGATCTGTTCTTTTAGGAGCTGGGACAAAGGGTAAAAGATCGTCACTTAGATTTAGTAAGGTGATGCTTCATCAATCCAGCGGAGGATTCAGAGGAAACATTCAGGATGCGGAAGTTGACTGGAAAGAGTGGAAAGAGGTAAACCAGATTCTATTCGACCTTCTAGGTGATTTTTGCGATAAGGATCCAGAGGTAGTTAAGAATGATGCAACACGTGACTTTTGGTTAAGCGCAACAGAAGCGGTCGAATACGGAATCATCGACGAGGTTATTAAATCTCAGAAATAGATAATTTCCATCTATTATAGCAACTATAAACGATAAATATTGGGTATAAAAAAGTTGCTAATGGAAGGGGATAGAGATCCGGTAGGTATTTTTGTAGTTTCACTACTAGTTTCATTGCTTTATATTTTCGGAACGGTTAGTAAAAAAGAGAAAGATGCTATGGACTTAAAAAATGATAGCATCAGGAAAGAAAACAGAAGGAAAGAAAAATATATACAGCATGAAGAATATATTAGACTTTAATCAGTTCATCGATATCAACGAGGCATATAAACCATCCAGTGGAATGGATTATGTGAAGAATGTCATAAAAGGTGGTGCAAAAACAGTAGCAGATTTTCTTAAAAAACCTAAGGTTGACAAAAAAACTCCCATTGATAATTCGGAGTATTGGACCCTAATAACTATAATGGCATGTGAGAATTTCTCGGATCAAAAACAAGGTATGTCCGATACAGCCCAATCAATCTACAATAGATTAGCGGTTCCGAATAAGCCATACGGAAAAACTATCAAGGAGATAGTTCTTGCTAAGGGACAATATGAGCCGGTTAGCGTAGGTAAAAAAAGAGGAGCAGATTGGAATAATATAAACTCAAAGGATAAGGCTATAACGGTATACATGAAAACCAAAAATCTAGACAGAAATAAAGCCACTGCTGCCATTAATAACGCTATATTGGCTCAAAAAGATCCAAAATTGGCTAAGGAAGCTGGAAAGCACGTTCAGTCAAGAACGGAATTCTTAGCTGATAAACCAAAAAGCGGAGGGGCAGCTAAGCCAGTGGAAAGACAAAGTCCTAAGACTAACAATGCCTTTTTCTGGAACTATGCAGGAAAAACTAAATTCTATTCTAAGAATGATTTAGCACCTAAGCCTAAACCAGGAAACGTTAACGTAGCTTAATCCTTTTTATCTTTCATGTTTTTTCTAGCTCTTTTATAAAGAGCCTTATCTGACATTTCAGTAGTTCTACCGCCGGTTACAAATGAGTTCACCCGTGCAAATGCCCACTGTTGAGGAGTAGTTCCTGGAACATGGCCGGTTTTCCAAGCTGCATACCCTCTGTTCCATACTTGTTTCAATATACCGAGTGGGAATCCAGTCTTATCTGACTTTTTCTTTAAAGCTTTATAGACTGGCGAATTCTTTCCCATTTTTTCGTTTAGAATATCTTCTGTTAGAGACTCGTCTTCCAAAACTATCTCCTCAAATACATTATCTGGGATATTAGAAAAATCTTCATATGATAATACCATTCCTTCTGTATCATCGTCCTCCTCGAACATCTCCTTATACTTCTTGGTGTATTTACTAGGTTTAGTCTCTACCGGTTTACCCTTACCTGCCTTTCTACTTTTATAATCAGCATCCCAAGGCCCATAAGCTGAAGAATCGTCATCCGATTTATTCGCATGTTTCTTGATTTCCCTCTTCATAACTTCGGGATTAGTTTTTAAGTATTTCTTTGGAAGTTTCATAATTTATATATCCTTAATTTTTTATTACCGTCTTCCTGGATTACTTTTATAAAAAAAAAAACGATATGTCACACTTTACAGTAATGGTAATTGGAAACGATCCTGAAAACCAATTAGCTCCCTATCAGGAAAACAATATGGAAGATTGTCCAGAAAAATATTTGTCCTTCGTAGACGA
>JACCDW010620614.1_pt1 | contig 12025 bp, 8 predicted proteins | sample 7449781 | NCBI WGS metagenome assembly JACCDW01 (sample SAMN15323449, study PRJNA562643) | freshwater metagenome | isolation source: river surface water | place: USA:Blue River Watershed | collected 2017-08-18
CAATCTAAAATGAACTATTTTTTCTCTGTTTTATAAAAAACAGTCCGGCCTAGGAGTTTACAAGGCCAAAGCAAAACAGATAATGTTTTGCGTGTGCCGGGCTTTAAATCCGTAAGGGATCCAAGGGAACCGTTGGTACCCTGGTTTGCAAAGGGGGTGGGTAAGCACCCCCTTGCCCCTGGCACGGGTAGTGCCTACGTAAAGTTTACGCGTTAAAGCGCTAAAAAAAAGATGTTGATTGAGAATATTTGAATTTTAAAAAGAAATATAAAAAAAGTAGGGTTAAAGGGATTTGGTCAAATCCCTTCTAGTCTATTTAGCCACTGTAACTTTAGCGGTTCTCAAAACTTTCCCTTTATAAGAAAAGCCTTTTTCAAACAGATCGATAATATCACCACTTGCATGATCAGCAGAATCTAATTGAGCAACAGCTTCGTGAAAATGAGGATCAAAAACCTTATTCTGAACAATTTGTTCAACACCTTGCTCTTTTAAAAAATCGTATAAAATCTTATTAATAAGCTCAAACCCCTTAAGCCATTCATTCAATTGTTCGTTTTGAGCAAGGCGAGCCTCTTCTAAAGCACGATCAAAATTATCAACAATCGGCAAAATTCCCACTAAAAGATCTGCTTTGGATTTATCCATCCACTCAACACGATCTTTTTCTACTCTCTTTTTATAATTCTGAAAATCGGCACCAAGTCTTACAAATTTTTCCTTAAGCTGCACAAGTTCGGTTGAAGAAGCGGTCGCATCTTTGGAATGGTCATCTTGTCGCTCGATTTCTGAATTATCCTGCTGGCAATGATCTTTTTCACTATGTCTTTCATATTCTTGACAACAGTTATCTTGATCCTGTTTTTTATTTCTAAATCCAAACATACTTACCCCTTGACTTTTACCTGCTTTTCTTACTATGAAATATGCTATCTAATAATCACTAAGTATACCATCACCATAACCCAAAACAAGAAAGGAAGGGCAGAGGGCGTTCAAAGTAGTTCTTTACTTTTCGACGAGAATTTTTTAAGACAAAGACAAGTGAAAATATTTTAACCTTATTAAAAAAAGGAAGTACATATGAAGAAATTAGCTTCTCATAGTACTCTTTTCGCGCTGCTCCTCACCCCGATGATTTCATTCGGTGGTGGCAATCAACCGTTCTTTTACCGAACTGGTTATTACATTTATGCGCCTCGCTTTGAAAGAGATTTTCTTTCAACCTGGCAAGTAAGTGTTCAAGGGGGTACTGCGAAAAAAGGGTACCAATCAAATAGCGCTATCGGAGCATCAGGTTCATCAATACAAGCTGCAACTCCGACAGGAACCCATACCCAAGGTGATAATTCAACAACCGATGTGTTAAACATTTATGGTTGGCAGAATTTTCAATTCCTTGGTGCAAACATAGTAGGTAACCCAGGAACCAACATTTATAACACAAACCTCGCCATTCTCGATCAACAAACTACCAACGGTACCTATGGTTATGTACAATATAGTGGTAAATTCAACTACGTAGAAGCAGATATTTATATTGCACAGAACTTTAAAAAAGGCTTTTTTGCAACATTCAACTTACCCATTATTCATACTGGTATGAAAGACGTAGAGTTTGCTGATATGTCTCCTTCAACCGGATTTCCTAACAATCTTAACGCAGACTGGCAATTCTTGCTCAACAACCTTCCCGCAACCCTTGCAAACTACAATTTAGCAGCAGGCGACACAAGCAAATCTGGTATTGGTGATATCGAAATTTATCTTGGCTGGACCATGAATAAAGAAGATATCTGCAATTCTGTCGATTTTCTTGATACAACAATCCGTGTTGGTGTGAACATACCTTCCGGTTTTAAAAAAGATGAAAATCAAGCATTTTCTATCGCAGCTGGTTATGATGGACACGTTGGTATTCCTATCTCTTTTGATGCAGCAATTGGCTTTCTTGAATGGGTAACATTTGGCGCACACGTAGGTGGCACCTTCTTTACCAGCAAAACAAAAGTACTTCGTCTTCAAACAAGTACCGCTCAAAATGGCTTTATTAAGCTTGGATACGATACAACCAAACGTGATCTTGGTAACCTTTTTGACGCAGGCGCTTACTTAAAAGCTGACCACGTCTTTAAAGGCCTTTCATTACAAGTTGGTTATATCTACGCACGTGAAAGTAAATCTACTTTAACTGCTACCGATACCGTTACTTATCCAACAGCGGTAATTAACTCTGACAGCATGCTCCTTGGCTGGCACTACCATTCTATCAATGCCGAAGTTAATTATGACTTTGCTCGTGAAGGCCGACGCTTTAATCCAATAATTGGGGTTTTCTATAGCCAACCAGTTGCTGGTACAAGAGTGTTCCTGACAAGAACAGGTGGTGGTTATGCCGGTGTTAATGTTGCATGGGACTTTTAAAACCAACTTACTCTAAAAGGGAGAATCTCTTATGAAAAGAATGTTACGTCCTGCAGGTGCGCTGCTTTTACTCAGCGCGCTTTTTATGCCTGCAGCACATGCGTATCTTACCGTCACTGGTAACGGTACGTCACCGGCAACTGCTAATGGTACGAGTTTTGTTACCACGCCGACAGCAGCCGTTTTTTACAGACCAACAGGCGAATACTTTTTTGGTTTAAATTGGAATGTCGCATCTCCTGCTACTTATTCCATTTGCTACGGCAACTACCGCACTCCTGATGTTGCTCCAACACTTACCGCTCTCGGTTCTGGAACAGGCTTAAACGGAATAAGCGTTCATAATCTTGCTGTTGTTCCTTACTCAAGTTCAGCCACTTACGCACTCGTACAAGCTGATGTTGCTAGCCCAACCATTCTTGCTGTGGCAAGCGGAGCAGCAGCTGGGGTTGGTGCACTTACCACCACTCAAGTAAGCGCTATTACCAAAACAAGTCTTACCCCAGTTACCACTGGAGCAGCAGCAGGGGCAGGTGCTATCAATGCTGTTGATATTAATATAACCGGCGGTATTCGTGGCCTTTGCGCAAGCAATGACTTAGGAACCGCTGGCATGAACATCGCATTTGTAGGGTCCAAAGCAAACGGTGGTACAAGCAATCCTTTTGGCGCAGGAATTAACCCCGTTGCAAGTACTGCAACTGATGGTCTTGTGGGTATCTTAGTTGGCCGTGACGCTACTGGAGCGCCAACAATCGTCGCAACCGGTGGTTCTTCACCTCTCACAGCACAGACATTTGATTTGACCAATACCGGTTCATATTTAATTAGCTCAACTGTAGGGCTTATCACTACCTGCTCAACCGGTATAGCTGGTAACAGATACGCTGATTATCCTGCATTGTGGTATGATAGTATCCTAAATCGTCTGTATGTTGGTACTACTATCAATTCAGCAGCAAGTGGTACTGTTGGTACCTTTACTGGTGTTATTTCTGTAGGTATTTACCCTGTCACTGTTGTTCCTAACACAAGCATCACGATAGGAGCCCAACTTGCTCCATTCACGACCTTTAGTAATATTCCTGCTACCGCTACGGGTATAGTTGCCCTCAGACAAGACAATGCGGTAAGCAATGCCTCAGCTCAAATGCTTAGAACCATGCATACTTCAACTGGCTTTGTCTACTTACTGGTAAATGGCGGAACAGTGATTGCTGGTCTAGCAGACGCTGCAGCAACAGTTACCGGTGAAAATATATACGCCGTTCCTCTTGTAGGAACTGCTTCAGCTACTGCTGCTGCAGTTGGAACATTTGCCGACATAAGAACGGGCGATTATTTAACACAAGCTGGTGCTGCTGGTTCTTTTGCCCTTTCAACAAGCGCTGCTTACCAAGTCGGTGGCAGTGGTACTCTTCCTATTACCCCTGGAGCAAACGTTGTAAAAGATATGTTTGTAGATGGAGATACACTGTATGTCGCAGCTGGTGATGGTCCTGCAACCGCTACCAACAATCCTGGTGTGTATAAATCGCAAGCGGTCTTTAACCAAAATGGACAAATTGACCACTGGACAGATTGGCAACGTGTTACCCCTAATGATATGGCGGGACAAACTGTTGGCGGAACAGCTGCTAATGGTACTGACGGAAGAGCTGATTTTGTAGCAGTTGATGGTTATACTGGTCACGTATGGGTTACCAACGCAACGAGTTTAAAATCAAACGTTACGCAATGGTCTCAACCAGCGGTTCTTACTCAACAATCTGGTCTTCCTGCCGCAGTTAATGCTGCACTTCCTGGTGGCCTTTGTTACTCAGTTCTTGATCTTAACACCTCTGTTACCGGATGGGGCGGAACAACTCCTGCTCGTATCACAGCCTTTGGTGGACAAGAAAAGGTTTGCTTTGCGATCACCGGCTCAGCAAGTGCTCTTCCTGCCGCTATGAATGGTACCTATCAACAACCTACGATGCAACTTCAAACAACAGGCGATGGTAACGTGTATGATTACACGCAAACCAATACCTTCATCACAACATCACTTCCTGCTGGTGCTGGTGCAGTTATTTCTCTTGCGTACTCTGGATGGAACCCTGACACACAAACAGGAGCAAACGTGGGTATGTTCTTTGCAGGATGCGCAGGTACTGCAACAACTCCTCCAGGATTATATGCATGGTGTTGGAGCCAAACTCAAGCCGGGTTTGATCCAATAACCACGCAACTTAACGATCTTCAAAACGTATTTAACTGGGGAACTTACGAAGATGGATGGAGCTGGCAATTGATTCCTAACGTGCAAGGTATGCCAGTAAAAATAGCATCACTTGGTGGCGGTCTTCATGTTTTAACACGCACTAATGGACTAGATCGTATTTACAGTACACCTAAACGTGGCACGGGCGTTGCCCTTAACAGCAGCTTTGTCGTAACTGCTTCTTCTGGCGTTGCTCCAACTGCAGGTTCAACAAACTCAAGCCTTGCAAGCGTTACTCAAATCTATGACTTTGTGATCTCCGTATCTCCTCTTGCAACTGCAGCAACACCAGCAGCAAATGCATCTGAACAGCTTTTAATGCTTACTAACGACGGAATCTACACCACTTCAAATGCTTCTGGCATGTCAGGTGGTACAAGTGCTAACACTAACAACCTCAACCAGCTTAATGCAGGATGGGTACGTATTGCAGCACCAACTTCACTCGGACTGCTCTCTGATTACCTTGAACAACCAGGTTACAACCGCTCACCACAAACATTCTGGTTTGGCAACTGGACAGTTAATCCAACCGTTCCAGGCGTGTATAACAACTATATCTGGTACCAAATGTCACGTAATTCAATAAACCCAGATGGTTTCACCTTAGCAAACCTAACCACGTACAATGCTGATCCAACAGTAACAGCAACATTTAACGGGGCAACATCATTCAACCAAACAACCGCGCCTACTATTTATGCAACATTCCCGGTGAACGCTCGCTTGTTCTATAATGATGGTTCTCGTCGCTTCTTTGTACAAAAGAACCCAGCTAACGATGGCGCATACCAAGTGCTTGTTCTTCCTTATAACCTCTATGATTACAACATCACGGCAAATGGAAAAGCTCCAATGAGTGATGCTGCTGTTGCACAAGCTGGCGCATTCTACTGGATGAGCCCAATTGGCGACACTGGACGATTAATGATGGGTACTTCAAAGGGTGTTATCGCTCTGCAATAACATTCATATGAGTAGCCTTTATTAAAAAGCTACAAAAATGGGGCACATGCCTGTCGCAAGACACCGTGTGCCCCATTTTCATTTATAACGTAAAAAAATCTTCTTCTATTTTTTTTATAATCTCTTCAAGATTCATTTTTGATGCAATCGCATGAGGATTTTCCCAATCACCCACTAGATAATAAAAGTCTTCAACAACAGCAATTAAACGATCACGCAGATGAGCAAGCTCTTCAAGTAAATACGTTCGTTTTTCTGGCATATCGATAAGCTGTTGTGTAATTTCTTGATGAGCAAGACAGTAAAGAACATAGCCATGCAATGAATACTTATACAATCGGTCAACATGAGTTAAGAAAATATTTCGTGTTTCTTGGTCATGCAAAGCTGCATGGAGCTCACCTGATAAAAAAGAAGAGAAACGAAAAAGATCACCAAGCGGTGATGCAGTAAAGGCGAAAGGATGATGATGTTGCTGGGTTACCCCATCGTACGGAGCTAAGTGGTATGCACGATCAACCAACACATCTTCAAGAGCTTCTTCTTGCGCATAAATAGTTAAAAATAAAAAGCCAAAACCTACAAAAAGCACTCTTGCCAAACCCTTCACGTTATTTCCCCTTTTTAATCAAGCAAAATTCACCCTTTTCACCTTGATCGTCTCAAATATATATTCTATTTGTCAATAATAACCAAAATAAAAGAAAAAAGAACCTTATCGCTAAGGAACTTTTTCTTGCTTATTTCACGAGACTTTTTTATAAAGCGCTCAATCAAACATTAAAAGCTTTTAAAAAGGAAGATCATCTTGAAACGGAGGCTCATCTTTAAAAGAACCCGCTAATCCTGACCCTTGACCAGCACCACTGTCTCTTGCTGCAGCAGGGCGCGCTGAACCAAAGGCACTCTTTGACGGCTGACGACGAGCTGGAGCTACGCTGCCTGAATCAAATGACTCTTTTTTACGATTCTTAATATCATCTAACTGAGACATCAGCCCACGCTCAACTTCGTTACGAGGTTCAAATGAGCCCAAATCATTTTCAGTAGATGTTTCGGTTGTATCAGCACCTGATGATAAAAAGACCACGCGTTCCGCTACAATTGAATGTTTGCTACGAGGTTTATTGTCTTGGTCTTGCCAACTATCAAGTTTAAGACGTCCTTCGACTAAAACGGGACGACCTTTACTTAAATATTGTTTACAACTTTCTGCTTGCGGTCCCCAGACATCAACATCAACATAACAAACTTCCTGCACCATTTCGCCTGACTGTTTATTACGAAACTGTCTATTTGCAGCAAGGCCTAAGCGGCACACTGCTTGACCTGAAGGTAACTGTTTGTGCTCAGGGTCACGCGTTAAGTTACCCATAAGTATAATACGATTGTATCCTGCCATCTTTTATGACCTTTCTAAAAAATCTTTTTTCAATGCAACAAACTGCTTTTGTACCATCTGTGTCTGCTGAACAAGTTCTTGTTCCATCTTTGCCAAAGAGTCACGATATCTTATAAGTGCTTGCGGACTTGTTTGAGAAAATGCTCCTTGCCCTTGTGCCACGTCACGCACTTTTTCAACGATAAGATGCTGTTCTTGTGCAACTGATGCTATCAAATCAGAGGTAGACGTCAAGAGAGATTCTAGTAAATCAACAATCTCTTCCTTCGTTTGGCTCGGCTTTTGCACAGATATTTTTTTTACTTGTACAAAAGATTCCGCTCTTATAGAAACAGTGTGCAACAATAAAACAGTACTTATTATTTTTAATAGAGCTTTCATACAATCCTTAATTTTTTCAAAGCGTTCGAATAATCACGCCCGACCCAATACAACGCATACCTACGTAAAAGACCGCAAATTGCCCGGGAGCAATGCCCTGATCTTGCTCAGACAAGGTTATAACTAAACTGGTACCTTGACCAGCTTCAATCAATGCTCGATGCAATTGCATTCCGTGGCGCAATTTAACATCGACTGTTTTACCAACATACGACAACAGATCCCCCTGCACCTGATCTATCACGCATTGCTTACGCACGGTATCGTTAGCGTAATACTGCTTTGAGATATAGACCACATTCGTTTGCGCATCTTTATTCACCACATACCAAGGACCCGCATTCAAACCGATACCCTGACGTTGGCCACTTGTGTAAAACCAAAAACCTTCGTGATATCCTTTTACCAACCCAGTCTCTTGTTCTACAAATTCCCCTTTTTTAGTTCCGACATGAGCTTTAATAAAATCACGAAAACTAATTTTTCCTAAAAAACAAAGCCCCTGGCTATCCTTGCGATCTTTGTTAGGTAAATCAAACCGCCGCGCATGCTCACGTACCTGTTCTTTGGTAAAATCTGCAAGAGGGAAAATAGTCTTTGCAAGCTGCTCCTGAGACAAACGCGCCAAAAAATAGGTCTGATCTTTAATAAGATCTGGCGTACGGTTTAAAAAATAGATTCCATTTTGAAAAACGGTACCTGCATAATGACCTGTTGCAACTTTATCATACCCATACCCATACTCATCTAAAAAAGCACCGAATTTGATATACGTATTACAAAGCATATCCGGATTAGGAGTACGTCCTTCTTTAATTTCAGCAATCGTATACCCAATAATTTTTTGCCGGTAAGCTTCTTGTAAAGACACTATCTGTAATGATAATCCCAACTGATCACACACGGCTTGGGCATAAGAAAGATCTTCCTGCCACGGGCATTCACCCAAAAAAGAAAGTTCATCTTCAAGCCAAATTTTAAGATAAAAGGGAACAACTTCATGCCCTTGTTCTTGCAATAAAGCAAGCGCAACCGCACTGTCAACCCCACCCGAAACAAGTACTGCAATCTTCATATGAATAAACCCCCACCACAACTTTTACTGATAGAGTCTAGTATACAGGCACTCAGCATATTGTTAACTCAAACCATCTATCTTCGTGACCCATAAGTATAAAAAAACAAGAAAAAGCGCTATACTCCATTAAAAAATAATCAAGCCGTTTTAGGTTAAAGGGACCTCATGAGTCAAGAAAAAAAACACAATCAGGTTAATGAAACTGAACATTTTTCGCATGAAGACCTTTCTAATGAACACCATGTTCGCGTAGAAAAAGTTAAAAAATTACGAGAAATGGGCATTGAACCCTGGCCGGAGCACAAAGCAGTCTCTGCTACTACCTCTGATGTTTTGGAAGGTTTTAAAGAAGGCCAAGAAGCATCCTACACCATCGCCGGCCGTATTACCGCTTTGCGTTGGCATGGAAAATCGGCCTTTGCCAAATTATGCGACCGCACCGGGTTTGTACAAATCTATTTTAAAAAAGACGCATTGGGTGATGCTGCATTTGATCTTTTAAGCAACTTTATCGATGTCGGTGATTTGATCTGGGTAAAGGGGATCTCCTTTAAAACAAAAACCGACGAAATTACCCTCCGTGCTGACGAGTTTACTCTTCTTGCAAAATGCCTCCACCCGCTACCAGAAAAATTCCACGGTCTTGTAGATATCGAAACAAAATACCGTCAACGCTATCTTGATATCATCAGTGACTCAGAAAGCAGACATCGCTTTATTACTCGCTCTAAAATAGTCAGCAATGTACGTCGATTTTTAGAAAATCACGCATTTATGGAAGTAGAAACTCCTATGCTTCATCCGATTGCAGGCGGTGCCGCAGCAAAACCTTTCACTACGTTTCATAATGCACTCAGCGCAGACTTTTTCTTACGCATCGCTCCTGAGCTCTATCTTAAAAGACTCGTAGTAGGGGGTTTTGAACGAGTGTATGAAATTAACAGAAATTTTAGAAACGAAGGTATTTCAACCCGCCATAATCCTGAATTTACGATGCTAGAATTCTATTTAGCTCACCACGATTACCATTACATTATGAGCTTTGTAGAAAAAATGCTTCAAGAGATTGCACAAAACACCAATGGCACCAAAGAAATTTCTTTTCACGGTCATACGATAGATCTTTCAAAGCCGTTTGTTCGACTCAGCGTAGAAGATGCAGTGCTACAGTATGGAAAATTAACTAAGGCGGATATTACTCCTCAATCTATCGACGCACAATTAAAAAAATTCAATATCCATCTTAAAGTTAAAGAAACTTCATACGCACAAAAACTGTTTTTACTGTTTGAAGAAGTTGCAGAAAAACAACTGATTCAGCCTACCTTTATTATCGACTACCCAGTTGAAATATCTCCCCTTGCAAAAAGCGATCCTCAAAAACCTGGATACGTTGCTCGCTTTGAACTGTTTATTGGTGGCATGGAATTTGCAAACGGGTTTAACGAGCTCAATGATCCTTTTGATCAAGAAAGCCGTTTTAAAGAACAATCTGCAAACCACGAAGCTGGTGATGATGAAGCGCATCGTTATGATGCTGAATTCGTACAAGCATTACAATATGGTCTTTTTCCAACAGTCGGCTGCGGTATCGGGATCGATCGACTTGTCATGCTCATGACCAACGCCCCTTCCATTAAGGATGTCATTTTATTCCCCACTTTAAGGAAAAAGGACTTATAAAAAGAGTCAAACCCTAGACCCTAAGATTATAAACAGTATATCTTTTTCATAGCTTCTTTAAAAAGGAACCGTAATGAAAAAAATATACATATTTTTATTAGTAGTAAGTTTGGGGTGTCAACAAAAGTCTTATGCAGAGCTTTCTGATATATTAGAAAGCTCTTCCAGTGCTGCTCAATACTTTCTAGGGTATATCCCTTCTGTTGACAAACTGGATCTTATGGTAACCGCATTTCGATCAAGCGTTAAAGCATGGTACGCAACCAAGCATTTTTTTGGCTATCAAAGTTATGAAGATCTTCAAAAAGGATTTTTGTATCCTCCCGATGGAGCGATACCCCCTTCTATAAAAGAACAGCTGGTAGAATTTAACAATATCACGATCGGTACCGCGATTACTTCAGAAGAAGTACCTACTCACGCATTAAGAACAAACGACAACGATCTTGGCACCTTCGAAAAAGAATTTATTACGCATCGCCTAACACATATAAGAAAAAGTTTTACGGTACATGATAATACCGATCTTCACATTACTCCCGATACCAATCTTCATACCATATCCACTCCCTATGGCTATGCTCTTGATACACCGCTTCATGAAAATGCCGACGTTCCTAGGATAGCGGTCTGTTACAGCGGCGGAGGCTTTAGAGCCATGATAGCGACCCTTGGTTTTTGGAAAGGTTTAAGCGATACCGGTTTAGTAGACTCGATTTTATATACATCAAATTTATCCGGATCAACCTGGTGTTCCATGCCCTGGTGCATGGGCGCATCGCTAGAAGAACTTGAAAATACCTATGAAAAATATGCAAAGGTAGGAGTTGGAAGCTCTACTATTTCTGATTTAAAACAGTACATAGCCCCTGGCATAAATAAAAGCTATTTAACGGACAAACTTACCAGTACGTTTTTATGGGAACAACCACTCAGTTCAGTTCGTGGACTGTATGGACCACTTCTTGCACAAATGACTCTTTCATCATGGGATGACCCTTTAATTAACAAAGGAACTAAAAATCAATCGTCTCAATATCTTTATTTATGGCAAGCAAAAGATTTTATAGAAAATAAAAACAATGAACTACCTGCATTTACTCCTTATAGTACTCGGCCATTTCCCATCGCAACCGGACTTATTCCCTACGAAGGAAATTTTTCTGAATCAATTGAAGTCATTAAAAGAAACCAGCAACAACAAAACGGTCTATGGATGGAATTTAACCCCGAATATGTGGGTTTTGAATATTTCAACAAAAACAAAGAACTAGCTGGTGCTTGGATCCCAACCTTTGGCCTCGGAAGAAAATTTGAAGCAATAGGAGACCCAAATCAATCATTTTGGTCTCGCGTTTTTTCAGGAAAAAAAATTATTGCCTATGCAAGCAAACCTGCATTTTGCCACACAGTAGACTATTGGCAAGGTGCTTGGGGATCTGCTTTTACGGTATCTCCCGGTGATCTTTACCGCATATTTTTCGGTCAAAAAGTTTCAGGCGATACAACTGCAGATCAACTAACAAACAACAAAGTTTCCCTTTCTAATAAAATTATCAGCCTCTTTGGCAATATCGTGACGCTTCCTTTACAAAATAACATAACAGGCAACGTTAAAAATCTTCGTCTTTTCCCTGCAAAATTTAACAACTTCGCCATTTTTCCCGATTCTCCTATTAAATCAGATACGTTCACCGTTGTTGATGCTGGTATAGATTTTAACTTACCGATTCCTCCCTTACTAAGACCAGGCAGAGCAATTGATCTTATTATTATAGGAGACTGGTCAGAACAAGGATCTGTTCCTGCAAAAGAACTTCTTCTTGCC